>Ga0180007_10002898_pt1 | contig 19846 bp, 11 predicted proteins | sample MM_PC_MetaG_FD_121122 | JGI IMG/M metagenome (GOLD analysis project Ga0180007, IMG submission 121122) | Groundwater microbial communities from the Aspo Hard Rock Laboratory (HRL) deep subsurface site, Sweden - MM_PC_MetaG | ecosystem: Environmental > Aquatic > Deep subsurface > Groundwater... | reverse complement strand
TTGCTCTGGGAGCTCACCCTCAGGCCGGTGTTGGCGTCGACCAGTTCGATCTCCAGCGGGAAGGTGGCCGGCCCGCCGACGACGGCCTCGTCGGGCACCGTGACGCTGTAGTACAGACTCGCGGTCTGCATCTCGATCACGTTGGAATAGGCGGCGCGACCGAAATCGTCGCGCACGTCGATCACGATGTTCTCGAGGGAGCTGTAGGTCTGGTCGTTGATCACCGCGACGCCCGCGACGAGGTACGCCTCGGTCAGGCCGAGCGTGCCGCTGGCCGAACCGTAATCCGAACGGTAGGGCGTCAGGCGAATGCGGTGGAACGCGTCGGTGATCAGATCGCCGGTGGCCGGATCGACCAGACGGACGGTCATCAGGAAACCGGGCACTCCACCGGTCTGGGCCGTGGCGGGAGTGATGATCTCGAAGGCATAGGGCTCTTCGGTCGGGATCGCGACGCTCTGGGCCGGATATCCTGGCTCATCGAGGTCGCTCGCTGTGACGGTGACCGAGCCGGTGGCGGCCACGAAGGCGTCGATCACGCGCTCACCCGCCACGAAGGGGACGTCGTTCTCGAAGGGATTGGCCGGCCAGTTGAACGAGTCATCGCTCGCATCGAGATGGACCGTACCACCGTTCAAAGTGTCGACCTGGTTCCAGAAGCGATCCACGGCCAGGACCGTCAACGAGAAGGACTCGCCGGCACGCTGCAAGTCGGGCGTGCCGGACTTGCCGTTCGCGGCGAAGGCGTTGATGCCCGGCTCGCTGGTCTCGCCGGGAGCCAGGATCTGGAGCTTGGCATAGGCGGCCGCACCGATGGCGAAGACACTGCTCTGGGCCTCGAGTCCTGCGGCGTCCCACACCCTCACCCGCACGTTTCCTGCTCGGGTGTAGCTCTGATTGAACTCGACGGCTCCTGCATTCAGGCGCTGCTGGACCGTGCCGATCGTTCCTGTTCCGACCAGGCCGATCTCGTCGAGAATCTCGATGCTGAAGAAGCGGTCGTCATCCACCTGGTGACCGGTCGAGAGGTCGATCAACCTCACGCTCACCGGGAACACGGCCGGTGGTCCTGTGATCGGCGCCGGATCGGTGTCGATCGTGACTTCGTAACCCAACCCGCCGCTGTTGATGCGGATGATCGAGCTGTAGCCCAAGCGCCCCGAGCTGTCGGAAATCTCGAGAACGATCAGCTCGACATGGTCGTAGGCCTGAGCCGTCAGATCGACGACTCCGGAGTCCAGCGAGGCCGATGTGATCAACAGCCCGCCTCCTGCCGGTTGCAGGGTCGGTGTGAGAGCCCTGATCGTGATCGCGTTGAAGGCGTTCTGCATGACCGCGCCGAACTCGTCCACGAGTTCGACGGTGATCGGGAACGTCGCCGGCGGGCCGGCGATGGCGCTGTCGGGCAGCGTAATGCGGTACTGGGCGCCTTGCTCCACCCTCACGGTCACTTCATGACCAAGCTTCGTGGGATCGGTTTCATCGAGCGCGGTCAGATCCACGTAGCCCAGGCTCGACAGGGAGATCGGGAAGATGATTTCGCCGTTGGTCAGCGTCTGTCCGTTGTTCAGGGGGTTCCCGGAAACGAGCGAACCCTCGTCGCTGAGCAGCCGGATGTTGTCGGTACTCACGTCCACCCGGTTCCAGAACCGGTCCACGGCCAGGACAGTTAGAGGGAACTGGAGGGTGGCGATCTGCAGGTCGGGCGTACCGAGCTTTCCGTCGGACTCGGGACCTCCCGGTTCGGGCGTCTCACCCGGGGCGATGGCCTGGAGGCGGAAGAATCCACCCGGCATGACGTCGACGTCACTGCTGTCCGCCTGGGTCGGCTCCGCCAGGTCCCAGACGCGCAGGGTCTGGGTCGTGGCGGTGCGGAAGGTCATGTCGTAATCCGTCATGCCGTCGCTCTCGAGCGGCGTGTTGTTCGGCGAGTAGAGATCGATGTAATCGCTGCTTTCGAGGTGCACCGTCGGCTGATCAGGAACCGGATTCCACCACGAATCGAGGGCCGCTACGGTCACCGCGACCGTGTCGCCGGCCGCGACCGGCAGGGGAACGCCGTACTTGCCCGGGGACTCGCCCGGCGTGGCCGTCTCGCCCGGCAGCAGCAGCTGGAGACTCTGATACGGCCCAGGGAAGACGGTGAACAGGTTGCTCTGGCCGGTCCGACCGTAGATGTCGTCGGTGGCGATGACCGTCAGGTCGACGCCGGCTCTGGTGATCCGCATCTGATTGCGCCAGACGCCCCAGACCAGGCCAGCTCCGAATCCGTCCTGCAGACTGACCCTCACCGGCGAGATCACGTCGCCCCCGGCGCTCAGCGATATGGTCACGCTGTCGAGATAGGACGAGATGTGGTTGCCGAAAGCGTCACGGGCGATCACCGTCATGTTGGGAAGCCATGAACCGGCTTGATGATTGGGGATCGCCTCGAGAGGATCGCCGACATCGGGGTTCGTGTTGTTGTTGATGCCGATATCGAAATGGTTGATCACGCCGGCGACCACCGGCACGATGGTCGAACCGTTGATCGTGGCGCCATTTTCGGTGACCCGAATCGTCTGCTGGTTCGGAATGGCCAGCGTCTTCAGGGTGAATGGAAAACTCGCGGCGTTGCTCAGAAGCGTCTGGGGACTGACCGGCATGACGGCCTGGGCGTCGCTGCTGATGAAATCCACATCGAGCGGAAGCACTGGACTCGCGTTCGAGATCGGATTGAAATAGTAGTCGGTGGCATAGACCTGAACGTTGAAGGGGACGCCGGCGTCCTGGGCGCTGGGGGTGCCGTTCTTGCCATCCAGGTCGAAGGTGCCGGGGTCGAGCGTTTCACCCGGAGCCACGACGGCCACACGCAGATAGGCGTTCGGCGCGACGCTCACGATCGAAGACAGACTCGGATCGATACCACCCACGTTGGCCTGCAGATGCTGCAGACCCGACGTGCGGAAGGCCACCTTGTAGGTGGCCGGACCGTTCAAAGTGATGCGGTAGTCGGGCACCAGGTTGTTGGACCCGTCGAGCAGGAAAAAGTAGCCTGTCGGACAGGCCAGGGTCACGATCCGGGAACCGGAAACGAGGTTGCCGTAGCGATCAACCGAGCGCAGCTGAACCGGATCGAGGGTCGCACCAGCGGTCGTCGGATTGGGCAATCCCATATTTCCACTGAAGTTCTCGTCGTTCAGGCCGGGCGTCCATGTTTCGCCAGGATAGGTCAGAAGGATGCGATCCAGAGGGCCCGAGTTCACCTGGAAATCCCCGGACACCTCGATCACGCCGGTATTGCTGTCGATCACCAACTGCACGCTGAAGGCACGCTTGGTCACCTGGACGAGCGCGTCGAGCTGACCGTTGATGAAGGTGTTGGTGCTGCTGATCAGGTAGTCGGCGCTCTCATCGGTCCCACCGATGCGCGCCCGCATCGACACAGGACCATTGTACGGGAAACTGTTGCCGAAGCTGTCCCTGGCTCGCACGCGAACCGTGAAGGGGCTGGTCGTGGCCTGGATCGTCGTGGTGTCGAACACCGCATAGTCGAACTCGAAGTAGTCGAGACCGGCCGGGTTCACATTAACTTGGCTTGAATTGCTCGTGGTGATGGGACCCGAGGCGTTGATCGTGATCTGGGTCAAGCCCGACGTCACGAGTCTCGCGGCCTGATCCAGTTCCTCGTTGCTCGACATCACACCGCCGGCGGGCAGGATCACGCCGGGATCGGAGTCGTCGCTTGACCAGCTCAGGGTCGGGTAAGGGCCGGCCATGACCGGATTCCAGTACTGGTCGGTGGCATACACGTCGATACCGTTGAAAACGAAGCCGGAGATCTGAGACGTCGGAATGCCCGTCTTGCCGGGGCTCACGCCCGGGGTCAGGGTTTCACCGGGCAGCAACAGGACCACGCGGGACAGGGCCGCGGGATACAGCGGGGCCACGAGAACCGACCCGTTCGCCGCCGACGCCTGTCCGGGATACGTCACCGAGTTGACGGCCGACAGAACGTTCTGGTGCAGCGCCGTGTCCGTGCCCTGGAACGTCAGGGCGACGTTGGCCACACCGAGGGAAAAGTCGGAGCCCTGCAGCACCACGTTCGGGCCGGCAGTGAAATTTCCGATCGACGGACTGAGCGTCACCATGTCCGCGAAATTCCGCACGTTGTTGCTGAAGGCGTCCTTCGCGGTGACAGTCGAGTTGAGCGAAGCGCCGACATACTTGTCTCCGCCCGGCACGGTCACCACGAAGTGGTCGACGAAGTTCCAGCAATTGATCAGAACCACAGCAAACGGAACCGAGCCGTCGTCCTGATCCCCGACCCTCAACCGCACCGGCTGTCCGGCCGCGAGGAACGTGACCCCGGTGAAAATCCGTTCTCCGTTGACCAGATAGGCCGCACCCGGCAGGGAGGCGGCCACATCGGGGGAATCGAGAATGGCGTGAACGTAATCGGCGGCGGTATCGGTGCTGCCGTCGGCGTTGACCGCCCGAACCAGCACGTCGAAGCTCCGCTCCACCGTGGCGGAAGGGTATCCATCGACCACGACAGGGCTGACAACCGTGATTTCCAGATGATCGAAGGCGCTGGCCAGGCCTGGAATTCCCACGACCAGAGCCGCGAGAATGGCGATGCCGAGCTGAGCTTTTGGGGTTCGATTCATGGAAATCCTGCCGCGTAAGAGACCCTGATTGCCTGCCGTCCATGCACTTTGCACGCTTCCGACCTCGTTTTCGGGGGTCGGAGGCGGCATCCATGGGAGACAGCAAGCCATATGCCATGCCTCATGATTTCCCATGACGGCGATCGAAGGTCCAGAAGGGAGGAAAAGAGGGCGGGGAATGCAGGGCACAATGTTGGGCTTGAGAAGTCGCTCTCCCTTCGGGCATGATGTCCCGATCCGGCGCGACACGAATTCAACGACAGGACCCCCATGAGCCTGACCCACATCTCCGAATCCCTCAGCGGCACCGTCTGGGGCTGGCCCTCCGACTTTCCCGCCATGGTCGCCCTGCTGCTGGTCACCGGCCTTTTCACGACCGTCAGTCTGCGCTTCATCCAACTCCGCAAACTCAAGCACAGCCTCGACGTCATCCGCGGAAAGTATGACGACCCGAGCCATGCCGGCGATCTCTCCCACTTCCAGGCCCTGACCACGGCCCTTTCGGCGACCGTCGGCATCGGCAACATCGCCGGCGTGGCGACGGCCATCCACTATGGCGGGCCAGGCGCCCTGTTCTGGATGTGGGTCACGGCGGTCTTCGGCATGGCCCTCAAGTATGCCGAGTGCACCCTTGCCGTGAAGTACCGCACGATCCTGCCTGACGGCACGGCTTCGGGCGGGCCCATGTACTACATCGAGAAGGGGCTCGGCAGAAAGTGGAAGCCACTGGCGGTCTTCTTCGCCGTCTGTGCGGTGATTTCCAGCTTCGGGTCGGGCAACTCGATCCAATCATTCACCGTGGCGGATCAGTTGCAGTCGGATCTCGGCATCCCCACCTGGGTGTCCGGAGTGGTTCTGGCTTCCCTGGTGGCGGCGGTGATCCTCGGCGGCATCAAGCGCATCGGCAACGTGACGAGCAAACTGGTGCCCTACATGGCCGCCATCTACGTTACCGGCGGGCTGCTTGTGCTGTTCATGAACCTGCCGACACTGCCTGGCACCCTCAAGACAATCGTGTCTTCGGCTTTCCAGCCGGCGGCCCAGATCGGCGGATTCGCCGGCGGATCGTTCATCTTCATGCTGACCTGGGGCGTCAAACGCGGGCTGTTCTCCAACGAATCCGGCCAGGGATCGGCACCCATCGCCCATGCCGCAGCGAAGACCGACGAACCGGTGCGCGAGGGTGTCGTGGCCATGATGGGCCCTTTGATCGACACGCTGATCATCTGCACGATCACCGGCCTGGTCATTCTCTCCACCAACGTCTGGACCGAACGGCACGCCGACAGTCTGCCGGTCAATGCCCAGAGCGCCCTGACCTTCGTGGTGCCCACCGGCGACGTGCTCCAGGACGGCGAAATTCTCGACAGTGACCTGCTCGACGGCGAGGCCCGCGTTCGCGATGGCGTTCCCCAGGACTTCTCCATCGTCCGCAACAACTCCCTGGTGGACGGTCCGATCCTCCGCCACGAGGACGGCACACCGTTCAGCGGACTGCTGACCGTGGAAGATGGAGCCATGGATTTCGACGCCACTCCCAGCCTCACCCTCGACGGCGCCATGGCCCTGAACGGTTCGCCGATGACCGCGGCCGCCTTCCAGCGCGGCCTCGCCCCCATCATGGGCAACTACGGCTATCTGATCATCACGGTGGGCGTGTTCCTGTTCGGCCTGAGCACGGCCATCAGCTGGAGCTACTACGGGGACCGGTCGGTGGTCTACCTCTTCGGGCCGAAGTACGTCCTGCCCTACAAGTTCGTGTTCTGCATCATGCATTTCCTCGGAGCTGTCTTCAGTCTCGAGGTGGTCTGGAACTTCGGCGACAGCGCCCTGGGGCTCATGTCGCTGCCCAATCTGATTGCCCTGATCCTGCTGGCGGGCCTGACGCGGAAGATCTCCAACGAGTACTTCGCCAAGGATCATCGCCCCCTGCGATAAGGGGCTTGTCGTTCATTGGGATGATTGCTTATCTTCCCGACGCCGGAAGAGCACGAGGCTCTTCCGGCGTCGGACCTTCGAATGGAATAACCTCATGGCCAAGACCAAGACATCCCGCCTGACAGCATCCAATACCGACAAGCACTGGCTCTACGAGAACTCGGTCCAGAATCCCGAGGCCGAAGTCGAATTCATCGACATGGCCTTTTCAGGCGAATACGGCCGCGATGCCTCGTTCCTGCGCGAGGACTTCTGCGGCACCGGTTTCCTGAGCTGCGAGTGGGTCGCCAGCCGCGACGGCAACACGGCGATGGGAGTCGATCTCGACGGTCCGACTCTCGACTACGGACGCCTTCATCATGTCGGCCCGCTCGGCCCCCTGGCCGACCGTGTCACCCTGCTCCAGGCCGACGTCCGCGACATCAGCTCCCCGGCCGTGGATGTGATCGCCGCCACGAATTTCTCCTGGTGGGGCTTCCACACCCGTGCAGATCTGCTCGACTACCTGCGCAACTGCCATGCGTCCCTCCGTGACGAGGGCATGCTCATGCTCGACATTTACGGCGGGCCCGAAGCCCAGGTCGCCCAGCTCGAGGAACGCGAATGCGAGGGCTTCACCTACGTGTGGGATCAGGATGTCTTCAATCCGATCACCCACGCCTACGAGTGCAAGATCCACTTCCAGTTCCCCGACGGGTCGGAGATGACCAACGCCTTCGAGTACTCGTGGCGTTTGTGGAGCATTCCGGAAGTGCGTGACCTTCTGCTGGAGGCCGGCTTCGGAAAAGTTGAAGTCTACTGGGAAGGCGCCGATGAAGACGGCGAGCCCGACGGGATATTCATCGCCAACGAAGAAGGCGATACCTCTTCGGCTTGGGTGGCTTATGTAGTGGCGTTTCGCTGATGGAGGTTCGAAACGCCGTGACGGCCGGAGCGATCCGGTTTCGGAGGTTGCGAAATGGACAAGACAGAATGCTCCTGGTGCAGCCAGGAAATTGAAGACAACGTGATCTCGCACAAGGGCGCACCCTACTGCAGCGAGGAATGCGTGAAGGACTGGGACGAAGACAACCTCAGCGTGGAGGAAGTCGATCTGTCGGACCTGGACGGGCTGGACGACGGGCTCGAGCGGGACAATCCCGTGATCGAGGAAGTCGGTTTCCAGGATGACGATCTCTTCATTTACGAGGAAGACTTCTAGACGATACTATCTGCCGTGAACGAAAAAGGGGAAGGCCCGCAGACCTTCCCCTCGCCAAGGCCGGGAATCATTCCCTAGCCGCGGTCGGCTTCATCCCTGGCCAGTTCAAATCGGACGAGTTGCTTCCTGAAGGCTTCCTGCTCGGGATCCAACTCGATGGCTCGCTGAATCAGCTTCACGGCCTCGTCGCAGTTCCCACTTGCATGGCAAATCTCCGCCGCAGTATCGAGGATGCTGGCCCTCTGTTTGTCATCGGTCGCCAGCTCCACGCCGCGCATGGCCAGAACCTGGGCCTCTTCCAGGTTCACCTCGTTCTCGAAGCACCACCAGGCGAAGGCGTTGAGCCGTCCGGCGCTCTCCATCCAGTCTTCGGGTTGGGACGCCTTCTTCAGGGCCACGGCCTCGTTCTTGTCGCCTGTCACCAGAAGGGCGTAATCCACGGCGAGGCGTCCCCGGGTCCGCAGGTCTCCCTCGTCGAGATCCTGCTCGGGATAGGCCATGGCCCGCTTCAGGTACGGGATGGCCCGCTCGGGAGCATCGTTGCCCCGGGCTAGTGAAGACATCATCATGGCCAGCTCAAGGTGATCCGACGCCGCTGCGTCAGCGGCCGCGGCGGCCTGCTTCGCCTCGATCTCGAACTCGTCGAGGGTGACGTCGCCGCCCTGGGCCGCATAGAACATGAAGAACAGGATGGACGCGGCGTAGTCCGCCTCCGAATCGCTGTCGAGGTCGCGAGCCTGGCGCAGCAGGATCGCCGCTCCGGCGAAATCGTAATGCTTGGCCTTGTGGTGGGCGATAGTGCGGGCCAGAAGAGCCGAGGGCGCCTCGGCGAAGGAGGCCTCCTTCAGCTCGATGGTGCGCTGGTCGGTGACCCCGTCGGCGACCCGTGCAGCGAATGAGGCTGGACCGTCATAACCGATCCAGCTGGCGGTCACCAGTCGGGCTGCATCGACCATCACGTAGCTGGGATAACCACGAATGCCGAACTCCTTGGCGATCTCGACTCCCTCTCCCTTCTCGCAGTCGATCTTCACGAGCACTGCGGTCTCAAGGGCTGTCAGGATCTCGGGAGCTTCCTCCGCCTCACGGGCGAAGACCTTGCAACCCGGTCACCAATCGGTATAGAAGTCGATGACCAGAGGCTGGCCCAGGCTCGCGGCCCTGGCCAGAGCAGCGTCGAAAGTGCCTGGCTCGGTGGCCGCGGCAGGAACGGCGCCCATCAAGGCGATCAGAGCGATCGCGAAAACGGCACGGGAAACATGGCTTGTCGTCACGGGAACCTCCTGGTCGGTCGATCTCAGGGTCTGTCGGTGGGATCTTACGCGATTTCTTCCTTCCATGCTGCCACGAAATGGACGACAACAGGGATGCCTCCGCAGGAAGCATCCCCGTTGATCGTGAACATGGGGACGGAGGCCGGGATCAGCCGCAACCGCCTTCACCGTCGCCACAGCTGCCGCAATCGCCGCCGGCGCCGAGGTTGATCATGTAGCCCTTGCGGTAGCCGTCATCCACGTAGTCGATGTTGACGCCACCGCTCTGGCGGGCCATGCCGACCACATCGGGGGCCATCACGAAGGTCATGCCGCCTTCTTCGAATGTCTCGTCGTCGTCCTTAGGCTCATCCAGAGCCATGCCCACCGAGGGACCGCCTCAGCCGAAGCCCTGGAAGTAGAGACGGATCGCCTGGGGGCCTTCTTCCGGGAGATCGAGGCCCAGAAACGCGGTGCCCGCGGTCTCGGAAATGGAAATCAATGTCGACACGATGCCTTCCCCTTTGATGGGTTCCTACCTGGTTTCGACGCCTAATCTAGTCGCCGTTCTTTGCAGATGCAAATCAGCGAAGAGCCGGTTCGGCTTCCGAACCCGATGAATCTCCTTGTGGATTCTTCGTCATTCCAAGCATCCGCTTGAGATCTTCGAGAATCAGGTAGCTCACCGGCACCAGGATCAGGGTGATGATCGTGGCGAAGAGCACGCCGAAACCGAGGCTGACCGCCATGGGAATCAGAAATCGGGCCTGCATGCTCTGCTCCAGGAGTATGGGGGTCAGGCCGGCGAACGTGGTCAACGATGTCAATACGATGGGACGGAAACGGCGCACTCCGCTGATGAGGACGGCCTCCCTGAGGTCGTGGCCTTCGTTGCGGGTCCGGTTGATGAAGTCGACCATGATCAGAGAGTCGTTCACCACGACGCCGGTCAGGGCCACCACTCCGAACAGACTCAGAAGCGTGAGGTCGAGTCCCATGAGCACGTGGCCGAGCACTGCGCCGAGCAGCCCGAACGGGATGGCCGACATGATGATCACCGGCTGGGCGTAGGAGCGGAAGAGCACCGCCAGCAGCGCGAAGATGCCCAGCAACGCGATGATGAAGCCCTTCTTCAGGCTGTCCATCGACTCCATCCGGTCGCGCTCCTCCCCCTCGAACGAGAGGTGCAGCCCCGGGTAGTCGGCCAGCAATTGGGGAATCACTTCCCGCTGCAGGTCGGCCAGAATCTCCTGGGCATTGGTGGTCTTCTGATCCACGTCGGCGATGACCGACACGACTCGGCGCCGATCCTGCCTGTTGATCGAGGCGTATCCCCGTCCCGGATCGACCCTGGCCACCGAGGCGAACGGCACCTCGGCGCCGGCGGGTGTGCGGATCCGCATCTGTTCGAGGTCGCCGATCGAGCTGCGCTCATCCCGAGGATAGCGCACCATGACCCGCACGTCGTCTCGACCGCGCTGGATTCGCAGCGCCTCATCGCCGTAGAAACCTTGGCGCACCTGGCGCGCAAGATCCTGCAGGGTGAGATCGAGAGAGCTGGCGGCCGGCAGCAGTGACAGCTTCAGCTCCTGCTTGCCTTCCTCGTAGCTGTCGTCGATGTCCTGAATGCCGGGATAGTCGGCCAGGGCCTCCTTGAGGCGCTCGGCGGCGAGGGTCAGGACGGAGGTGTCTTCCGCCGAGAGCTGCAGTTCCAGGGCGCTGTTGCCCCTGAACAGGTTCGATGTAAAAGTCACCGAACTCGCTCCGACGAGCGGACCGGTCAGCTGACGCCAGCGTTGAACCAGTTCATTGCTGGGGATATCGCGGTCCTCGCTCGCGACCAGCTCGACGTTGATCTCGGCCTTGTGGGAGCCGACAAAACCCGATGAGGATTCCGACCCAGGACGCCCCCCGCTCGCGCCGCCTCGAGGCTGCGATCCGATCGTGGCGTAGGAGTGGAGAAAAAGGCTCGGCTCACCCTCGGACCGTTCGCCCATGACCTGGGTTTCCAGCTTTTCGAGCGCGGCGAGGGTCTGGAGCACGGCTGCTTCGGTTTCCGAAACAGGCACGCCCGACGGCATATTGATCACACAGATCATGTTGTCGGCGTCGACCTTCGGCATGAAGGTGAAGCGAATGTGGCCGCCGCCGACGAAACCGACGAGCAGGACGATGCTGGCAAAACCGCTCGCCATGACCACGGCACGATGATTGATCGCGAAAGCCAGGGTCGGACGATAGGTCTTTTCGATGAAGAACTCGAAGGCGCGGGCGAAGTTGGCCTGCAACGCCAGGATGCCCCTGCCATGCTCTGCTCCCTTGATCGACTCCGCGGAGATCGTCGAGAGGTGAGCTGGCAGGATCCACAGGGATTCGACGAGCGAAATGATCAACACCGCGATCACGACGATGGGCACCTGGCCCATGAACTTGCCCATCATGCCTTCGACATTGGCCAGGGGCAGGAACGCAATGATCGTTGTGCTCACCGCAACGAGGACCGGCATCGCCACTTCCTTCGTGCCGCGGATCGCCCCTTCACGCCCGCTGAAGCCCCGTTGACGGAAATGGTAGATGTTCTCTCCGACGACAATGGCGTCATCGACGACCATGCCGAGCACGACGATGAACGCGAACATCGAGATCATGTTCAACGACGCCCCCCAGCCCGGAATGAGAAGGAAGCCACCGAGGAACGAAATAGGAATGCCTAGTGCGACCCAGAACGCCAGCCGCGGCTGCAGGAACAGCGCCAAACATCCAAAGACGAGCAGCAGTCCGATCGCGCCGTTTTTCAGCATCAGATTCATGCGGCTGCGGTACACGTCGGAGCGATCCGACCAGACAGCCATCTGCACCCCTTCGGGCAGCGTGCCTTCGTACTCGGAGACGTATTCCTTCACCAGATTCGTCACATCGAGAATAGCCTGATCGGCCACTCGAAACACCGACACGACAGCCGCCGGCTTGCCGTCGAAACGCGAGCGGGAGTCCACGTCCTCGAACGTGTCCTTCACCGTCGCGATCTGGCCGAGGGAGAGATTGGTGCCGTCGGGACGCGCGAGAACGACGATGTCCTCGAATTCCTGCCCCGTGTAGCGCTGACCCTTGGTGCGGATCAGGATCTCGCCGGCGTCGGTCTTGACGCTGCCGCCGGGCAGATCAAGACTGCCGCGGCGCACCGCGGAGCTCACCTGGTCGAAACTCAGACCATAGCGTCGCAGCCCGGCTTCGGAGACTTCGATGGAGATCTCGTAAGCCCGAGTGCCCACGAGCTGGGCCTGGGTGATCCCGGGCATCGCCAGAAGGTTGTCGCGCACGTCGTCGGCGAGCTCCTTGAGGGTCCGCTCGTCGATGTCGCCGAAGAGCACGACGTCGATGGCCTGCTCCGTCGACTCCATCAGGTTGATGACGGGTTTCTCGGTTTCGTCCGGGAAGGTGATGATGCGGTCGACCGCCTGCTTGATCTCGTCGAGCACCACGCGGGCGTCGGCGTCGGTGGCGATCTCAGCCATCACGGTGCCGGAGTTCTCGACTGCCGTGGCGGTGATGCGCTTGATGCCGTCGATCCCCTGGATCGCCTCTTCGACCCTCAGGCAGACACCTTCCTCGACCTCCTCGGGGCTCGCGCCGAGATACAGCACCTGCACCGAGACCATGTCGAGGTCCACCTGGGGGAAAACCTCCTGGCGGATCGAGAGTGCGGCCATGACACCTGCCACCAACAGGAAGACCATCAACAGGTTGGCTGCGACGTGGTTGTCGGTAAACCACTCGATCATACGATTCACTTCCCACCTCCGTCACCGGGGGCGGGGGCGGAACGACCGGCCACTCCAACCTTCATGCCGTCGGTCACGACCTCCAGCTGGGAAGTCACAATCTCCTCGCCGGGAAGCAGGCCTGTCGACACCAGGACCGACTCGCGGTCGATGCGCGACACCTCGACATCGCGGAAACGGATCCGCTGCCCATCACCGAGCATCCAGATGCGGTTGCCATCACGCAAGGCCGAACGGGGCACGGTCAACATCCCCTCGAGATCCTCGCCCAGAATCCGCACCTCGACGAACATGCCGTCCAACAACGCTGGACGTCCGTCCGAAGCCTGATACCCACCGTCGATCGCGACGACCGTCTCGACCAGCCGAGTGCGTGGATCGAGGGCACCGGCGATCCGAACCACCTTGCCGGTCCACACGTGCCGGCGACCGGCGAACTCGGCTTCGATCTCGGCGGCGGCTCCGTCCCGGCCCTGGGCATCGGGGGCCGCGAAGAACGCCAGGTCTTCATCGTCGAGCAGCACGGCGACCTCGGCCACGTCGGTGGCGTAGATCGTGGCCAGGGCCGTCCCCAGACGCACATACTGGCCGGCATCGACAGATTCCTCGATCACTCGACCGTCGAAGGGTGCTCGAATAATGCAGCGGTCCAGATCCAGAACAGCCTTGGCTTTGGCCGCCTCGGCCGACGAGAGCTCGGCCCGCGCCAGCTTGAGCTGCGGTCCGTGCAGCACCAGGGGATTCGGACGCACCAGGGTGACATCACCGGATTCGGCCTGGATGCGTTGCCACTCCCTTTGAGCGATCTGCGCCTCCTGTTCGGCCTGGGCCAGGACGAACTCCTGGCGGGCGACCTGGGCCTTGGCCGTCTCAACGGCCAGACGGTAATCGGCGTCGTCGATGGACAGCAGGATGTCCCCGGCGGTGATGGCTCCGCCGTTCTCGAACCCGGGCGCCGTCTCGAGCACAACGCCGGACACCTGGGGCACAACAGAGATGCGGCGACGGGCGGCCACCGAACCGAACCCGCTGATGGTAACCCGGGGCGCCGCGTCGCTCACCCTGACCACCTGGACGGTTGGCGTATGAGGCACCGATGGCCGCTTGGGGGGCGCCGGCTTCAACTTCATCATCATCACGGCGCCCAACACGCCCACCACCAGGATCAGCAAGGGCAGAACACCCTTGGGCAGACGTCGGTTACTCATCTTCGGTCCCCTCTCGCAGGATGGACGCATGAGCGTCCTGTTCGTCGTTCTGGTCGGATACTGCGGGATCATCCCAGTCCCCGCCGAGAGCCTGGATCAGATTCACGCGGGCCGCACGGCGAGCCCCCTCGGTGTGCAGGAGATCACTCTGGGCCTGCAGCAAGCGTCGTTGGCTGTCGAGAACCTGGAAGTAGGCGTCAAGCCCCTGGCGATAACGTTCGTCGATGACCTCGGTCGAACGTCGGGCGTGGACGACGCTGAGCCTGAGGGCTTCGAGTCTTTCACCCTGGCGACGGTCGGCGTCGAGGGCCGACTCCACGTCGCGAAAGGCGCCCAGCACGGTCTTGACGTAGGCGGCTTGGGTCTGTTCACGTTGGGCGTCGGCCACACCGACCTGAGCCTTCCGCGCACCGCGGTTGAGCAACGGCATGGCGAGGTTGCCGACCAGTGACCAGACCGAGGTCGCGTCCTGGAACAGCAGGGATTCGTCGGATGTCGACCAGCCGGCGCTGCCATTCAGGGTCAGGCGGGGAAAGAGATCGGCCCTGGCTGCGCCGACACGGGCGTCGGCACCCAGCAGATTCATTTCCGCCGCGATCAGGTCAGGGCGACGCTCAAGCAGATCGGACGGCAGACCGAGAGGCACCACCGGCAGATTCGGCAGATCCGCCAGCGAGATGTCCCCCACTCGGATCGTACCCGAAGGATACCGTCCGAGCAGCACCTCGAGCCGTCGCCGCGCAGCAGTCAGTTCCTGTTCGGCCTGGGCCAGGGACGCCTGGGCCGTCACTAAGTTCTGGCGCGAGAGATGAACCTCGGACGACGGCCTCACACCCGCCGTATAGCGGTCGGCCACCATGCGTTCGCTGGCCTTGGTGATCGCCAGAGTCGATCGGCCCAGTTCTCGCATATCGACGAGCTGCTTGACCTCGAGCCACGCCCGGACAACGTCGGCCACGAGACCTTGACGCACGGCGCTCTGCTCGGCTTCGCCAGCCATCAACGCCGCCCAGGCTGCCCGCCGGGTGTTCGAAAGCCGTCCCCAGAAATCCAGTTCCCAGGATGCCTGGGCTGCCACGTCCCACACCGTCGATGTCACTGAACGCGGGATGCCGAAACCTGACAGGTTGCGCTTGCTGCGAGAGACCGTGCCACCGATCTCAGCCGAAGGCAGCTGGTTCCAGCGTTGCCCGCCGAACTGGGCCCTGGCTTCAAGCACCCGACCGGCCGCGGCCTGAAGATCGGGGGCCGAAGTCAGGGCCTCATCGACAAGAGCGTCGAGCTCCGGCGATCCGAAATCGGACCACCACTGCGATTCAGCGCCGGGATCCCCATCGGATCGTGACGATGACGGTGCCGAAGCATAACCGTCTGCGCGGACATCCAACGCCGGCCGGTCGTACGAAGGACTGAGGCTGCATCCGGCCAGCAGGGCGAACCCTGCCGCGCATGCGAACGTGCGGATCGGTATCATCACGATCGAGCTTCCTTCCTCATCGCCTCGGCACCGGCCACCGCGAAACGGGTCACATGTTCGATGACCACGGTGATGTAGGTTTCGAGATCGTCGGCGATCGCCGGCAGCGGTGCGCAGGCGCCGGCTGGGTGCGAGGGATTGGTCTTCATGTTGTGCCAATTCATGGCGAAGTGAATGATCTGGCCCATCACGCTTCCCATCAGCAGCATGCGCCCGCGCTGATCAAGCTCTGGAGCCGAATTGGCGAGCAGCACCATCACGCGTTCACGCAGCGGCTCGATGAGTTCGTGCAGGATGATGCGGGCGCCGTGCCTGGGGTCGGACATTTCCCGCGAGATCACCCGGATGCCCCGGGCTCCTCCCGGCCCGAGCAGGGCGTCCTCCAGATGAACCGTGACGAAGATCCGCAGGACGGCCTCGAGCCGGTTCGCGGTGTCATCGAGCTGATCCACCCCTCCAAGAGCGGCGATCATCTTGTCGCGCTTGGGAACGATGCGGCGGCGGAGCACCTCGTTGTAGAGGTTCTCCTTGCCCTGGAAATGGTAGTTGATCGCCGCCAAATTGGCGTCGGCCGCCGCGGCGATCTCACGAACCGGGACTTCGTCGTAGCCGCGGTCGGCGAACAGGCGTTCCGCCTCGTCGAGTAAACGGCCCCTGGTCGTGACTTCACTCATCCTGCCTCCGATGGGTCAAACGAAACAACAGTTTAATACATACGTTTGATTCGTGCAAACCAAGAATTGGCGAACTCGTGAATTGACTTGTTAGCAGGGGGTTGGATCAGGATTGATCACGATAGCGCAGAACTTCATCCCGAGTGACACACAGCTCAACACCCGCCGATTCGAACATGTCCCGGGTTTCCTGGGCTGCGTGGTAGCGATGCATGCAGACCACGCGCACGATGCCGCTGTTGATGATGAGCATGGCGCAGGCCCGGCAGGGCTCCATCGTGCAGTAGAGGGTAGCGCCGTCGAGGGCGGTGCCGATGCGGGCGGCCTGGCAGATCGCGTTCTGTTCTGCGTGGATGGTGCGCACACAGTGCTGGCGCCGATCGCCGTTCTCGTCTTCGACAGTCTTGAGCAGATGACCGGTTTCGTCGCAATGGGGCAAACCTGCAGGCGAGCCTACGTAGCCGGTGGCGATGATGCGCCGTTCCTTGGCGATCAAACATCCACTGCGACCCCTGTCGCAAGTCGCCCGTTGGGCGACCTGGTGGACCAGGTCGAGAAAGTACTCATCCCAGGTGGGACGCGTGGTCATCGTTGGACCTCCTACATGTACCCCAGGTCCTGCATTTCCTTTTCGATCCGGGCTTGTTCGGCGGCGTTCAGATCGCTCTTGCCTGACAGGCCCAGGTCGACGGCGTCTGAGTCGAGATGCTCTTCGAGCAGGGTCCTCAGCTGCGACTCGAGCGCCGGATTGGATGTGATGGCGGACTGCTCGAGGGGATCGTCAGCCAGGTCGAACAACTCGTCTCCCAGCTGCTTCATCAACGCCATCTTGAGCCACAACTTCAACCGCTTCAGTCTTCCGTGCTGCGGAATGATACGCCGCCGGATCAGCTTGTGATCACCCGACCGCACGGCCGCCTTGAACTCCCCGATGCAGAACACCGGCGACGGTGAGATTTCATCCAGCAAATCGAGCCCCGTCCAGGCTGGCGGTTGATGATCCGCACCCGCCACCTGCAGCAGCCAGGGCCAGAGCTGGACATGACTGACCGGTCTCGCTACACGAAGTCCGGACGGCAGACCCGGCCCTCTCACAAGGCCGACGGTGCGAATCGTCTCCTCGTAGAGATGGATGCCGGCATGAGCCAAGTGGCCGTGATCGAGCAGCTCCTCGCCGTGATCGGAAACCACAGCGATGATCGTGTCGTTGTCCAAACCCAACCGGGTGACGGCATCAAAGATCCGTCCGACCTCGGCGTCGTTGTAACGGACCGAATCGTCGTAGCGATCGATGATCCACTGCCGCGTCGCGTCGTCGAGCCGACGTCGCCCGCGGTCGACGTCCTCGATGATCCGGAACATGGCGCCTGCTTCCTCGTCGTCGTATCGGTCCACATCCTGGGGAAACAAGACCCGGACGATGGTGGGATCCACAGCCGAGTCCGGTGTCTCGCCGAATCGATGCGCGTGTTCACGGGGCAGTCGGTAGGGCATATGCGGACCGTCATAATGCAGGAACAGGGCGAACGGGCCTTCGTGACCGTGGGTTTCGAGCCACTCGACACCCGCGTCGCTCACTGCTCGGGGCAGGTCTTTGGCGTAGTTGGAGCTCCGCGTGTCGGTGACAGCCTCGAGATCGCCCCAGATCCGTCCGAGCAGACGCCGAAAAAACCGGAACGTCACCGCACCGCCCATGCGGGCCCCATTGGCCTGCAAACAGTCGGAAACCGGCGAAGCCTGGGCCTGAGCAGCAAAATCGAAAACACCATGATGATTCGGATACAGCCCGGTGAACAAAGAAGTAAACGCCGGCGCCGTAAAATTCGACGCCGACCAGCAGGCTTCAAACACGACTCCCTCGGCGGCGAAAGCATCCAGCCGCGGGCTCGTCTCCCGCGAATACCCATAACACCCCAGGTGATCCGCCCGCTGCGTATCCACCGCGATCAAAACAACATTCTTCAATGCTCGCCCCCTCTTCCTCCCCCCATCATACCCTCGCACCTCTCATCCAAACACCTCATATTCACAAGAGGGCCCCGAGCTGGAAGCTCGGGGCCCTTTGTGACTCCCCGTCGCAAGCGTCCAAGGTGTGGCGCGCTTGCGACGTAAAAGGCCAAGTTCGGCGCTCACGCGCCACACCTTGGACGCGCTACTTCACAAGCATCAGCTTCCGCACCTGCAGCACTTCGCTGCCGATGCGCAGACGCGCGAAGTAGGTGCCCGACGAGACCTGCTGACCAGCCGCATCCGAGCCGTCCCAGTGGTAGATGTGCTCCTGGCCGCCCTGCAGGCGACCGTTGACGATGGAGTTCACCAACTCACCGCGGATATTGTAGACATTCAGCTGCGTCATGTTGTCCCGGGTCAGCACGAAGCGGATTTCCGTCTTCGGGTTGAAGGGGTTCGGCGCGATCTTGCTGAAGCCGCCGGCCGGCATGAGCGGGGTCTCCTCCACGGCCGTGCTCGGGTCGAGGTACACGTCATCGTCACGCATGGGAACGAGCTCCCGGACGCCGTAGATGTAGTCCATGTAACCCTTGACGCTGACCCGATCGCCCAGCATGGGCGCATAGGTCAGGTTGATGATCGCATCGACGACCAGGGTATCGTTCGGCGTGTTCGAGGTCGAGATCTGGAACGTGTTGTAGGCGTTCGAGCCGACCGTGTCGACCACGGTCGATACCAACGTGCGTACCAGGACGCTCTCGTAGGCTTCGCCCGTGTCGGGATCGCCGTCCACCGAAGCGTGCTCGTCGTCGCTCAGGATGCTTGTCGCCACGATCGCGGCCTCGGGGAGCTCGTTGTCGAACGAGACGATCTCGACGGCCGAGCCGTGGTGGGGCAGCATTTCGGTCAGGCCGAAGTAGTCGTCGATGTAGCCACCGATGCGCACTTCATCGCCGGGGAGCACGTAGTTCGTGGCGGTGCCCTCGTAGACGAGGATCCCGCTGAACGGGCCGCTGCCCTGCTGGACCGTGAACTTCGAAGGGGACCCGACGTCGCCGGTGCCGCCTACCACGATGCCCTGGATGTTCACGGGATCACCGTCGAAGGCAGAGCTCTGGTCCAGGTTATCCGGATGGGCGTACTGCACGTCGTAGATGGACGTGAAGCCGACGGCGATTTCGTACCAGGACGCCGGTGCGTTGCCGGGGTTGGACGAGGTCTGGGCGCCGTCGTCGGTGGCCGAGACGTAGTAGTCGACCTGACCGAAGGCATGAGGCGCGGGGATCGTGCCCTCGTAGAGGTTGCCGCCGATGTTGGCCATCGGCACGCTCAGGAAGACGCCGGTGCTGTCGCCGTTGTCGTCGCGATAGAAGAGCGAGGCGCTGGTGATGGCGCTGTCGTCTGTGATCGCCGCCTGGATGGCGATGGGATCGGAAGCCAGGGGCGTCCAGTTGGCTGCAGTGATGCTGTCAACCACAGGTACGGTGTCGCCGGTCGGATCCTCGACCAGGTCACCCTGACGGCGAGGCTTCATTTCGATCAGGCCGTTGAACGTCACCACAGGGCCCGACACGGCATACTCGTCACCCAAGGCAACGGCGCCGAGGTTGATGCCCGTATCGGAGTCGATGTAGATCAGCAGGGTATCGATCGTGTCGGTGACGAAGAAGGAGCTCGACGTGACCGCAGTCACAGTGCCGATGCATCGGGCGAA
>Ga0180007_10002897_pt1 | contig 19849 bp, 15 predicted proteins | sample MM_PC_MetaG_FD_121122 | JGI IMG/M metagenome (GOLD analysis project Ga0180007, IMG submission 121122) | Groundwater microbial communities from the Aspo Hard Rock Laboratory (HRL) deep subsurface site, Sweden - MM_PC_MetaG | ecosystem: Environmental > Aquatic > Deep subsurface > Groundwater... | reverse complement strand
CGGAGATTGTGTTTTTTGGAACCGGTATGAAAGGTTTTTGTTATCTGATTATATGAAAGGATTTAAATCAGAAAATAAAAAGGAATTACCAAATGAGTCTAAACGGTTAATTCCTATTTATAAAAAGAAATGAAACATTTATCAACAATTATCTACTATACCAGTAACCGGGAAGATGAGAAGTTTGAGAAGAAGATTCAACAGAAGATCTTGGAAAATTCCGGTGGGCTACCGATAATCAGTGTGTCTCAGAAATCTATAGATTTTGGTGAAAATCTATGCATCGGTGATGTAGGAGTATCAAATCAAAATTGTTTTAGACAGCAACAGATTGGCGCCGAACATGCCAAAACTCCTTATATCATCATGGCCGAAGCTGATTTTCTCTATCCTCCGGAGTATTTTCAGTTTGTTCCGCCTAAAGAAAAACCCTATAGACTGGATAACATTTGGATTATGTACCGGGATTCAGTTGCCGGCTTTGTGCAAAAGTCTTATTCTGAAGGCGCTTCAATCTATCCAAGAGAGTTTTTTATTAAACAGATAGAGAGAAGATTGAAAGGCCGGGGTTATTGGAATACAGAGATGGAGAAATACAAAGCGGTCCCCCGGATGTTTTATAAACCTTGGCATGAAGTGGAGTTTTTTCATTTAGAGAATCCGGCGGTTAGCATCAAAACTAAAGAAGGTATGCACAAATATACCGGAGTTATTAAAGATCAAGATCCTGAAGGGGCGAGAAGTTTACCCTATTGGGGCGATGTTAAAAAATTAAGAAAGGAGTTGTTTACATGAAATTAAGAGAAGGCTGGTCAAGTCATATGGCGGTGTTGGTTAAATGTTTACAAAATTCTAAAGGTCCGGTGTTGGAATTAGGTATGGGTTTATTTAGTACGCCTCTTCTACACTGGTTGTGTATAGATATGGATAGATTAGTAGTGTCTTATGAAAATGAGCCGAAATATGCCAATTATTGTAAAGATTTTAATAGGGGAGACCATAAAGTTTATTTGATTGAAGATTGGGATAAAATAGATATTGAAAGTAATCATTGGGGAATGGCGTTTATAGATCATTCACCTGAAAAAAGAAGGGTTGTGGAGGCAAGAAGGTTGGCTAATAATACGGATTTGATTGTTTGCCATGATACTCAACCGGGGGAAGATCATTTTTACGGATATTCTCTTATGTGGGATGAGTTTAAAAATGTTTACCATTATGAAAAAGGTAGCCCAAGAACATCAGTACTAAGTAATTTTAATGATTTAGAATTTTTTAATTCACATATATAACAATGCAAAAACTTGAAAACTATGATCTAACCGTCATTTACTACACCAGTAATTATTTAGACGACACTAACCCCTATTTCCTTGCCAATACTAAGAAGCAGTTAGTTAAGGCACTTGATGGTTTACCGTTGGTTGTGGTGTCGCAGAAGCCCCTTGCCGTTGACGATATTCTCATGGTCGGGAGAGAGGACAAGACCGTTAATGTTTGTGTTGGTGATATTGGCCGGTCCCATCTAAATATCTACAAACAGATGTTAATTGCCTGTAAAACAGCGACTACAAAGTATGTGGCTACTGCCGAAGATGATATTTTTTATTCTTATGAGCATTTTCATACTCACGAATACTACCCGCCGGAAGATACTTTTATGTTTGACATGAATAAATTATCTCTGTTTACCTGGACAAAACCGCCGGTATTCTCTTTCCGTCATAACAGAAGGGTGGTTAATCAGGTGATTGCTCCCCGGCAGTTGATGATAGATTCCTTAGAAGAGAGATTTGCTAGAGTTGAGCAATTATTAAAAGAAGGCCGGCCATTAGAGAAGATAATCAAGTATTGGGGTGATTTTGGTAGATATGAGGATCATTTAGGGGTGACGGTGAGAAAAGTAGATGATTTTATGTGTACTTGCTCTAGTATTGTTTTAACTCATGAATACGCCTATGGTTACATGTTTAATCATGGCAAAAGGAAGAGATTGGGTGATTTACGGATAAACGAGATTCCTTATTGGGGCCGGGCAGAAGATATGTTAAAACTTTTCTATAAACCGGAGAATGTTTGATAGAAACGCCCTTGCCAAAAAGTTTAATGATCTTGGTTTTAAAACCGGTGCCGAGATAGGAGTAGCCACCGGCAGATTTTCAGAGATATTGTGTCAGTCTATTCCCGGATTAAAACTAACCTGTGTTGATCCTTGGGATAAGATAGAGGGGAATAATCGGGGCGGTAGTAGGGAAAAACAACAAAGAAATTTTAATTTGGCTATAGAGAAATTGGGAAAGTACGGGGTAACAATTTTAAGAATGACCAGTATGGAAGCACTTAGACTTGTTCCGGCCGGATCTTTGGATTTTGTCTTTTTAGATGCTAATCATGATTATCTTTATGTTAAACAAGATGTAGAAAAGTGGAGCAAGAAGGTCCGGGTTGGTGGTATTGTCTCCGGTCATGATTATTATAATTTTAAGAAGTCTGGGGTGATAGAGGCGGTTGATGAGTATGTTAAGGCCAATGGGATTGAATTACATTTAACCGATAAGAATCCGAGGTCAAGAGATGATAAAGAACCTTCTTTTTACTGGTTTAAGAAATAATGTACGATTTATCTATTTTGATTCCGGCCAGAAATGAAGTCTTTTTATCAACTACAATTGATAATATTTTGGAGAATATTGAGGGTAAAACGGAAATTATAGTGGTCTTGGATGGTCAATGGGCGGATCCGCCGGTGATAGATGATCCAAGAGTAACTTTGGTTTACTATCCGGAAAGTATCGGGCAGAGGGGGGCGACCAATAAAGCTTGTAGTTTTTCTTCAGCTAAATATGTGATGAAAGCGGATGCGCATTGTGCCTTTGATAAGGGATTTGATGTCAAGATGATGGCTAAAATGCAGGATGATTTAACTATGGTCCCAGTGTTAAAGAATCTTCATGCTTTTGATTGGATTTGTAATAAATGTGGGAAGCGGTGGTTTCAGGGGCCAACCCCCACCTATTGTCATTTGAATTATGATGACGGCAGTAAAGTGAAAACCGAGAATCCGGCTTGTGATAATACTACTGACTTCAGAAAGGATATGATTTGGAAACCAAACCGGAGGAGGCCGAGTAACGGTTCATTTCTTTTTGATTCTACTCCTCATTTTCAATATTTTAAGGAATATGAAAGAAGGCCGGAGTTTAAGAAAGATCGGGAAGAAACTGGCTTAACTGAAACCATGTCACTTCAGGGATCTTGTTTTATGATAACTAGAGATAAATATTGGGAATTAAATATTTGTGACGAAGCTTTTGGCAGTTGGGGCAGTCAAGGGATAGAGGTGGCCTGTAAAACCTGGTTATCCGGGGGCCGGGTAGTTTGTAACTGGGATACTTGGTATGCTCATATGTTTAGAACTCAAGGTGGAGATTTTGGTTTTCCTTATCCGTTACCGGGCCATCAAGTCAAGTCAGCCAAAGAGTATGCTAAAAACCTTTTTATAACTGGAAGGTGGGAAAAACAGATCAGACCGTTTTCTTGGTTGTTAAAGAAATTTTGGCCGGTCCGGGGTTGGGAGTTTATCCCGGAGGATCCGATAGCGGAATTAGATAATTCCCCTAAAGGAATTATCTTTTATACCGATAATCAACTCCCGATTAAGATTGCGAATATAGTACAGGGCAATTTAAGGAAAATTAGTAGGATCCAAAACATTCCGATTGTCTCCGCCTCTCTGAAACCGATGAATTTTGGTAAAAATGTCTATCTACCTCTCAAAAGGGGTTATTTGACTATGTTTAAGCAGATTTTGGCATCGTTAGAGGCCAGTACAGCCGATATAATCTTTCATTGTGAGCATGATGTCCTCTATCATCCTTCTCATTTTGATTTCATCCCTCCAAGAAAAGATGTTTATTATTACAATACAAATGTTTGGAAGGTCCGATATGAGGATGGACACGCAATGAGAACGGCCAACATGCAACAATTAAGTGGTTTATGTGCTTATAGGGAAACTTTGATAAGGCATTACCGGGAAAGGGTGAGAAAATTAGAAGCATTTATAAGTAATCATAAGGAAGAAGAAATAAATCCTTTTGTCAGACAGATGGGCTTTGAGCCGGGTACTCATAATCGGCCGGAGAAGATAGATGATCTGAAGGCTGAATCTTGGGAAAGTAAATATCCAAATGTAGATATACGCCATAATAGCAACTTAACTTCTTCCCGATGGAAGAAAGAACAGTTTAGGAATCAGAAATATACTGAAGGATGGCAAGAATCGGATGAAGTAAAAGGCTGGGGGAAGATGAAAGACCTGTTTTGAGATATACTTAATAGATGAATTATCGTTATGACAAGAAAAACAGGTTTTATTCGGCCAAACCAAAAGACGATCCCAAAGATAGAATAGAAATTGAGGTCGGTGATAGTAAGGATCCGGGGAAGTTTCAACCGCAAGTAAAGATAATGCGCTGGGATAATGAAGTAAATGCGAGTTTTAGACTTCTTGATGATGAACCAAAACAACTTTTTACAGAGGGTGAAAAGATTAAACTGGTTGGTACTAAAAAAGAGGTTCATTTTTACGAGAAAATAATAAACAAAACATCTTGGTTTGTTTATGCTTCTGTAAACAAACAAAGAATGACTGATTATCCAGGAGTAACAAGGATAATTGATGATAAGTTGGTGTCTATTGTTGGCAAGAAACAACAAATTTGGCAAAGCGATAATCTTAAAGATAGAGGGTTTTACCAAGAAGAGGCCCAAAAGTTTTCAGGAGATGTACTAGTGGCAGGTTTAGGATTGGGGCTTTTTCAAGAATATATACTACAAAATCCAAATGTTACTTCGGTTACGACTATTGAAATAAGCCAACAAGTCATTGATGAGTACGAAAAATACAAACCAACGATTTTTAACAACACTAAACATCAGGTAATTTGTGGTGATTATTTTGATTATGTAAAAAATACACAAGTAAAATACGATGGGATATTTGGAGATATTTGGCCCTTTTCAAGTATTTCTTGTTTTTTAGAAGTAAAAGGATTTCGTGAAGTATCTAAAAAGGTTTTGAGATCAGAAGGAATTATTAGAGATAGAGATTTTTTGCCAGAATTAGAATCAGAACTTCCAAAACGAAATGAAAATTGTTATGAATTTGAAGTTGTTTTAAAAGAAAAACCAAGTAGTAATAAAATAGAGTTTTTAATTGAAACAAAAGGATTGGATTTTAATTATCAACCTGCTCTTACACAGGAAGAAATAAATGAGGGTTCAATTAGACCTGACGAGATTGTTGGTTCTTATGCTGTTTATCATAGTAACTGTCCAAGTAATGTTGTTGGAGGCAAAAAATATAAAACGGGCAAAGCTTTTCATATTTATAGACCAAAAATAATTGATAGTGCTGGAAATTGGGTTTGGGGTGTATTAAACATTGATGTTGAAAGTAAAAGGCTTACAGTAACTATTTCTCAAGAATTTTTAGACACAGCAATTTATCCTATTAGACATGCTTCGGGGTTGACTTTTGGTTGTGATCCGGCAAGTCCAGGAGGGACTTCTCTAGCAAGCGGTAGTCGTATTTATGGTTCTTACTTTTTGGGATTAGCTGGAACGGCAACGACATTAAGTGCTTATACTGAAAATGAAGGTGGTGGAGCAGGAAATGCTGATACAAAATGTGCTATTTATAAACAATCTGATAGTTCTTATGTGATTGGAAGTGGGGATATTTACCCTCCAGCTTCGGTAGCGTGGACTGATTATGATGTAACCGATACGGTTATTACTGCACAAAATTATTGGCTTGTTTGGTGGAGTGAATCTTACATGTATTCAAATAATCGTATTTATTACGATGCTACTGGTAATGGTGGTTATCAAGATGTGACTTACGGAAGTTGGCCGGCTTCAATTTCAATGACAGGTGAGGATAGGATTTATTCTATTTACTGTACTTATACAACTGCAGGTTCTGCCAGCGCTTCCGTTTCCTTGTCTCCTTCTATTTCCCCGTCTTTATCGTTAAGTTTGTCTCCATCTCTTTCTGTTAGCCCCTCTTCATCTCCGTCTTTATCCCCAAGTGTTTCAGTGTCTTTATCTGTCTCACTTTCTCCTTCTCCGTCCGCCAGTCCGTCTCTTAGTCAATCTCTCTCACCTTCGGTATCTACCAGTCTCTCACCTTCCGTTTCTGTTTCCCTCTCTCCATCCGTATCTGAATCGGCTTCTATCTCTGCCTCTCCTTCTCTATCACCATCTGTATCAGAATCTGTCTCAATATCATTAAGTCCATCTGTTTCTATTTCACTTAGTCCCTCGGTATCGGTTTCTTTGTCACCATCAATTTCTATTTCTGTTTCAACCTCTCTAAGTCCCTCACTTTCCGTCTCTTTATCACCTTCCGTTTCAATTTCATTGTCTCTCTCTGTCTCTGAATCCGCCTCGGTTAGTTTATCGCCCTCCCTTTCTATCTCTTTGTCTCCATCGGTTTCACCATCTCTGTCTCCTTCTTTATCGGTTTCTCTGTCACCAAGCGTTTCTATTTCTGCCTCAATTTCTCTTAGTCCTTCCGTTTCCACTTCCTTATCTCCTTCGGTGTCTCAATCTGTTTCGGTTTCTCTTTCTGAATCTGCTTCTCCCTCTCCCTCTCTTTCGGTGTCTTTATCCCCTTCTCTTTCCGGTAGTGTATCTATCTCTGCTTCCCCTTCCGTTTCTCCTTCAGTATCAATTTCATTATCACCGTCATTATCACCATCTCCATCGGCCAGTCCAAGCGTTTCAATCAGTCTTTCCCCGTCTGTGTCTACTTCTCTTTCCCCATCTATATCAGAATCCGCTTCTGTTTCTGCTTCTCCTTCACTTTCAATTTCTTTTTCTGAATCCGCTTCACCTTCCGCCGGGTATCAACAATATACAAAAGGTAATTATGGTACATTACCGGTAAATGATAATGATTTAGAAACGGCTTATACTTCTCAAGAAGTAATTGATGTGGCCACAAAAGATGATATCAGGGTTGATCAAACCGGAATCCAGCAAAATATTATTCATCAGTTTAAGGATTTTGTCGGTGGGGCCGGCGGTTGTTCTTTGGAATGTGAATTACAATCTGATTTGGCTCCATCTTCTTCTGCTGTTTATCTGCAGGTTTATAATCAAAACTCTACTACTTGGGAAACGGTTGATAGTGACAATGCCACCGGTGCCAACACTGATTTTATTTTAACGGCTATTATTGCCGATGCTACTAATTACAAAGATGCTGGCGGTCTTGTTAGTTGTCGTGTTTATCAGGAGGCTATCTAATGGCATTAAATGAAAGTTTTTTATTATTAGAAACGGGTGATTATCTTTTATTAGAAACCGGGGATAAGTTATTTTTAGATGGATTTGAATCGCCTAGTGCTTCTGCTTCTCCATCTGTCTCGCCTTCTTTATCGCCATCTCTCTCTCCCTCGGTATCAATTTCCCTCTCTCCGTCTGTCTCTGAATCGGCTTCAATATCTCTAAGTCCGTCTGTCTCTATATCTCTCTCGCCTTCGGTATCTATTTCACTTAGTCCTTCCGTTTCTCTTTCGTTAAGTCCGAGTGTTTCTATTTCTGCTTCACCTTCACTTTCTGAATCTGCCTCGGTTTCTTTGTCTCCCTCTGTTTCTGTTTCTTTATCTATATCTGCCTCTATCTCATTGTCTCCTTCCCTTTCCCCAAGTCCTTCAGCTTCTCCCTCCCTGTCTTTGTCTTTAAGTCCTTCTGCTTCTATCTCTCTAAGTCCGTCTGTCTCGGTCTCGCTATCACCATCTCCGTCAGCCAGTCCGAGTGTTTCAATATCTCTTTCCCCATCTATATCTGAATCATTATCACCAAGTGTTTCTTTATCGCTTTCTCCAAGTGTTTCACCCTCTTTGTCTGTTTCGTTAAGTCCTTCACCTTCAGCTTCTCCATCTCTTTCTGCTTCTCTTTCCCCCTCGGTGTCTATCTCCGCTTCTCCGTCAATATCACCTTCCCTTTCGGTGTCGCTTTCTGTCTCCTTGTCTCCATCTCTCTCGCCTAGCCCATCCGCTTCTCCCTCTCTGTCTTTATCTCTAAGTCCATCTATATCCGTTTCATTATCTCCAAGCCCCTCGGCCTCTCCGTCCGTCTCTCCTTCGGTATCAATTTCTCTAAGTCCCTCTATCTCTGTTTCTGCTTCTATCTCGGCCTCTCCATCAATTTCTCCTTCTGTCTCGGTCTCACTTAGTCCCTCGGTGTCGGTTTCTCTGTCACCGTCTCTTTCACCTTCGGTATCAATATCCCTTTCTCCAAGCGTTTCCGCCTCTTTAAGTATTTCTCTTTCCCCTTCCCTTTCTCCAAGCCCTTCAGCCTCACCTTCCGTTTCTATTAGTTTATCTCCCTCCGTTTCTGAATCTCTTTCTCCCTCGGTATCAGTATCTTTAAGTTTGTCTTTGTCTCCTTCCTTATCTCCTTCACCCTCGGCCAGTCCTTCGGTCTCTATCTCTCTAAGTCCGTCTGTTTCTATTTCTTTAAGCCCGTCTGTCTCAATTTCATTATCGGTTTCCGGATCCCCCTCTGTCTCTGAATCTCGTTCGCCGTCTCTTTCTCCGTCTGTCAGTGAATCCGTTTCGGTCTCTCTTAGCCCGTCGGTTTCTGTTTCATTAAGTCCATCTATATCTGAATCTCTTTCGGTTTCGCTATCTCCTTCACCGTCCGCCAGTCCATCGGTGTCGGGATCTTTGTCTCCATCAATCTCAACCTCTCTAAGTCCCTCGGTTTCTATTAGTTTATCGCCTTCCACTTCCCCTTCTTTATCTACTTCTCCGTCTCTGTCCCCCTCGGTTTCAGTCTCTCTAAGTCCCTCGGTTTCTATTAGTTTATCGCCTTCTGTTTCCATTTCTGCTTCTATTTCTTTATCTCCAAGCCTTTCACCCTCTCCCTCTGCCTCTCCCAGTGTTTCTATTTCTCTTTCACCTTCTATTTCTGTCTCTTTATCCCCTTCCCTTTCCCTCTCGCTATCTCCAAGTGTATCGGTGTCAATTAGTCCATCTGTTTCTTTGTCTGCCTCCCCCTCCGTTTCCCCGTCTGTATCCGTCTCTTTAAGCCCTTCCGTCTCTGAATCTCTTTCACCTTCTGTTTCAATCTCTGCTTCTCCAAGTTTGTCTCTGTCTCTGTCTCCCTCTATTTCTATTTCCCTTTCTCCAAGTGTTTCTGCCTCTGTGTCCGTTTCTTTATCTCCAAGTATTTCGGTTTCTTTATCTATCAGTTTATCTCCGTCTCTCTCACCTTCCCCCTCTGCCTCGCCTTCAATTTCCCCCTCTCTCTCTCCAAGTGTATCTGAATCACTTAGTCCATCTGTTTCTCCCTCTGTTTCGGTGAGTTTATCAATTTCATTGTCACCTTCAATATCTATCAGTTTGTCGCCTTCTCTCTCCCCAAGTCCTTCGGCCAGTCCCAGTGTTTCGGTGTCCCTATCTCCTTCTTTGTCCGGATCACTTTCGGTATCTCTTTCTCCTTCCGTTTCTGCTTCTTTGTCCGCCTCCCTGTCTCCCTCTTTGTCTCCGTCTCCCTCCGCCTCTCCAAGCGTTTCTGTCTCTCTCTCCCCCTCACTTTCTATTTCTGCCTCCCCCAGTGTTTCTATTTCGGCTTCTCCGAGTGTATCCCTTTCTTTGTCGCCTTCGGTCTCTATTTCTCTCTCACCTTCCGCCTCTATCAGTCTGTCTCCCTCTGTTTCTGAATCGGTGTCTGTCTCCCTGTCGCCTTCCCTTTCCGTCTCTCCCAGCGCCAGTGTCAGCTTTTCACCATCTGCTTCGCCGGTAGAGTATACCGTTGCAGTAGATTATTGGAAAGTTACCCCAATTGTTTCTTCTCCTTCCCTGTCCCCAAGTGTTTCCCCTTCACTCTCACCTTCAGTCAGTCCATCCGTTTCAGTCTCACTTAGTCCTTCTGTATCTCTTTCCGCTTCGCCATCTTTAAGTCCATCTGTATCTTTAAGTTTGTCACCTTCCATTTCTCCTTCTTTAAGTCTGTCTCTTTCTCCTTCAATATCTCCAAGCGTCTCTATTTCTGCCTCTCCTTCCGTCTCTATTAGTTTGTCTGTCTCGCTTTCTCCCTCTTTATCTTTGTCATTGTCACCTAGTTTGTCACCCTCCCCATCGGCCAGTCCATCTCTTTCTTTGTCTCTATCTCCATCACTTAGCCCCTCCCCTTCTGCCAGTCCATCAATATCTGAATCTCTTTCGGTTTCACTCTCACCTTCAGTCAGTCCAAGCCTTTCACCCTCTCCTTCCGCTTCACCTTCTATTTCAATTTCTCTTAGTCCGTCTGTCTCTGAATCCGCTTCTCCTTCTTTGTCTGTTTCATTAAGTCCGTCGGTTTCAGTTTCGGTTTCCCCAAGTGTGTCTGAATCCCTTTCGCCTTCCGTCTCCCCATCTGTTTCAGTCTCCCTTTCTCCCTCTGTCTCTGAATCCGCCTCACCAAGTCCCGGAACGGAAAACTTTTTGTTACTAGAGACCGGTGATTACTTATTAATGGAAGATGGTTTTAAAATCATAATACAGGTGGGATCTAGTTTTTCAGCTTCTCCCTCTCTTTCTCCTTCAGGTTCTCTTTCTTTGTCGCCTTCTCTTTCTCCTTCTCCTTCAGCCAGTCCGTCTTTAAGTCCTTCGGCAACTCCATCGCCGTCATTTTCTATTTCCTTATCCCCTTCTACTTCTATTTCCTTTTCTCCCTCCATTTCTCCTTCGGCAACTCCATCTCCCTCACCTTCTCCCGGTCCGGTTTACACTGATAAATATTCTGATAAAGGAAGTATTTGGAGTAATAAGTATACGGATCAGGGAACGGTTTTTGGTGATAAGTATAGTGATAAAGGAACTTCTTGGGATAGTAAATACCCGGTTAAAGGAACTTCTTGGGGAAATAAATACTCCGGAAGAAATACAAGTTGGGGTTATAAGTACTAATAGTCTATAATTAGTTATTACATTTAAACAAAAATTATGGCAGATCAAAAACTAACAGCACTAACAGAAAATACTACCCCGGCTTTGACAGACATTGTTTATATGGTTGATGATCCGGGTGGAAGTCCTATCAGTAAAAAGATAACCGTTGCTAATATTCTTTCCCTTTTGCATCCAGTAGGTAGTATTTATACCGCCGTTGTTTCTACTAATCCGGGAACTCTCTTGGGTTTTGGTACTTGGTCTGCTTTTGGCGCTGGTAAGGTTTTAGTTGGTTTAGACGGTGCAGATGGAAATTTTGATATTGTGGAAGAAACTGGTGGTACAAAGACTCATACGTTAGCAACTTCAGAAATGCCGGCACATACCCATTCTATTAATACTCGTTATCCAGCAGCTTTTGGAGGTCAGGCAGCCAATATTGGTTGGGTTGATAGTGCAGATGTTTATGGTACTCAGGGAGTTGCAAATTCAACAGGAGGAGGTGGGGCACATAATAATCTTCAACCTTATATCGTGGTTTATATGTGGAAAAGGACTGCATAAAAAATGAATAGTTATGTACTAAAATCCTTCAAAGGGATATCTGATTATGAGGATAAAGGACTTCAGGGATCTTTTAAAGTCGGGATTAATCTTGATGTCAGAAAAAAAGTAGATTCTTTATCCTGTCAACAAACTTTGGTCCAAGAAGGGGCCGGGGTTGTTGTTGATTTAATTCGTTGGATTATACCTTGCCTTGATGGTAATTCTTATCTTTTTGGTAATGCCGGAAAGATTTATAAACGAACTTCCGCCGGTACAATTACTTTGGTTTCCACCGATGCCGATGGAGCCATCACCGGAGCCTGTGAATGGTATCTAAACACTCCCAAAACTTATCTTTTTTGGGCGACTGCCACTAAAATCCACTGTAAAGAAATTCCCGGTGCTTCTAACTGGTCCGATGTTGATGCTTTGGCCGGTTGGCCCAAAACCACTTTAACTTCTTCTTCTTATCACACTATGATTCAGGCGGTAGGATCGCTTCAGATAGCCAATGAGGACTGGTTGGCTATGGTCGGTTATGACGGCTCTTTCTCTCATCAGGCATTAAACCTATTTAAAAAGAATTATGCCAAGGCTTTAGTTGAAAGAGGTGGTTATATTGTGGTCGGATCTCCCAGTAAGAGTACGGCTCAAGAAAGTGAGTTGGTGGCTTGGGATACCAGTGCTGAATCTTGGAATGATAAAAAGATTATAAAAGGTGGGGCGGTTAATGCTTTGATTGATGTTGAAATTCCTTTGGCTCAAGTCGGAACGGCCGGGGAAATCTACTTTAGCGATTTACAAAATCGTCTACCTATTGTTTCTATCCCCGGTGGTGGTTATTGTAACCCTGGCGGGGTAGCAAATGATGGTGGATTAGCCTTGTTTGGTATTTATGGAAATGATGCAGATAGAAACGGAATTTATAGTTATGGCCGGAAGATTTTAAATGGAAACCGGGTATTGAATTTAGAATATAATGTGGGAGAATGCGATGAAATTGGAGCAATAGCTAAGGTTGGAAGTGATATATTGGTTACATACAAAAATGGATCTGATTATTTTGTTAAAAAAGTAGACACTGCCAATAAAGCAACTGCTTATTATTACTCACTGGATCTAAAACCCCCGGTCCCTTTTAGTTATTTACCAACTTGGGGACAGATAGTCTTAACCATGAAGGCATTACCGGCTTCATGTCAAGTAGAAGTGTTTTATAAACTAGATAAGACCGGCAGTTTTATTCAGGCTCAAATGGAAGGTGACATAGCCGCTTTTACCACTACCGGGGGAACGGAAGCAGTCTTTTTAGTAGGAGAAGAGGCTAAAATTTTTGAAATAGAGATTAAACTAACACCGTCAGTAAATACTACTCCCGAAATCTACAAAGCTGAATTATTTTTTGAATAACTATGGCCGATAAAGTCTATTACCCGGAGACAATAGAGGCAAATTTACTTCCTGTTGAAGAGGAGGTGACTTTTGTCGGTGAATCTCAACCTTCGTCTTTGGCTAAACAGAATGGTGATAAAACCTATTCTCCTCAAGTTTATAAGGGAGATTTACCCCCGGCTAAAATAATACCGGCAGATGTTATCGGCATGGCCTTTAATACTCAATCTAAAAAGATTTTGGGTAATTTTACCTTTGGTGCTTTGGGGGCCATTCAGGTCGGCACTTATGAAAGTGGGGTAAGTGGGGATATAAAGATCAGTCCATCAGGGATCTTGGCTAGAAATGATGCCGGCGCTACCACTTTTTCTTTAGACGGAGATACCGGCGATGCTTCCTTTTTGGGGACCATTACCGCCGGCAGTGTTATTTCTGCTGAAATGTCTGCCAATTTGATTACAGCAGGAAAATTAGAATCATCAGATGGAAATACTTTTTTTGACTTGGATAATAATTTAATACAAATTCAAGATGAAAATGATGTAACTATTCTTGATGCCAAAGGACTTGTAAGTTCGGCTAATTTTACGAGTGATAGTGTAGAAAATGCTACTGGCAGAACATATAGTAATAGTGCTACCTATGAGGATATTGCCAATACTTCAATTACAACAGTGTCTCTAGTTAGAGCAACCGAAGTATTAATTATTTATACCGTCAATGTAATTGAGTTTCCTCTTAACGGAAATACGACCTTTGCAGGAAAAGTAACATTGAGAATTGACTCAACCGATCAAACAAATAATAATTTTGAATTACAGCTAACTTCCCAATCTCCAATCGCTGATACATCGCCTTGGGGCGGTCCATTAACAGCCAGTGGAATTGTGACTTTAGCCACCGGAACTCATACTTTGAAATTAAGAGCGCAAACAATAAATACTAATTCTCAATTAAATGTAGAAACCACCTCTTTAGCTTATATTGTTTTAGGAGCATAGAAATATCATAGGTTAAATAGCGGAAAGTTTTTGAATGTAGTATCATTAATATATGGCCGAAGTTAAAACAGAAGATAGAATAAAGGTATTTGAGAAAGAGTTTGTAGAATTGTTGGCAAAAAATGAGTTAGAATATATAATAATGGTAGATTTCCCAATATACAAGATATTGCCTCCGGAAGTAGAATTAGCTATGAAAATTATAAACAAACATGGTGTGCAATATCAGTTAGGTTATTCAGACATTATTAAAAAATAAATCATGGATCTACATACAGAAATGGATGCTGAATTGGCATCACGATTAATGGTAGCAAGTAACAGCACTCTATTTACGGCGGCCAGAATAACGGCCTTAGTAAATCAAGCCACCTTAATAGCAGAGAGTTTTCACGAATGGCCGGAGACGGTTAGGGCTAAGATTACCAGTACGGTAGCCGGTCAGGACTATTATGATTATCCGGAAGAGTTTAGAACTGATACGGCCATCAGGGTTGAAATAGGTGGAGTTGAATATAATAAAAAGAATTTTGAAGATTTTATGGATTTTAAGATTAAATATGCCACTTCTCTTAACACTGTTGCAGTTGGAACCAATAATCTTGATATTTGGGGTTGTATTCAACCGGAGTTATTGACCACTACCATTTTTTCTTATCATGCTTCTATAGGAAATGAAGCTATAGTTAAACTGGCTTTAAGTGTGGCTATGGCAAAAATAAACAAAGATTTGTCAATTAAAGAAGAGTTTGAAGCGAAAATGATTTTAGAGAACTTATGGAAGCCGATAGCAAGAAAACAAGCTAGAGAGCAAAGATTAGATCATCCTATGTTTAATGTTCCTGATTTCTTTGGTCCCACCAAGATAAGTGATGTTGATGATAGGGATCAATATATCTTTGCTGATTATCAGAGAAAAATATTTATTGCCAGTTTTAACTTCTAACTATGCCAACATATACTCCTCAATCATTAGGTATAAAAGCTCCCAATGATGGCTTTAAAACGGGGGGGTGGTACTCGGCAAGACAGTGGTGGGGAGGGACTTTGGGAGAACCGGGACAGATACATCCCCAATCTAATCAACCTGGAGCCGGCCAAGCCGTCAACCCGGAGGTTGTAGCGGCTTCAAATTTGGCTCAAGGTTTAGCGCCGGGGGCTAATGAGGCTTATATCGCCGCCCAACAGCAACAACAACGGCAAGCACAGCCGACACCGGCACCTCAATCTACTCCTACTCAACCTACCGGTTTACCTGCCGGGGCCGAGACAGGGGCAGTGTCCGGTCCCCCGGCACCTTCTCAAACACCTTCTATAGATCTTCAGTCTGTTTATGATCAGGCCTTTAAAACGCCGGAGATAGATACCGCTAATGTAGGCGTATCTGATGTTCAAGCCGAAATAGATACGGCTCAAAAAGCCTATGATGAGGCGGTAGCGGCGATTAATGACAATCCCCTGTATTCGGCGGCAACTTTAACCGGGAAGGTATCTAAACTACAAAGTAAGTTTAATGCGGATTTAAACCGTTTACAGAATAAAAAGGCCATGGCACAGGATAACTTGGCAAAGTTAAGAGCCGATGCGGAAATTAAAGTTAATTTGGCGATGAAACAGTATGATATTAATCGTCAAGAGTATAAAGATCAACTGGATTTATTTAATAATCTTTTAAGTATGGGGGCTTTAACTAACGCTTCCGGTTCTACAATTGCTCAATATGCGGTGGCAACCGGGATTCCAACTGAAATGATCCAAAACATTGTTAATAAACAGAAGAGAGATGAGATTAAACCACAGGTAATTACTTCTACAGATGATGCCGGAAATGTAACGGTAGCCATTATTGACACTTACACCGGAGAGGTAATCAATAAAACTTCTTTGGGTAGTATAGGTAAAGCAGACAAACCAACAAAACCGACAACTGCCGAAAATAAAGAAATGTATGTCAATCAAGCCAAAGTAGATGCCAGAAATGGTGTTACTTTACAACAAATGTTACAAATTTATTCTCCCAATTATTTAAGTGAGGATGAGGTTTATTCAATTTATAATGCCAACAGTGTAGAGGGACAGGGCGGGTATGGTCCGGCAAAGGAAAGTCCGGAAACACTGAAACAATGGGGCATTAGTGTTCCCGGTTCAGGTACCCCGTCTCCTGCTGATGAAATAATTAAATTGAAAGAAGCCGGAGTAATTAAATAACATGGAGAATAAAAATGCCTACAGCTTTTGAATTAAACAGACAAGCCGTTTTAGGTGGCGGTACATTACCCGGATTATCTAGTCCAAGTACGGGGGTTAGCGGATCCCTGTTTGAGCAAAACCGGCAAGGGGTTTTATCCCAACAGCCAACTTCTACTCCTGCCCCCATCTCTACTCCTACTCCGGTGTTTACCCAGCCGGCTCAACAAGTGGCGCCGACTAATATCTTTCAGAAAGCAAGTCAGGCAATAGAAAGCAAGATACCGGGAGGATTCGCCGGAGCCAAACAAAGGATTAAGGAAGCCGGGGGTGTTTTTAATATAATCAATCCTTTTACGGCTAAAGATGCGGTAGCGGTTTCTTTCAGACAGTATGTATCAGATACATTTAAAATTGGTACGGAAACAGCCAAGGCTTTTCAGAAATTAACCCCGGCTTATAAGGAATATGAAAAGTCTCAAGGAAGAAAGGTTAGTTTAATGAATGATCTTGAAAATGCTAAAAATGCCGGTTTAGGCACATTAAGCACTTTATATAGAACTTCTACTGCCGGTCCAATTATGGGAGCAACTTTTGGATCATTAAAGGCCAGTCGGGTTAGTACCCAAAAAATATTAAAAGGTGAAACTGTAACACCGGCAGAGACACTTCAATTTTCTCTAAATAATACTTTTATGGGAGTTAATAATCAGCCGGGTTTTGGTGAAGTGGTAACGGATAATCCGGTGGCACAGAAGATACTTGATATTGCTTTTATGGCGGTTATGTTAAGCCGACCATTTGTCACCAGAAAACTAAATAGTCTGAAACTGAAGTCAAGTGAAATGAAAGAGGTGGCGAATATTCTAGGAGTAAAACCGAATGCCAAGATGGGAGACATAAATACTGCTTATAAAACTAAAATATTAAGTCTTAGTGAAGTGTTTGCCGGAAGGGGAACTTCAGAACAAATGGCCGAAGTTATTAAGTTAAATAAGTCTTACGATATTCTCAAGACCGCCGGGGTGTTTGAAAGACAATTTGCCAGCTTATTTGGCAAGGTTAATCTCAAGGATCTTAACACTGTATCAGGTCCGGTTAAGACAGAAGTAAAACCATTGGCCATTACCGCTACAATATCAGAAAAGCCGGTTACCATGGCCCCGACAGAGGCAAGAAATTTGGTAATAGGGAGTGAGTTTGAAAATACAGCAGTTGGTAGAAAGATTGTTAAAGTTAGTTTTAAAGCAGAAGAGTTAGGACAAAGTTTAGTAGTGTCTACAAAAATAAGTGAAGTTAAACCGGTGACGGTAGAAACGATCCGGGATTTAAACCGGACAGTCAGTGAGAAAAATACTTTGAAAGTTAAGGAAGATACCTTGGCCGGCAAGAGAGAGGATCAGAGGTTAGACAATGAAAAGAACATAAAGATTGCCGGTAACCGGTTAGGGTTTGAGACAGCCACACCGGAAGCCAATATAACTGTTTATCGGGCCGGAACCGGAGAGATTAAGCCGGGAGATCATGTTACAACTGAAGAAGTAGCAAAATCTTATTTACCCAAAAGAGAAGGAAGCCAATTATTGAAAAAGACAGTGGTACTGAAAGACCTTCTTTTTTCAGAAGGGATTAAATCAGAGTTTGTTTATGCTCCAAAAGAAATAACTCAAACTAAACCAGTAACTTTTTATCGTGGTGGTCCGGAAAGTGCCGTACCAAAAAATGTTACTGCTAAAGAGGTAATTGCTTATGAACAAAAAGAATTAGGAAATAAAGATATTACAGTTGAACCGGGAATAAAACTTGAGGAAATAAAATCTAATAATCTTGTTTGGCTTACTGAAACTAAAGAAGCGGCCAAAGAATACGGAAAAGTAGAACCGGTAACATTAAATAATTATCGGATTATAGCTAGAGATGGTCAGGGAGGGGTGTTGGTAGAAAAACAGACTTCGCTAGCGGTCCGGAAACCAACGAAAAAGAAGAGGGTGGTATCTAAAGAGGTGGGAAAACAGGTACAAACAGTAATTGAGGGTGGCGCCATTTCTCCGGCAGAAAGATCAAGAATTGCAAAACAAAAATTAGCAGAGGAAGAACAAAGGATAATTCAGAAAAACAAACAGCCTTTTATGGATAAAGGAGTTTTGGCCGGTACTCCATTGGGTAGTCAGATTCCGACACCGATGGAGGATTTTATAAACAAACCCGGAAAGGTGGGAGAGGAGGTTAAGATAGTTATGGATGCAATTGAATTTGGTGATATAAAAGCAGGTAGACAATTACACAAAGAATTGAAGATTAAAGAAAGTTTTGACAGTATTATGAAGAGGGTAGAAGAAGCCCAAATGAAAGAAATAGAATTGGCTAAGAAGGAATTGGGAAATGTTGAGAATCTACCGGCAGACAATCCGGACCGGGTTTTAGCTGAAATAGCGGATAAACTAGGTAAACACTTTAAGGCTCCCGGCGCTTTATATAAAATAACCGGCAGAACCAGAACATATCAGGGACCGGAAGGATTAACTTTGACAGTTGGAGGCGATAAGGCCAACACACTTGATAAGCTTTTTTTCTCCGGGGACATTGAGAGTTTTGCTAAAACGATAAAAGTCTTGGCTTTTAAGTTTGACAAGACATTTGATGAGATAAATAGTAAAATAGAGAAAGGAGACATTGATGGCTCCGATTACGAAATATTTAAAGATAAATTCTATGAAATCATCCAAAATAGGCCGGCTTACTCCAAACGACCTAGCACAGTTGTTGAAGATGGGGTTGGAAAAGGGAAAGCGGAAATTGTTAGCCATAAAGTTGCTAAAGGTATTCCCGATAAAGAAAGTGTTGTAGAAGGGGAAAAGTGGCAACCTAAAGATATTTCTGAAATGGTTAGTGATGTAAGGAAAGGAGTTACCGTTTATCGTGGGGTGGGGGGAAGTAGTTATTTTCCGGGTGTAACTATTGATGGTCGTCCAATAACAGATATTGGTTATTATGGCAGGGGAACTTATTACTCTAATAATGAATTTACAGCTTCAACTTATGGAAAGGTTGGTATAAAAACTATTTCTTTTAAAAACCCATTAGGTACAACAGCAGAATCAGCAGGAAAAATGGCAAGAAGGTTTGGAACAGTAGAAGGAAGTGAAAATATAAGGGAAGCAATTAAGTCAGCAGACAATATGACGGCCAGTATTAGAAAAGATGGCTATGATGGATTATTAATATTATCTCCAAATAAAAACATAGAGATAATTGATTACCGAGGATGGAAAAGAGCCAAGATAATTCATACTCCGGATATGTTTTTAACTAAACAAGAATTAGTTAACCTTCCGAGTGAAGTTAGAAAATTTTATAAAACTAGATATGCAGAACCAAAAAAAGGTACTGTAGATTTAAAGAAACTAAGATTTGATCCAACCAGACTGGAAATAAAAACTTACGGTCCCCAAACTCCGGCGAATCTAACTAATCAATATTCAGTACAGGTTAGATATAAAGGTTGGGCGGCAGAACAAAAACTATTTGATACTAAAGTACAGGCAGAAAGGTTTGTAAAAAATTATGACTTTAAAGGATTAGACAAATCGGTTGTTCCGGAATACAAAGCATTAAAAGAACGCTACCCTGATTTTCCGATTGAATTTAAAGAAACCGGGGGAATAATACCCAAATCAAAAGGCAAGATGACCGTAGAAGCTGATGTTGGCGGTTATGCTGATGTTGAAAGCATCCAAAAGAAACTAGAGAGTATTAAGTCAATTGAATTTCCGG
>Ga0180007_10002896_pt1 | contig 19862 bp, 19 predicted proteins | sample MM_PC_MetaG_FD_121122 | JGI IMG/M metagenome (GOLD analysis project Ga0180007, IMG submission 121122) | Groundwater microbial communities from the Aspo Hard Rock Laboratory (HRL) deep subsurface site, Sweden - MM_PC_MetaG | ecosystem: Environmental > Aquatic > Deep subsurface > Groundwater... | reverse complement strand
TAAAAAAATATTTGACATGGTTCTTTCACTATTTGGTAAAATTCTGGTGATGCCCGCCCAGAAAAATATTAACTCCCAGAAAGGTAAAAATAATAATCATAAATCCGATAATTGTCATGATGGCCGATTTCCGGCCCCGCCAGCCGGAATGGAACCGGAAATGCAGCAGGGCCGCATACATAAGCCATGTGCAAATGGAAAACACCTCTTTGAAGTCCCAGCTCCAGAACCGTCCCCATATGGCTTTGGCATATATGAATCCGGTGATCAGGCCAAAGGTCAAAAGGACAAAGCCTGTGGTAATACAGGTATAACTGACATTGTCCAGAAAATCCAAAGAGGGCAGCCGTTTATAAAAAAACCCCGGGCTTTTGGATCGTATCCCTTTTTCCTGGAGCAGATACAAGATTCCGGCTCCACAGGCAAGCCCCAGGGCTGCATCTCCCGTAAAGACCAGGGCAATATGGGCGATAAACCAGAATCCCCTCAGCGTCTCATTGGAGGCCACGGGGGTATCCGGAAGCACCATGACCGAAAGCATCATTACCGACAAGAGGGTGGCGGCAAAAACACCCAGAATTTTAAGGTTAAATTTATACTGAAAATACAAAAACATACCGCCAAGGGAAAGGGCTGCCAGGGAAAGGCTCTGTACCATATTCTGGACCGGCAGCTCCCTGGCCGCGATCCCGGTTGCAGCCACGCTGAGAAGATGAATCCCAACACCCGTGGACACCAGGAATAAAGACACTTTTTGAATCCTGTCCCGTTGATCAAACAAAAAAAACACATATCCTGCCATACTGAAAAAATACAATAGCGTGGCAAGGTGCAGCATGATACTGGCTGGCTGTAAGTCCATTTATTTCTCCTGTGGTCCAAGGCGTTTATAATCAACCCCGGGCCCGAGCAGTTCAACGAGAACCTTGTCTATCCGGGCTTCGTCCCGGGCAGCGATCAGGGCCGGCAGATTTTTTTCAACCAGGGCGGTAAATATTTTCTTATGTGCGGCAGGGTCATGCCCCGCTTCCAGCAGTTTTTTCCGGATATTGCCCATGAGCACCAGAAAGTCTTCGTACTCCGGCCCGAACCTCTGCTCAAGATCTTTGCGGATGTGTTTGGCCAGGGCCGGACTTGCCCCGGATGTGGAAACGGCACACAAAAGATCCCCCCTGTCCACAACCGAAGGAAGAATGAAATCCGACCTGTCCGGGTCATCGGCAATATTGCACAGGAGATTCCGGGCCTTGGCGTCTGCCTGGATCCGCCTGTTCAGACTGCCATTGTCCGTGGCGGCAAAAACCAAAAAAACAGTGTCCAGATCCGATGGATCATAGGATTTGCACTCCAGACAGATGCCGGCGCTTTTTTTTCCGGCTTCAAGTTTTTGGGAAAATGTTTTGCTGATCACCCGCACCCGGGCGCCCGACCGGGAAAGGCCCAGGGCTTTGCGGGTACCGACCTCCCCCCCTCCCACCACCAGACAGTCACGGTCCTTTACATCCAGAAAAACGGGGTAATATTTCATTTTGACCGCATCCCTTGCGCACTTACCTTGTTTAAATAAAAGATTTAGTATATAGTGCCGGTCATATTTTTTCAATATCTTTATCACCCCAGATTGAGGATTGACTGCCATGATAATCGATTTCCACACCCATCTTTTTCCCGAAGCGGTCAGAACCGACAGATCTTGTTTTTTTGACAAGGAGCCTGAGTTCAAGCTGCTCTATAACGCACCCAATGCAAAAATTTCCACACTTTCCGAACTGATGGTCTCCATGGATCTCCATGGGGTGGATATTTCCGTGGTCTGCGGATTTCCCTGGAGAAACCCGGAGTATGCCCGGAAAAACAATGATGCAATTCTTGAGGCTGTCCAGAGGTATCCGGACAGGATAAAAGGACTTGCCTGTTTTGACCTGGCCTGGGAGGGCGCGGCAGACGAAGCCGTCCGCTGTATGGACGCAGGACTTTCCGGCGTGGGAGAGCTGGCCTTTTACCTTTCCGGCATTGATGAAACCGCCATAAGGCTTCTGGAACCTGTCATGGCAGCCCTGTTATCCTGGGGCAACCGTCCCTGCCTGATCCACACCAATGAACCCGTGGGTCATCCCTATCCCGGCAAGACACCGGTGACCCTGGAACAGATCCATACCCTTGCACGGGCATTTCCCGATAACCGGATCATCCTGGCCCACTGGGGGGGCAGTATTTTCTTCTACCACGTCATGAAAAAACAGGTGAAAGAACATCTGAAAAACATCTGGTATGATACGGCTGCCTCTGTTTTTCTCTATGATCCTCAAATCTATGACATGGCCGTGCGGGCCGGTGTCATTGACAAGGTGCTGTTTGGCACGGATTTTCCCCTGCTTACACCGGACCGCTACTTTGCCGACATGGACAAGTCTGCCATGACATCGGCCCAGAAAGAACAGGTATTGGGAACAAATGCCCTTGCCCTTTTGGAATAAAGGTTCAGGCACTGGCATTGATCATGGTCTTTGGAGCAGGCAGATGTCTTTAGTGGGCGGCTCTCGCCTTTGGGGTCTGGTGATGTGTTTCTGCGCGATCTGGTCTGCAGGGGATGGAATGGAAACACGTATGGTTGATCTAAACCATAGGCCCTTTGTCGCAAGTTCTTTGATCTTGCCAAAAGAGAATTTTCCCGGGCAGATCTGTTTTTACGGGAAACTGCCCGGTGTCTTTCTGGCAGGCAAGTGAGGCTGTCAGCCGTCAGGCTGGAATACTGATTTTAAACCCGGTGCCCCTGCCCCTTTGGCTTTCCACTTCGATTTTACCATTGTGGTACTGGACAATATGCTTGACAATGGCAAGGCCCAGGCCCGTCCCCCCTTCATTGCGGCTTCTGCCCCTGTCCACCCGGTAAAACCGGTTAAATATCTTGGGCAGATGTTCCTTGTCAATACCGGTTCCGGAATCCCGGACCTCAATGACCACCCCCCCCTTCCGGGAAAAAACATGAATGCCAACCTTTGTCTTGTCCGGGTTATACTTAAGGGCATTGTCCACCAGATTGATAAGGGCCTGCTCCATTAGAATGGGGTCTATCATGGCCGTGATGGTTTCAGGACAATCAAGGGTGATCTGGATGTTTTTTGTGTCTGCCAGGGGCTGACAGATATGAACGGCTCCCTCGATAAGCGGTGACAGGTGATGGGATTCAAAGGCAATGGCGGTTCCTTCCAGTCTTTCCAGACGGGACAGGGCCAGAAGGTCATCGATCAGGGCCACCATCCGGTTGACATTTTTTTCGATGATCTTTAAAAACGCTTCCAGATTCTGGGTTTCCCCGGCCTCCAGCATCTGCTGGAGGGTTTCAATAAACCCCTTGATGGTGGTTAAGGGCGTTTGTAATTCATGGGAAACGTTGGCGGCAAAATCCTTGTGCATCCGCTCAAGACGACGGATACGGGTAATGTCATGGAAGATAATCAAGGTCCCCATTCGTTTTTCCTGGGCATCGTAAAGGGCCGTTGAGTGGATATTCAGCAGATAGGCCTCGTCCCGCTCAATTAAAATATCATCCTCGACCGGCTCATGGGTGGACAATGCCCTCTGGATAAAGGTCTGGAGCTTATAATTTCTGGCCACCTCCAGAATATTTTTTTTCTTAAGGGTGTGAGCGGGAAAATCAAAAATTCTGGCCGCCGCCGCATTGATGGTAATAATCTGCTCATGGTTGTCAATGGCGATCACCCCTTCCTGCATGCTGGCATGGACCGCCTCAAGCTCCAGGCTCCGGTTCTTGAAGTCCAGAATTTTTTCATCCAGATTTATGGCCATTGTGTTCATGGCCCTTGCCAATTGCGATAATTCTTCCGTGTCCGGGACAGCCAGCCGATTGTCCAGATTCCCCTTGGCAAACGCAATGGCCCCGTTTTTCATTTCCTCCATGGGTTGGGTTATCTGTCTTGCCACATAGAAACTGGCAATGGCAGCGGCAATAAGGGTAAGGATAAGGGTCACCAGGATATTATTCCGCACCGCAATAATTTTGTTGTCAATGTCGGATATGGAAACCGCCGTCCTGACCACGGCAATCACCTGATTTTTCCGGTTCTCCGGGATCACGGGCAGGGCAATATACATCATGTTCTGATCCAGGGTTGCGCTGTAGCGTACCGAGATTCCCTTGTTCCCCTTAAGGGCTTCCTGTATTTCAGGGCGGGCCAGGTGATTTTCCATGGTCTCAACCCGGCCGAAGGAATCCCCCACCACCGCACCCGAAGGCAGGATAATGGTAACCCTGGTCTGGATGGTTTCTCCGATTTTTTTGCACAGCTTATCAATCTCCGGGATCTGCTCCCTTTCCCCCCCAAGGAATTGGGCGAACTTGTTTTGGAGCAGTTTTGCCTGGATGGTCAATTCTTTTTCCGAATTCGCAAGGAAAAAATCCTTGAAATGCCGGGTGGAATACCAGGTCACCACGGTAAGTGACAAAAGGATGATGACCAGAAAAGAAGGGAATATCTGCCAGATGAGCTTTCGTTTTTTAATCATACTTCAAACAGACTTTCAATTAAGATTCTTTAAACCGATACCCAACCCCTCTTACGGTTTCAATATGGGAGGAATAGTGTTTTAATTTTTTGCGCAAACCCACAATGATCACATCAATGCTTCTTTCTGTTACCGCATAATTCTCGCCATGGATGGCATCCACAATCTGCCCCCGGGTGAAAACCCATCCTTTTTTGTCTGCCAGGAAAGAGAGCAGATCAAACTCGGACAGGGTCAGGTCGATAACCTGGTTTTCGATGGTCACCACATGCTTGCCCCGGTCAATCATCATGTCCCCTTCCTGCTTGATACGGGGAGGTTCTCCGGGAATTGCCTTCTGCCGTCTCCTTAAAATGGCCCGGATTCTTGCGATAAGCTCCCTGGGACTAAAGGGCTTGGACAGATAATCATTGGCCCCAAGTTCCAGGCCTGTCACGACATCGGATTCTTCCCCCTTGGCCGTAACCATGACAATGGGGATATCCATGGTATCGTCATTTTTTTTTAAATACCGCGTCACTTCAAGCCCGTCAATTCCCGGCAGCATGAGATCCAGAACAATTAGATCCGGCCGGGAGTGTTTGGCGGTCTTAATGGCGGCCTCACCGGTCATGGCGGTGAGAATGGTATAGCCCTCGTTTTTGAGATTGTATTTTATCAGTTCAATGATATCTTCTTCATCCTCTACAATCAGTATGGTTTCCCTGGACATTCTATTTTCCCGTATTGTATGATTTTTCCCCGGAACAGGTGTCGACGCACCCCAAACCAGGGGTTTTAGGTATGACGGATGATTTCTCCTTCGATCAGATAAATCACCTCTTCTGCAATGTTGGTGGTATGGTCCCCGACCCGCTCTATGTGTCGTGAAATCAAATACATATTGATGATTTCCTCCACCATTTCCGGGTGTTTTTGAATATCGGTTTTCATGATCTCATAGGCATCATTTCGCATGACATTGACCTTTGCATCCATTTCCCGCACCCGATAGGCCATGTCCACATCCATTCGGACCAGGGCATCCAGGCTCAGCTTCAACATTTTTGCCGCAAGGTCTCCCATGGCCGTGTAGTCGTATTTGAACTTGCTGGAATTATAAGAAGAAATTTTGTACCGCCTGGCAATATTAACGGCATAATCGGCAATCCGTTCCAGGTCATTGTTGATCTTGATCACGACCACAATCAGGCGCAAATCCGCAGCAACAGGCTGATACAAGGCAAGGATCTTTAGACATTCCTCTTCTATCTCTATTTCCCGTTCATCCACTTTATAATCCGTATCAATGATAAACTGCGCCAGCTCCAGATCCTCTGCCTGAACCGCCCTCACCGACCGTTTAAACCGTTCCTCCACCATGGCTCCCAGAGAAAGAATCTCTTTTTTAATCCGAAGCATTGCCCGATCAAGATGGCTTGTCATTATTTCCCCCGCAAATTGGTAATCCAAAAATTTTCAGAACCAGGCTTTGCTGAAAAACTCCCAAGGCGGATCATACGCCTGGTTCATCAAACCCAATGGTGTTTTCAATTGGTTGTAGCCGTTCTTGACTAGAATCCTGTTAGATTTGTATTATGGCCGGATTAAATTTAAGCGGATATTTCTTTTTCCAGATATAAAATATTGCCTCTGGGATTATAGGAATACCGGGTAAAATAGGTTTCCATGATATGGATTCCCCGGCCATGATCCTGATCCTCTGGCAACGCTGCTCTCTGCTGGGTTTTCCAGTCAAATCCCTCTCCCTGGTCTGTTATGGTGAGGAAAATAGATTTTTCCTTGTCAATGGTAAGATGAACGTCCACAATCTTATCTGTATCGTTTTTATTGCCGTGGCGAACCGCATTGGTCAAGCCTTCCCTCAGGACAAGGTTAATGGAAAACAAATGGGGAACCACTTGGGGCTGTTTGGACTCTATCATCCTTGTCACAGCCCTGCACGCCTCGTCTATGTATTCCATAAATGAAGAGAACCGGATGTGAAGGGTGTCATTGGATTCTACCGCCTCAAAAATGTCCGTCTCTTTTTCCATTTGCCTATACCTCGACACAGATGAGAACAATGTCATCCTCGGGGCAGCAGTTATTGCCGAACAATTGGCTGATCATTTCCATGGGGGCCTCAGCATACGAGACATTCCGCAGGCTTGAATAAACCGGCAACAGACTGTCAGCCCCCGTGGCCCAGGTGATTTTATCCTCTGCCGATTCCACAAGCCCGTCCGAATAGATAAAAAACCGGTCCCCTCTGGATACACCCATATGGGTCATACCAAAGGCAGCATCGGGAAAAATGCCCAGAACATCTCCGTCCGATTTAATCAGAAAGGGCTCCCCTTTAACCGGAAGGCAGACCACGGGCGGGTGGCCGGCATTGATAATGGTCAGTTTCAGGGTGGTCCTGTTGATGTGCATATAACAGGCGGTCAGGTATTTGCCCTGGGTCAGAATCTCCACCAGCACGTCATTGATCATTTTCATGCTTTCGGCAGGTGAATACACAGGGGTGCAATTCTGGGCCAGCAGGGCTTTGACCGATGCCGTCATATAGCTGGTTTCAATATCATGCCCCGAAGAGTCTGCCACAAAATAGCCGGTAATATTGTCTGAGATATTTAGGATGTCGTAAAAATCACCCCCCGCCTCCTGGAGCGCCTTGTAATAGACCCCGAACCTGGCATGGGGATTTTCTTCCGGCAAGGGCAGCATGGCCACCTGGGCCTTGGTCACCTGCCGGAGCTTTGCCGCCTGGTCCTGGATCAAGGAATTGGTGGCAATGGACAATTTAAGATGAATCCTTACCCGGGCCAAAACCTCCAGAGGATGAAAGGGCTTTGTAATATAGTCAACCGCCCCCAGTTCAAACCCTCTCAATTTGGCATCCACCTCACTGACACCGGTCAGAAAGATCACAGGAATGGCATTGGTGGCAGCATCTTCCTTGAGTTTTTGGATCACATCAAACCCGTTCTCCCCGGGCATTTCAATATCCAGCAATATCAAATCAGGCAGTTTTTCCAGGGCAATGGCTCTGGCGTCAGGGCCGTTGTCTGCACTGAATATCTGATATCCTTCCTTGGACAATGCTTTTTCAATGAGTTTTAAGTTCAGGGGGTGATCATCCACTGCCAGAACCGTGTAGGGCTGTTTGGCTCCCATTTTTATGCCTCTGTTAAACTGATGTCATTTGGTTGTAATCGCCTTTACCTGGGTTTCAAGATCCTTGATATGGGCATCGAAATTATCAAGACAGCCTGCTTTTGCCTCAAGCTCCATTTTTTTTGCAAGGACAAAGATGGCATCAAACCCCATGTTCCCGGCAGCACCTTTAATGGAATGGGCGGCTGTAGCCGCATCCACCGGACGATTTTTGGAAACACCTTGTTTGATTTTGTCCAGGTCCGACAGGGTGGTGGTAATAAAAAGTTCGGCCAGCTCCATAAACTCTTCTTCATCAATGCCAATCTTGGATGCAAGGTATTTATAATCCATGGAGACTCCCGTTTAAATGAATACTTTTAGAGGAAATTTCGCAGTTCCCGAAAGTATAAAGAATTTATCTTTTCTTGTAAACCACCAATTCAAGGTTCCGGGGGAACCCCTTTCCGGCGGTCTTTTTTTTAATGCACGCGCAAACCTTTTTTCCAGCCTGGTGATTTTCAATACCCCGCCGGATTGTTTCAGCACGCCTGTTCCAAAAAAATATTTTTTTTGTGCGGCGGACATAGCCGGCACCGTCGTAAAGAGTTCCCATCAAATTTAGAGGACAGGCCCTGCCGGAAATATTGACAAAACTAAAAAGCCGCCCAATATTGAACCATAACTTACAGACCCCACAGGAGACAACATGGGCAAATGCAAAAAGCATCCTTCACGGGAAACCAGTTACCGATGTGCAAAATATGACATATATCAATGCAGGGAATGCCTGCGCTGCAAGGATCCCAAGTTATACTGCAAACACAGATCCGCCTGCGCCATCCATTTTATCACGGAAAAAGGGACGGCCCCGGATTTTGAATCCCCACCTCTTTATGCAAAATCATGACATGACAGACAGGACACACCATAACCATTTTCCGAAAACTAAGGGCCAAAAAAATTATGAAAAATGAAACACACAATTTTATCCATGAATACAAGGGACTGGGTGCCTTTGGCATGGACCGGAAAACCGATGAGGAAACCATCATGTTTTACCTGCAGAAATTTTCAGAAGACCGGTTTATGGAAACCTTGGTTCCCAGACTTTCAGACAAAGAACTTGAAGAGATCTATTTGTTTGTCAACGGGCATTTGAAAAAACATATTTCCGAAGAGGAATACCATGGCCTTTTTCTAAAAGACAGATAAATCTGTCATTATTGGTAGGCATTGGTTACTATTTCCCGTTCAGAATGGCGGATACCTGCTTTTTCTTGACAGAGCTCCAAAATTAGCATATCCCATCCCCCATAGAATCGACCCAAATCCTATAGGAGATCTTTCCAAATGCGCCCCAAAAAAGTAATATCCGTTTTTCTGGCCATGGCAGTCCTGCTGGCCTGGACACCCATCTCCCCGGCAAGTGAAAAAAGCCTGATGATGGCCACAACGACCAGCACCGACAACACAGGTCTTCTCGAGTACCTGATCCCCCATTTTGAAAAAGAAACCGGCATCACCCTCAAATGGACTGCCACAGGAACAGGCAAGGCATTGAAACTGGGTGAAAACTGTGACGTGGATGTGCTGCTGGTCCATGCCCCTGCAGCTGAAAAAGCCTTTATTGAAAAAGGATATGGCAAAGACCGGCGGGAAATCATGTACAATGATTTTGTGATCATCGGACCGGAATCAGATCCTGCCGGCATAAAGGGGAAAAGCATTCCAGATGCCCTTGCCGCCATCAAAAACCTGCCGGCCTCCTTCATGAGCCGGGGGGATGATTCGGGCACCCACAAAAAGGAGCAGCAGCTGTGGAAGGATGCCGCAATTGCTTTGCCGGACCAAGAGGCCTGGTATATCCAGACCGGCCAGGGCATGCTGGCCACCATCAATGTGGCCCAGGAGCGATCCGGTTATACCATGACAGACCGGGGCACCTATATCAAATACCAGGACACCAAAGGCGGCAATGCGCCCTTGAAGGTTTTGGTGGAGGGGGATGAAATCCTCTTGAACCCGTATAGCGTGGTGACCCTGAACCCGGACAATTGTCCCAAGGCAAAAATAGATCTTGCCATTCAATTTTCCGACTGGATGGCATCGGAAGCCGGCCAGAAACGCATCGGTGATTTCAGGCTGCTGGGTCAAAAATTATTTATTCCCAATGCCCGCTAGCACAAGGTTTTTATGGATTTTATCGTCGCAGGCTTTATCCGGGCCATTGAGCTGCTGATACACTTTGACCCGTCAACCTGGACAGCCATTTCTGCAACACTCAAGGCCTCCACCTGCTCCATGCTGATCAGCCTTGGAGCAGGTCTGCCCTGCGGTTTCCTTCTGGGATACTTTGATTTCAGATGGAAAAGACCCCTTCGAACTGTTCTGGACACCCTCCTGGCCCTTCCCACGGTTTCTGTCGGCCTTCTGGTCTATGCCTTTATCTCAAGCCAGGGTCCTTTGGGCCAGTTCGGGCTGTTGTTTACCCTCACCGGCATTGCCATCGGCCAGACCATTCTTGCCTTCCCGATTATCACGGCCATCACCGCCTCCATTGTGGAAAATATTGACCCGGAACTCAAGCTGACCCTGGTTTCCCTGGGAGCAGGCAAAAAAAACATCATTGCCACCTGTCTGTGGGAGGTCCGGTTCGGGCTGCTGGCAGCAGCGGTTACGGCCTATGGCCGGGTACTGACGGAAGTGGGAATCTCCATGATGGTGGGGGGGAACATCAAATATCACACCAGAACCATTACCACGGCCATTGCCCTTGAAACCAACAAGGGACTGTTTGCCGACGGCATTGCTTTGGGCATTGTCCTCATTGGTATTGCCTTTGCCGTAAATATTTCCCTCTCTTTTTTGAGAAAAAAATGAAACAGATCTCCTATCAATTAAACCATATCCAGCACTGCTACATGGATAAATGCGTTCTGGATATTGACAAACTGCAGATTTCCCGGGGATCCATTACAGGCCTGACCGGCCCCAACGGCAGTGGGAAATCCACCTTGCTGAAAATTATGGCCTTTGCCCTGAAACCAACCAGAGGAGATGTGTGTTTCAACGGACGCAAAGAAACCCCCCTGTCCCCCCGGGTCCGCTCCCGGGTCACCCTGCTTACCCAGAAACCCTACCTGTTAAGACGGTCGGTCTTTGATAATATTGCCTATGGCCTGAAAATCCGGAAAGATCTTTCAAACCTTGAAAAAAGAATCTGCAATGCCCTTGAAAGCGTGGGGCTGGACCACGGGGATTTTGCCCACCGTCAATGGCATGCGCTTTCCGGCGGAGAAGCCCAGCGGGTGGCCATGGCTGCCCGCCTCATCCTGAAACCCGATGTGCTGCTTCTGGACGAGCCCGTGGCCAATGTGGACACCCAAAGCGCAGAACAGATCCGGAAAGCCTCCCTGGCTGCCAGGGAAGACTGGGGGTGCACCCTGGTGATTGCAAGCCATGATCTGCCATGGCTGACCGAATGTACGGATACACGGATCTCCATTGCCAATGGCAAAATTTTTTCAACGGGCACGGAAAATATCATTCCGCCGCCCTATGACCTGTCACAAAAAGATGCCCCGGTAAAATGGCTGGACAACGGCGGGGCAGACGAACACATCCGCCTGCCCATGGGGAACAGGACCCGGGGAATCGCGGTGATCCAAAAGGGAAAAATTCATATCTGCCTTAAACGGGATAAGACAAACGGATACGATAACCAGATCACAGCACAAATCACGGCCATGCTCATGGAAAAAAGCGATGGCCGGATCATGATCCGCCTTAAGGCCGGGGATTTTTCCCTGGATATACGCTTTTCCCAGGACCAGGCTGCGGCCTTAAGCCTTTTGCCAGGAAGACACGTCATCCTCCTGTTCCGGTCCCAGGATATTGAATGGCGATAGCTTCACCCGCCAGATATTTTCAACGCTGCTGCCATGGAATTTCTCAGCCGGGTTCAGGGCGTCAGATCCCCTCTGGCCTTTTCCGTTTTCTCAAGTGATCCACACCTGTCAATATGGCCTCTGGGACATCCCGTTGATCAAAATTTCTCTCCTGGGAATTTGGCTTAATTTCCAAAGCCTGGTTTTTGGAATCAAACTCCCCGGACACACTGAGGACCGGTCCGGGCGTTAACGGGCTAGAAGTCCTTAAAGTCATCGTCAAAGGGAATGACCAGGTCCGGACGGATCTCTTTTGACGCACGGGCGAGCATTCTTCTCTTATCAAAACCAGATGGCGTTGAAGGATAAGGAGCGGTCCTGGAGAGAGAACTTCTGCCCATGCTGCTTGTGGCCTCCTGTTTTTCTTTACCGGTAACAAGACGGACAAGCTGTCCGACAAACGTCTGGAGCTGTTCTGCCTGGGCATTCATCTCTTCCGAGGCAGATGCGGATTCTTCTGCATTGGCGGCATTTTGCTGGACCACCTTGTCCATCTCGGAAATGGCATTGTTTACCTGTTCGATTCCATTGGACTGCTCTCTGGATGCCCCTGAAATTTCAGCGATCAGATCCCCGACACTGTCGGTGTTTTTGGCGACCTCGCCAAAGGCATCGCTGGTCATTGAAACCAGCTTTGACCCTTGGCTGACCTTTTTCACCGTGCCTTCAATCAACTCCGATGTACTTTTGGCCGCATCTGCAGCCCGCATGGCAAGATTCCTGACCTCATCGGCAACAACGGCAAAACCGGCACCGGCCTCCCCTGCCCGGGCAGCCTCAACCGCAGCATTCAGGGCCAGAAGATTTGTCTGGAATGCAATCTCATCAATGGTTTTTATAATCTTGGAAGTTTCCCGGCTTGCCTTGGAAATATTTCCCATGGAAAGTGTCAGTTCATCCATTGACTTTGTTGCAACCGCAACCACCTGTTTGGTGTCTTTCATCAGCCTGTCCGCCGTGCTTGAATTCTCGGCCGTCTGTTTGGTCATGGAGGACATTTCTTCCATTGAAGAGGAAGTTTCTTCGATGGATGCTGCCTGCTGTGACGCTCCCTCTGCAAGGGACTGACTCGAGGAAGATACCTGCCCTGAAGCGGCAGCCACCTGGTTTGCCCCTTCTTCCATTCCATTTATAATGCGATTGATCGGGGCAATAATGGACCGTGTGATCAGAAAGATGATGGCTGCAATGATCGCAACGCACACCATACCGATTATCATATTTGCATTGCGGATCTGATTTATGGGTGCAAACACCTCCGACCGATTGGCTGTGGAGGCAATAATCCACTCCATATTTTTTTCCTGGGAAAAAGCAACCACCTTATCGACTTCCTTAAACTGGTAGTGAATAACCCCGTTTTTCTGTTCCAGCATCTGCCGGCCAAAATCGAATTGGCTTATATCCAGAGATAAAATTTTTGATTTGTCCGGGTAGGCCAGGATAACACCCGTATTGTTCATTATGTATGCGTAGCCGGTTTCTCCTACTTTTTCAGAATCAACAAAGGCCTTTGCAAAATAATTAAGATCAATGACCGCCAAGAGCACGCCTAGGATGTCATTGTCTTTTCCAACCGGTGCTGAAATGCAGAAAACCGGATTGCCGGAGGCTTTGCTTTTGATAACCTCGGAAACAAAAATATTGCCTGAAACAGATTCCTTAAAATAGTTTCGATCCGATACATTCATTGACCCGATATGCTCGCTATCCGACGATAAAACAATTTCTCCTTTGGGATTGGCCATTGCAATAAATTCGAAAAAATCATTGCTTTTCTTTATTTTTCCCAGACGGGCGGTCGCCTGTTTTTGTCTTGTTTCATCAAGGAGTGCCGGATCCGCAGCTTCTATCAATATCCGCTCCTGACTGAAATTGGCCAGATCGCTTTTCCGTTCATCGATCCAATTGCCAACCTGTTTTGAAATTGACGCTGATATGTATTCCACCTGACGGATAATGGATTTTTCCAAAGCATCTTTGGATTTAACAAATGAAAAAACGGACATAACACCCAAGCACAGGATGGTCGCCGTTATGGTTGGAATGAGAAATTTATTTTTAAGACTGAATTTCATTTACGGATTTCCTTTTAAATTATGGCAATAGTCTACAAATGGGGGCTCTTTCAAAAATCATGAAAAATCCTTTGGGACTGCACCCATATCCGCCAGGAGCCCACGCTCCATATCCAACAAAATTTTTAAACCCTCTCCCACCTTTGCAATCCCGAGAATATAATTTGTATCAAGGGATGCCCCAAAGGACGGTGCCGCTTCCGTTTCCTCTTCTTGCACAGCCACCACCTCGGAAACAGCATCCACAATAATACCTGTCAGCTGACTTCCTGATTCAGAGGGGGGCTCCACAACAATAATGCAGGTGCGGTCCGAATAGGGAATCGGGGCCATGGAAAATTTCAATCTGAGGTCAACCACCGGAATCACTTTCCCGCGAAGATTGATCACGCCTTTTACGAAGGGACAAGTGCGCGGAACTGAAGTGATGGGCAGCATTCCGATGATTTCCTTCACCTGGAGGATACCGATGCCGTATTCTTCCTTGCCAAGGGTAAAGATCAGGTACTTGCCGGTTCTATTGGCAACGCGCTTGGTGGGTGGGTCTATTGTCCCAACAGATTCTGACATCCTAGGGTTCATCTCCCAAGTAGTATAAACTGATTGATCCCGCCAATTTGGGGATTGCCATATTTTTTTACCCGTTCCGGATCATGCAAACATGTGTCAGCCAGATCTTATATCAAAGGATAAAAAATTTGTCTCCCAAACTTTTGATGAGCGGTATACTTTTTTTTCTGGGTGCCCGGCAATACAAAATCACAGATGCAACATAAACCGGTTGGGTTAAAATTGTATTAAAAAGCCATTGGCAACCCATATTTTCAAGCGGCCCTGTCGATCAGGCAGTCCCAAATAAAAAAAATGCAGAATCATGGGCCGCACGGATCTTTTTTTACAAATTTTATTCTTTGGACGGAATGTTTGACATGATATGCTCGGACAATGCGGTAATGGTCAGACTCGGGTTTACCCCGAGATTGGCAGACACCACTGATCCGTCCGCAACATAAAGACCGGGATAGTTAAACACCTCTCCCTTGTCCGAAACAACACCCTCCAGGGCAGACGTGCCCATGCAGCATCCGCCCAGGATGTGGGCCGTGGTGGACATGTTCAAGAGGACTTCAGGAAAGGAACTCAAGGCAATTCCGGCCATCTTTTTGGCCAGGCGCCTGGCGGTTTCATTGGCAACCGGGATATAGCTGGGGGATCTTTCAAATCCTTGGGGAATCTCGGAATTGATGGACTTGCCCCCCAGACGCCACCACCTGGGTTTATACCCCAGCTTGAGATGATTTTTATCGGTCTGCATCACCAGAAGTACCGATATGGAGGCCGCTTTCCCCAGGGGCCATAACAATTTTAAAAATTGCAGGGGATGCCGTACAACATTGCCCAGAAACCGGATCACCCGGGGAACATTTCCCCCTCCGCCGGACATGATGGTTAAAAGATTCAACAGCACGTCCGACCCCTTGTTATAGCGGACAATTTCAATGTGGGTGCTCTTGTCCGGGTAGATACCTGAAGTGATGGCAATCTGGTCATTCCAGTCGCAGGTTTTATCATTGGATTTGACACCGATCAACGCTTCGGAATTGGTCCTTACAAAATTGCCCAGTCCTTCGGAAATAAGGGGGAGAAGTCCCTTGTCTTTACACTGGCTCAACAATTTGACGGTTCCCAGGACACCGCCTGAAAAGACAACACCTTTTACCCGGAATATCCTTTGTTTTTTCAAGAACCCCGTCATGTTTGTTGTTATCACCTCATATCCGTCGATCACCTTTCTTACGCCGGTCACCAGTGTTTCCGGAATAATTTTTGCCCCCCGGCCCCTGGCTAGAAACAGATAATTTTTATCCAGGGTATTTTTTGCCCCCACAGGACAGCCGATCATACAGGCGCCGCAAAAAGTGCACCCGGTCCGGTCCGGCCCCTTGCCGTCAAAATAGGGATCCGGAACCGTTTCTTCAGGCGTGCCGAAAAAGATGCCCACATCGTTTTTATGGAAGGTATCCGTGCCGGTCATCTCCATGCCGACCTGTTGCAGCAGCAGATCTGCTTTGCCCACATGGGGACTCTCATTTGCACCCAGCATTTTTTTGGCGGTTTCATAATGGGGCGTAAGGGTTTCCAGTGGGTTTTCGATGCACCAGTCCCGGCTTTTAAACACCTCCTCCGGAGGAACCAGCAGCTGATTTGCATAGACCAGGCTTCCGCCTCCCACGCCGCTGCCATGGACGATCATGACATGCTTGAACAGCGTCAGCATTTGATATCCGTAGCAGCCGATTTGGGGTATCCATAAATATTTTTTAATATTCCAGTTTGTTTTGGGGAAATCCTGGGTCTTCCACTCTTTGCCCTTTTCAATCACGGCAACCCGGTATCCTTTCTCCGAAAGCCGCAAGGCAGAGACACTGCCGCCAAAACCGGAACCGATAACAATATAATCAAAATCATGGGTCTGTGTTGATTTCATCTGCCATCCTCATCCACTGGCCATTAAGGCCGCATAAGACTGCTTGAAATTATCCGCAACTCCCCTAATACCTTTCAATGGAAATGGAAGCCCTATTGGTTTTGGGGACCGGCACCTCTCTGAATTTAACATTGTATAAAGTGTTTTCCACCACAAGCCGGGCAAGTTTGCCTTTGATAATGGTTCCCGCTTCGCACTTGTTTTTTATTCTTATTTCCGCCTTTGACAAGAAAAGAGCGGCGGCATGGGGTGATCCAAGCCTTGTCCTTAACGCTTCAAGCGCTTTGATCTCATTTTCCAGCCGCTTTATTTCTTCTGATTTTTCTGAAATCTCCCGCTCAAAGGCAGCAAGGCGGGCTTTAAAATGGATCTCATGTCCATAGGTAACGGTTCCAGGTGTTTCATCCGCCGGTTCTGGATCAATTTTCTCTCGAATTGCTTTTAACCCGTTTTCAAGGGACATTTTCCCCATGGCTGCAAGTGTTTGATTGAGAAACGCCAAACCTGTTTCCGTTTGCGGAAATTTTAAATAGCGGGCTTTGACGGAGGAAAATTCCGGCAGGCGGTATAGGTACCGGAGCTTATCGTCAAGACTCTCATGCTGATAAAGATCCGGGGTTTCAATAATTTGAACGATATTTTTCAATATGGCTTGTTCGGTTTGCCGGGTCACGTGTTCTTTGCGCTCTTTTTTGTATTTTTCTGTTAAATCGGCGATATCGGCTTCTTTTTTTAGAATGGACAATGCCTCTTTTTTTTTCCCCAGCGTACGATCCGCGGCAAGAATTTTATCATTGGGTTTAAGGCCGAACTGAAGGATGGACGGTCCGACTTCACCCTTGAGTGCGTCCCCGATCACCATACCCTTGAAGGCTATGACTTCTGATCCCACAACCATTGAATTCAATGCCAAAAGTTCGCCTGCCGTCTGGATGGACGAATTGACAATCCGCTTGGAGGCTTTAACAGATCCGCCGCAGAGAATGCCTGTCCGGTGATCTGTCCCTTTATCCTTTGTTTTTTCTGTACCGATATCCCCTTTCACCTCAATGTCTCGTTCACAGATCGCCCATCCCAAAAGAGATCCGTGGAGTCTCAGGGAATGACACCTTAGGACGGCCCCAGGCGCCAGGGTACCGGTGAGTTGAACGGATACGGATTCATAAACCTCTTTGGTGTCATTGTTGATGACGCCGGTGATGGTTTTAATTTCAATCCTCCCGGCAGCCGGCTCAACCATGAGGGTGGTATTGTTTTTAAGGACAGGGCGGCCGTCTATCCGGGCAATAAAAACAGGGCCTTTTTTAATCACCCCGCTTCCGGCGGCGACCCCACATACAGAGGGTCTGTCCGGTTGGATGGGATAGCCGAAAACATTTTTCCCCGGCCTTCCTTCCTTTCCCGGACTGATTTTTGCCAAAAGGCTGTTTTTTCTTATGCAAAGCGGTTTGCCTCCTTTTGTTTCTCCGGGAAAAGGCATATCCGGCACCGGTGCCAGGGATTCCGAATTCTGGGGGCGTTCCTTGTCCAATAGTGTTTCCTGGCTTTCACCCTCCTTTCCTGGAAACTCTGATTGATCCGGTTCCCCAGCAGACGATTCCCGGGGGATAGGAACCGCTTGATTTTCAAAATAAAACTCAAGGGCCTCATGGGTACACGGCTTTGGCGGAAACCCCTTTGCAACAATTATTTGAGAATTTATTTTTGCTTCCCGGATAAAGTCTTCCAGAAGAGCATCACTGACAATACCAAACCGGATCCCCCCCCTTCTAAGCCAAATCAGAACCTCGTAGACAGGAACTGCTTCCGTGGGTTCCATTCTTTTTCTTACAAAAGCCTCAAGGCCATCTTTGGAGACCCCGTATTCGAAAAACAGGTTCAGTTTCTTGGAAATCTTTATTTCAGACTGAACTGTATACAGGGCATTTTCAAGGTCAAGTCTCCTTTTTTCAAGCTGTTTCTGCTCTAAAAGAACCTGCAGGATATCCCCTTCAGACAGATGGGCTGTTTCCTGAAGAATCTGGCCGATGAACCGGTCGCCTGCCTGTGTGCGTCTTTCATTCCTTTGAATTTCCATGGCAGCCGCTACCTGCTCGATTGTCGCCACTTTATTTTTAATGGCAAGTGCCCCGAACCTCCCATTGACGGCATCCTTCTGGGCCTGGGTCTGGCCCATGTGATTCAAGGCATCCAGAAGGTGTTCATCTTTAATCCGATTTTGGGTCAGTAAAATTGAAAACAGATCCCCATGGGTGATGCGTTTATTATCAACCAGAATCTCCCCGATTTTCAGGGTGATGCCGGTTTTTTTGAAATGGGCGCTCTGGTAATGAAGGGCTTGGGCAACCGCCTCCTGGGAGACAAGCTTATTGGCAACGGCCAGCTGCCCGAATTGCTGATCCATACACTGGGTCTGCAAATGTTGGTCAAGGGCAAGCAGGTATTGCATTTTTTCATCCGAAACAAGGCTCTCCTGCTTGAAAATATCCGCCAGATTCATGCCCGGGGGTTCGGTGGATTTTTCTTCCAGAAGCGCCCGTATTTTTTCCCTTTCAGATGGATAAATAAACAGGCAGTCCAGGGCCAGGTCAAGAAGGCGAAGGTTTTGCTCAAGTGAATATGTGTCTGCTGAATCCATTTTCCTCCCTTTATGGAAGATTGGAATTTACCCTACCACAAACTGTTTTTCTTTGCAAAGCCTGGAAAAGCCCTCCCCCTTGAAAATCAGGGTTTTAAGACCAGAAAATACAATTGCCCGTAGACATTCATATGACCTGCCGCAAACTCAGCATAGGATCCGTTGCCGCAAAAAAGGTCTGCCCGGGCAGGTCCCTTTATGGCACCGCCCGCATCCTGGTTCAAAACAAACAAAGCGGCCTGTTTCCATTGGGACAATGGCGCAAGGGAATGGGGATCGGGCAGGGCGGCCTGGGCAAAGCACAGGCCGCCGTTGGGAAATAGTTTTTGGTCCGTGGCAATGGACCGCAAAGGGGTTACCGCCACATTGATACTGCCAAAGGGGCCCCCTTCACCGGCTTTGAAAAAGACAAAACTTTGGTTGTGGTGGAGCACCTCATCCATTCTTTCCGGGTTATTTTCCAGCCATTCCCGGATGGCCTGCATGGACATATTTTCCTTGGCAATTTCCTTCTTGTCGATGAGATACCGGCCCACGGACCGATAGGCCTTGCCGTTGCTGCCGGCATAGTGCACCCGAAGTTCTCCTCCCTGTTTAAGGGCCACCCTTCCCGATCCCTGGATTTCAAGAAAAAACCGGTCCACCCGATTTTCCAGCCAGGCAACCGGCGGGGCCAAAATTTTGAAATCAGAAATGTTGTTGATCTCTTGCCGGGAATAATAGGGAACCACCTGCCGGCTTTCGGGGTTGACCCGGGCCGTCAGGCGTTTATGGCCTTTGTATTTATCGGAAAAAAGGGAAAGATCAACCTGCAGAAGATCCTGGGGCTTGGAATAAACCGGGTAAACATAGGTATCGTCCGGCTCAAGGCTGCCCTTGTAGGTAGGCTCATAATAGCCGGTGAACAAAACCTTTCCCTGGGCATTTCCCACACTCGCGTACACCCAGAATTCTTTTTTAATGCGGGCGTCAAGCTCTTCCGGGGAAAGATTTTGCGCCAAAAGGGCCTTAAAGGTTTCCATGGACCGGATCATATGGGC
>Ga0180007_10002895_pt1 | contig 19864 bp, 19 predicted proteins | sample MM_PC_MetaG_FD_121122 | JGI IMG/M metagenome (GOLD analysis project Ga0180007, IMG submission 121122) | Groundwater microbial communities from the Aspo Hard Rock Laboratory (HRL) deep subsurface site, Sweden - MM_PC_MetaG | ecosystem: Environmental > Aquatic > Deep subsurface > Groundwater... | reverse complement strand
CCTGACACCGGGGCTGGGGCCTGACGGGAGCGGGAAACCGTTTTGAAGCGATGCGCGTTTGACGGAACCGGACCGAAATTCCGCAGCCCCCTGTGTCATTCCCGCGAAGGCGGGAATCCATGCCTTTCGAGCCTTGAGACCCATGGATCCCCGCCTTCGCGGGGATGACATCGAGGCAAGGGCTCTGGCAGTGCAGCTGTTTTCGTGGTGGGGGCGAAATCACCTCCGGCTTAACTGCCATCTTACGGAAGAGTACACAAATGTTGAACATCACGAGGCCGATATGAACGAATACGATCTCGACATCCTGCGTCTGCACAGCCAAGGCTTCTGCTGCGCCCAGATCGTGCTGCAGCTGGCTCTGGAGATGCAGGGCGTGGAAAATCCGGGTCTCATCCGGGCCATGTCCGGGCTGTGCGTGGGGTTCTCGTCCACTCAGGGCGCGTGCGGGGCTTTGACCGGGGCGGCCTGTCTCATTGCCTATCATGCGGGGAAGGGCACGGTCGACGAGGAGGCACATGACCGTTTGCCCCTCATGCTGACTGAGCTTGCAGATTGGTTCGAGGAGTTCGCCACGGGGCGGTTCGGCGGCATCAACTGTTCCAGCATTGTGGCGGACGGCAAGCCGGATGCGTCCATTTGCGGCGGGCTGGTCTCAGAATGTTACGGCAAGGCCATGACCATTCTGGTGGAAAGCGGGTTCGATCCTTCGAGCGATGTTCATGGATAAGGTTTTGGGTCCGGTTGAGAGCGTGTGCCCGGAGTGCCTGAACCGGGTGGCGGGGGAGTTGCTGCGGGACGGGGATGTTGTGCGGATGGTGAAAAGGTGCCCGGAACACGGGGAGTTTTCGACAGTAGTCTGGCGCGGGGAACCGGCCTTTTCCAGCTGGGTGCGACCCAAGATCCCCTTTGGTGGCGGGATGCGCGAAGAGGGCGGCCAGGGATGCCCGTATGATTGCGGCCTCTGCGCGCGCCATGCCCAGCGGACCTGCACGGCGCTGGTGGAGATCACCTCGCGCTGCAACCTGAATTGCCCGGTCTGCTTCGCCGACAGCGGGGGCGCGGGAGCAGACCCGGATATGGCCACCTTGGGGCGCATGTTCGACCAGACCATGGCCCGCACCGGCGGCTGCAATCTGCAGCTGTCCGGCGGTGAACCCACGGTGCGGGCGGATCTGCCGGATATCGTGCGGCTGGCCAGGAGGGCCGGATTTGGTTTTGTGCAGCTCAACACCAACGGCCTGCGGCTGGCCGAAGATCCTGCATTGGCAGGAAAATTGGCCGAGGCCGGGCTGACGTCCATTTTTCTGCAGTTCGACGGCGTGCGTGATGAGGCCTTTCGCGCCATGCGCGGCCGGGAGCTGTTCGTGGTCAAAAAGAAAGCCATCGATCACGCGTCCAAGGCGGGACTGGGCATCGTGCTCGTGCCGACCGTGGCGCGTGGCGTGAACGTCGATCAGCTTTGGGACATCGTGCGTTTTGGACTGGAACGCCAACCCCATGTGCGCGGGGTGCATTTTCAGCCCATGAGCTATTTCGGGCGCTATCCCGAGGGTTTTGTCCCGGGCCATGTCACACTGCCCGAGCTCATGACCGGCCTTGAGGTTCAGAGCGGCGGCGCGGTCAAGGCGTCTGATTTTCTGCCTCCGGGCTGCGAGCATGCCCTGTGCTCCTTTTCGGGCAAGTTCATGACCCGCGAGGACGGCTGCTTCGCGCGTCTGGGCAGCGCGTCCTGCGAATGTACGCCCAAACCCGCCGAGGCCGGGGCGCTCAAATCCATCGGCGTCACGGCTCGCCAATGGTCCGCCCCTTCCGGCACTGTCGACTCCTCCCCGAATACCCCCTGCACGGGTCAAGGGGCTGAGCCCCTTGCGGGGTGCGGGGCAGCGCCCCGCATTTCTTCCACCCCAACCCCCGACAATGACCTGGACCGTTTTTTGGCCCGCGCCAGGACGCACTCCTTCACCATTTCGGCCATGGCTTTTCAGGACGCGTGGAGCCTCAACCTGGAGCGCCTGCAAGGGTGCTGCATCCATGTGGCCCAGCCCGACGGGCGGCTCATTCCCTTTTGCGCCTTCAACCTGACGGCCAGGGATGGCCGCTCCCTGTACCGGGGGCACGAGTGAAGCGTTCGTCCGTGGATGCCCTGACTGCCCGGCGGCTGGGTTTGTCTTTGCCGCTGGAGCGCTTGAGCCTGGAGGCGGCGCAGATGGCGAGCCTGCGGCGGACCGTGGAACATGTCTGCGCCAAAAGCCCGTGGTACCGGGAGCGGCTGGCCGGATTTGATCCCGGCTCCCTGCGCACCTCTGCGGATCTGTCCCGGTTGCCTCTGCTGACCAGCGCCGAGCTTGCGGCCCACGGCCCGCGTCTGGTCTGCGTATCCCAGAGCGAGGTGGCCCGCATCATCACCCTGCAGACTTCGGGCAGCACAGGATCGCCCAAGCGTCTGCATTTCACCCAAGACGATCTGGTCGCGACGGTGGATTTTTTTCTGCACGGCATGCTGAGCCTCATCTCTCCCCTGGACAATGTGCTGGCCCTGTTGCCTTTTGCCCAGCCGGACAGCACAGGCGCTCTGCTCCTGAAGGCCCTTGGGCAAGGCGAGGTGCGCAGCGCCGGGTTCTGGCCGCCGATGGATTGGGAAGCGCTGGCGGAACTGATTCGGAGTAACGGCTATTCGTGTGTCGTCGGTCTGCCCCAGCATCTTCTGGCCTTGGCGTATGCGCTCCCGCATGGGCTGATCCGGAGCATGCTGCTGTGTTCGGATTATGCCCCGCCCATGCTCAGGACCCGCATCGAAGAGGCCTGCGGCTGTGAAACATTCCTGCACTACGGGACCACGGAGACCGGGCTGGGCGGGGGAGTGGAATGCCGAGCGCACGACGGCTGCCATCTGCGTGAATCCGATCTGCTGGTGGAGATCGTGCACCCGCACACGGGTCAGCCCATGCCCGAGGGTGAGCCGGGCGAGGTGGTGGTGACCACCCTCGGTCGCCAGGCCATGCCGCTTGTGCGCTACCGCACCGGCGATCTGGCCCGGCTGGTCACGCAGCCGTGCGTCTGCGGCGGCGTCACGGCCCGGCTGTGCGCCATCCAGGGGCGGAGGGTCGCGTGTCGTCTTGCGGACGGGGGCTGCGTGACCAGTCAGGATCTGGATGATGCGCTTTTTGCTCTGGACGGGCTGCTGGACTACCGCGCCACATTGGGTCACGCAAACGGATGTGACCTGCTCGGCATTGAATTCCTGGCCAGACCGGGGCATGAGTTCGTGGACCTCGAAATTCCTCCGACCCTTGCAAAGGTTCCGGCCATCGCTTCGGCCCTGGCGCAAGGGGGCTTGAGGCTTGGTCCCATGCTGCGGGTCCCGTCCTTTTCTCCTTCACACACCGTGAAGCGCACACTTTTTGACCAACGCGGGAGCAGACCATGAAAGAGATATTGCAGGACCTGATCGTCACTCTGGAGCAGGGCCGCAATGCCGTTTTTTGCGGCATCGTCGAGAGCTCCGGTTCGGCCCCGCGCACATCCGGGGCGAGGATGCTGGTCCTCCCCGATGGGTCGATACGTGGTTCCGTGGGCGGCGGGGCTGTGGAAGGCGCGTGCATGGCCATGGCCGGCACACTTTTGGAAGGCGAGGAGTCGCATCGGTTCCTGTCCTTCGACATGAGCGCGACCAAGGCTGCGGACGCAGGCATGGTTTGCGGCGGGGCCGTGCGCGTCCTTTTGCAGCGAGTCACGCCGGATCAGCTTCAATTTTTTCAAAGGCTGGATCGAATGCGCAGCCAGGGCGAGCGGCCCGTGCTCGTCACCGTCATGTCCGGGGAAGAGAGCCCCATCCTGGATGTCTGGAGCGCACGGGAGGGGCTGGAAGGAATGAATCTGCCCGACGCGCTGGCCGAAGAGCTCGCCCGCAAGGCGGCCAAAGCCCGCCAGTCCTTCAGCCTGGAGGGGGACGACCTGCGCGTCTTTGCCGAGCCAGTGATCAATCCGAGCGTTCTGCACCTCGTCGGCGCGGGGCACGTGGCCCTGGCAACAGCCAAGGTCGCGGCCTTTGCCGGGTTCGAGGTGGTGGTCATGGACGACAGGGCCGAGTTCGCAAGCGTGGAGCGCTACCCCGACGCCCGCGAGGTGCGGGTGCTGCAGAGCTTTGAGGGCTGCCTCAGCGAGCTTGGGATGGATGATTTCGTGGTCATCGTCACCCGTGGCCATCTGCACGACCGCGACGTCCTGGCCCAGGCCCTGAAAACCGGGGCCCGCTACATCGGCATGATCGGCAGCCGCAGCAAGCGCGACGCGGTGTACCGTTCGCTGCTGGAATCCGGATACACCCAGGCAGACCTGGACCGTGTTTTCTGTCCCATTGGTCTGTCCATCGGCGCGGACACACCCGAGGAAATCGCGGTCAGCATCGTCGGCGAACTGATCAGGGTGCGCGCCGGGGTGCAGGGATGACGCTGGACGGGGAACGGTTCGGGGCTGTCATCCTGGCGGCCGGGCTTTCCTCGCGCATGGGCGGTTTCAAGCCGCTCATGGATCTGGGCGGAATGTCGGTGCTGGAGCGATGCGTGCGGCTGTTCCGCGATGCAGGCATCGCACGGCCGTTGGTGGTGACGGGCCACCGCGCACCCGAGGTGCAGGCCGAAGCGGCGCGCCTGGAAGTGCCGACGGTCCATAACGCGGGATACGAAGACGGCATGTTCTCCTCCGTCCGCGAGGCCGTCTCTGCCATATCCGGGCTGGACGCCTTTTTCCTTCTGCCCGTGGACATCCCTCTGGTGCGCCCGGCCACGGTCTCCGCCCTTCTCGACGCCTACGACGGCCGCGTGGCCTATCCTCTCTTCGAGGGCGAGCGCGGCCATCCGCCACTCATCCCCGTCCGGCTGATCCCTCACATTCTGGAGCATGATGGGCAAGGCGGCCTCAAGGCCCTGCTGGAGGCGCACCCGTCCCAGGACGTCCCCGTCTGGGACCGGGGTATCCTCCTCGATGCTGACACGCCCGGTGATTTCTCGGTTCTGGCTGAACGCGCCGCACGGCTCCATATCGGCGAGCGCGGGGAGGCTCTGGCCCTGGCCGAACAGTCCATGCCTCGGCGGGGGCTGGCCCACGGCCTAGCCGTGGCCGCCGTGGGCCTGCGCATGGGAAAGTTTCTGAACCAACATGGCGTCGGGCTCGATCTGGACCTGGTGCACAACGCCGCGCTGCTGCACGACGTGGCCAAGGGCTGGCCGGGGCATGAGGAAGCCGGTGGGGAGTTGCTGGCAGGTTTTGGGTTGCAGGGGCTTTCCGCGATCGTGGCCAGCCACCGCGACATTCCGCCGCCCGCATCAGGGGTGCTGACGGAGAAGGAGATCGTCTGCCTGGCCGACAAGCTGGTGCGGTGCGACAAGCGCATCGCGGTGGCGGATCGTTTCGGCGAGAAGCTGGCCCTTTACCGTTGTGACGAAGAAGCCTGCGCCGCCATCCGCGGCCGCCTGCGCAACACCCTGGCGCTGCAATCCCTGGTGGAGCGGGCCTGTGGCCTGGGCATCGAGGAGATTCTGGACGGGGTGCTGGCGTGAGCGCCATCTATCTCATCCGCCACGGGGAAATCCCTCAGTCCGCGCCGCGCCGTTTTGTGGGGCAGACGGACCTGCCCCTGACGGATCGGGGCCGGGCGCAGATGGCGGCTGTGGCGGCGTTTCTGGAGAGCAGGGGAGTGAGACGGCTTTTCTGCAGCCCGCTCTCCCGCTGTATGGAAAGCGCGCAGATCATGGGCGTGGCCCTCGGGCTCGAACCCGAACCCGTCCCGGACTTGCGCGAGATTTCCCTCGGCTCCTGGGAGGGGCTGACGGTGGATGAGGTACGGGAACGCTTCCCCGGCCGCTACGAGGCGCGCGGCAGAAACATGGCCGGGTTCCGTCCGCCCGGCGGCGAGAGCTTCACCGATCTCCAGCGCCGTGCCTGGCCGGCCTTCGAGACGACGTTCGCGTCCCCCGTCCCCTTGGCCATCGTGGCCCACGGCGGGGTGAACCGCGTCCTGCTGTGCCACATTCTGGGCATGCCGCTGGAGAATCTTTTCCGGCTGGATCAGGATTACGCTGGCATCAACGTCCTGCACGCCGACGTCGAAGGGTGCCGAGTCGCGGCCATGAACCGCGACACGGCCTGACCGGGAAAACCGGCTATCCCGAACCCGCCCTCATGCCTCCTGCATCGTTGGTCGACAGGTTTCATGCGTCTCGCCCCATTACGACGATTTTGTCATGATCATGTCTCTTTTGACACATAATCCTTGCCAGAGCAGAAGCCAAAGAGGTACGAATCGAGCCGTGTCAGCGGATTCATGTTGTTGAACAGTCTACAAGGAGTGAAGACATGGGCTTGTATCGCATTCTTATTTCGGTGTTGCTGGTCGTGATGGCGAGTGCGCCCTCTTTTTCGGCGGACTGCACGGAGTCATACGGCCAGGGAAGCAAGGTCTTTTCGCTGGCCACGGGCAGCCCGGGTGAATTGGGGCTTCTCAAGGTGCTGGCCGAGGATTTCGCAAAGAACAACGATGCGAAAATGTGCTGGGTCAAGGCAGGGTCGGGTGAGTCCCTCAAGCTGCTCCAGGGGAAGCAGGTCGACATGATCATGGTTCACGCTCCGGCGGCGGAGAAGAAAGCCGTTCAGGAAGGCTGGGCCACCAAGCGGACACTCATCGGCTCCAATGAGTTCTACATCGTCGGGCCGGCCGACGATCCGGCGGAAATTTCCAAGGCCAAGGACGCTGCGGACGCGTATCAGCGTATCGCGACCAAGAAGTCCTTGTTTTTCTCCCGTGGCGACAATTCCGGAACCCACAAGAAGGAAATGGATGCCTGGAAGAACACCGGCATCACTCCGCAAGGCGACTGGTATGTTGTGACCAAGGATTTCATGATGGCCACCCTCAAACGTGCCGACACGGAACGCGGCTACTTCATGACCGATTCGAGCACATGGGTTGCGGCCGGGAAGGAAATGGCGAATCTGAAAATTCTGTTCAGGGGCGACACGTTTCTGGTCAATACCTACAATGCGCTCGTCAGAGCTGCGGACGGCACGCCTGGCGTGGACATGGCCGCTCGGTTCATCGACTATGTCGCCTCCGAAGCCGGCCAGAAAATCATCGCCGAGTACGGCAAGGACAAGTACGGCGAAGGCCTGTACAATGACGCGGCCTATGCCAAGCAGTATGACCGCTAGATATTGATTTCAAATATCCGCTCGGTCTGAAAGGACATGGATCGGAGGGGCAAAGAGCGAGGACGGGCCTGTCGTCGCAGTGTGTTAAAATTATATTCAATCAAAAAAACGCCGTCCGGCATTTTCGGTACGGCGTTTTTTCGTGTGATGCCTTCGGCGGTGCGGGAGTTTAGTACCGCTTGAGCTCCTGCTTGGCGAGCACCCTGAACACGCCGTCCCCGCCCGCCGGGTGGACGAGGAGCGTCGACCTGCCGTCCATGCAGATAGTCTTGAGCTGTTCGGAGATGGCGATGGGCGCGTCGTCAGGCACCGTCGTCCCTTCGGGCGTGCGGATGGCCTCTACGGACTTCCAGCTTGGTCAAAAGTGCGGGCACGGGCAGGGCGCCCAGGGCGCCGAAGATCATGCCGCCGCCGGTCTTGATGGCGGTGCTCATCAAAAGCACCTGCACGTCCATGCCGATCATCCATTCCGAAAAGGGCGAAAAGTTGGTAATAGATCAGGCCACAGAGCGTAGAATTATGCCTGGATTGGTATAGGTGGAAAGCTTTTAGTCAGTAATTGCAGGTACGTCATTTGTGACATAATGGTGCAGTGCGTGCTCGCGCATGGCATGTGATACCCATGCATGAATATTGGACATGAAGTTCGTGTCGGCCTATGAGAGTGCACATATATTCTATTATAAACGCGCAAGGTATTGCATGAAAAACAATGACAACAGCGCCCTTGGCCGCTCCCTCTGGCGGCTGGTGCGTTTTGCCCGTCCCCATGCGCGGCGGATTGGCGTCGGGCTTGCGGCCAATGCCGGGGCCAGGTTTTTTGACTTGCTGCCCATGATCGTGGTTGGCCGGGTGGTGGATACGGTCTCCGTGGCCCTGCGGGACGGCAAGCCCCTCGTGCCCGCTGAATTCGCCTGGGCCGGACTCTTGGTGCTGGGCACTTTCGCGGGTCTGGCCATATTCCAGAGTGTCAGCGACTACACGCTGGACGCCACGGCGCAGAGGATTCGCCATGACCTGCGCGTGGAGTTGTACACCCATGTCCAGAAACTCGACGTGTCCTATTTCGAATCGCGCCAGATCGGGGACATCATGGCCGTGCTGGCCGGGGATGTGGACAATCTGGAGCGCTTCTTTTCCGACACGTCGACCAGCATCGTGCGTCTTCTGATCACGTTCACCGGAGTCTACGGCATCCTGTTCTGGCTGGACTACCATCTGGCATTGCTGCTTCTGGCTCCCATGCCCATCGCCATCTGGGCCGTGCGGTTCTTCGCCACCCGCGTGGCACCGCAGTACCGCAAGGCGCGGCAGGCCGTGGGGGACATCAACGCCATCCTCGAAAACAACCTGCAGGGCATGAACGTCATTCAGGCCTACTCGGCCCAGGACCACCAGACCGGCCGCATCCGCCTGCGTTCCGAGGAATATCGCGACGCCGCCATCCTCGCGGCCCGCGAACGGGCGCGTTTCATCCCCTTGCTCTATGGCGTGGCTGGCCTGGGCTATGGCCTTTTGATCGGGGTAGGGGGATGGATGACCTTTGCGGGGATCGGTCCCAGCGTGGGCGATTTCACCACCTTCGTGCTCATGGCCATGCGCCTCATTCTGCCCCTCTTTGTTTTTGGCATGCTCATCAACCAGATCCAGCAATCCGAGGCTTCAGCCCTGCGCATCAACGAGGTTTTCGACACCATCCCTACGATGCGCGATCAGGCCAAATCCACGCCGCTGGAAGGGGAGCTCGAACATGTCGAGGTGCGCGAGGTCAGTTTTGCCTATCCGGAGCGTGGGCGGGTGCTGTGCGGCATCAACCTTGATCTCAGGCGGGGCCGGGTGCTGGGCGTCGTCGGCCCCACGGGCGCGGGCAAGAGCTCTCTGGCCAAGCTCATGCTGCGTTATTATGATCCGCTGGACGGCGAAATTGTGGTCAATGGCCGCCCCCTGTCCTCCATCTCCCTCGATTCCTGGCGCGGGCGCATCGGCTATGTCTCGCAGGAGGCCTATCTTTTCCACGGCACCGTGGCCGAGAACATCCGCCTGGGCACGCCCCTGGCCACAGCCAGGGATATCAGCCAGGCCGCGCGCATGGCCGGGGCCGAGGAGTTCATCGACGCCTTGCCTTTAGGCTACGAGACCCTGGTCGGAGCCCGGGGCACGAAACTGTCCGGCGGCCAACGCCAGCGCATCTCCCTGGCGCGAGCCATCCTGCGCGACCCGGAATTTCTGATCCTGGACGAGGCCACCTCCAGCGTGGACACGCGCACCGAAGAGATCATCCAAAACAACCTGAAGGACCTGCGCGGCGACCGCATAACCCTGGCCATCGCCCATCGCCTGTCCACAGTGCGACACTGCGACGAGATCGTGGTGGTTGTGGACGGGGTCATCGTGGAGCGCGGGACCCATTCGGAGCTGGTTGCTGCGGGCGGTGTATATGCGGGTCTGTGGCAGGTGCAGAGCGGGGAATAGGGCGAAGAAAGTCGGGAGAAGCGTGATGGGCTGGGCTTGTGCGGCGGAATCGGGCTGAGCGGTCTCAAAGGTGATTCAGTTTGTTTGAATGAATTTCATTGTTTTGGGAATCCGCTTCTCCAACGGAGGAAAAGCTGGTGATGATGACGTCGCCTTCCGGGAATTTGGCCAGAATTTCCAGTTGTCCGCCGAGAGCCTCGATGTGATTGCGCAGCGTGGAAAGATACATGTCCGTTCGACGTTCCAGCTTGGCAATGGCTGGCTGCTGCACGTTCAGCAGTCGCGCAAGGTCCAGCTGCGAAAGACCCCGTGCCTGCCGCAGTTCATGCAACGGCATCTCCTTGAGCATCTTTCGAGCCAGTGCCGCTGATTTTTTCCGGGCTTGCGGTGACAATTCGGCCCTGAGTGTCGAGAAATTTTTAGCCATTGAGCAATCCTTCGTTCATGAGTTGACGGAGATGTTCGTCATAAAGAGAGTCGGCCCGCGAGACGAATTCGTCGTACCAGCGGTCATTTCCCGTCTTGTCGCCTCCGATGAGGAGTATGGCTGTCCTGCGAGGATCGAAAGCGTAAAGAGTCCGCAGAGGCCTTCCCTTGTATTGTGTTCTCAATTCACGCATGTGTGCGTGACGTGAACCAAATATTCCGGAGGAGTGCGGAAAACCCAAGGCCGGGCCGAGAATTTCAAGAAGTCTGACGGACGCATCTAGGGAAATCTGCTCTTCCTCGGTCAAGGTGTGCCACCATGCTTCAAACTCTTCGGTGAACTCAACTTCCCAAGCTGTTAGTTCATTTCTAGTCATGAATTTGTATTCCGTCAATGGAATGTTGAAGGAAGCGGCATGCTCAGACATTGCCACGGAAGGATTCGCTTTTATCGGTTCACTGGATGTATGCATATCGGGTGTGGAGAGTATATTTTGAAGGAGCAGACTGAGAAGATCGGCGGAGAAGATTGGAGGGCAGCGCCGTGCGGCGAAGGCGGGCTAGCCGTTTTGTGACGCGTCGAAACTCCTTCGCGGGCTTCGTAAGGCTTGACCGTCGTGTTTAGGGCGGATGTGCTGTGGAGATGGCAAGGCAGTGCTGTGCGGCGGAGTCGGGCAGGGCGTTTTGTGCCGCGCCGAAACTCCTTCGCGGGCCTCGTAAGGCTTGACCGTCGTGTGCAGGACGGATGTGCCGGGACGTGCGGCGGACGACGGACAAGCCAACGATGCCTGGCTCAGTCAGACAGTCGACGCAACACAAAACGCCCAGCCCGACTCCTTGGTTCGTGAGAAATAGAAAATCCCCCTGGAAGTCTTGCTTATAGCCATTCACGAATGTGTTGATAACCCAGGTGATTTAAACTGCTGTTCTCCTAGGTGATTTAATCTAGGAGGACTTTTTTTTGGCCACATATCAAAAGAGTAAGTTTCCCCCTGAGTCCTGTCGCATGATAGACGGTTCCCGAAAATTCCATGCGAAATGGTTCCGTATTGGTGAGGAAATGTTCCAGAATAATTCAAGATTCAAAATCTGACCGTGGATTTCATATACACCCTCACCTCAGAGCTTGTAGTAATTTTCGCTACGGCCTTGTTTTTTTCTTAACAAAGGTTCATAAATAGATCCGCTTTATTAAGAATATTCTTTTTGAGAGAACCTCCTCGAATTCGCGACTGGATGAGGGGACAATGACGGTTCTCTGGTACACGAATATCCGGGGCCGAAAGGCACAGCTTCCAACGCTCGTTTCAGGAACACGAGACCGGAGGCGAAAAGGAGACTCGAATGTTCAAATCACCAGACAGCGCCAGCAGAAACTTTATGCTTTCCGCAGCATTTTGGCTCATCATCGGTGTATCCATGGGGCTGATCCTGGCGCTTCAGTTCGTATTTCCGGACCTTTTTCAAAACGTCTCCTGGCTTGTCTTCAGCCGTTTGCGCCAGGCACACACCAACACGGTCATGTTCGCCTGGCTGTCGGGAGGCATGATTGGACTGTGGTTCTACATCCTCCCCCGGCTTACGGGGCGCCGTTTGTGGAGCGAACCCCTCGGCAACCTGACCATGCTCCTGTGGAACGCGGCCCTGGCCATAGGCATCGTCGGCATCCTCGGGGCGCACACCCAGAGCCGTGAATACGCGGAGTTCATCTGGGTCGTGGATATCCTGGTCATGGTCGCGCTGGTGCTGATCGCCATCAATCTCTTCGTGACCATGGCCCACCGCGTGGAGCCAAAGCTGTACGTATCGCTGTGGTATATTTCCGGCACCCTCATCTGGATGCCCATGCTGTACTTCATCGGCAACGTCATGTGGAATCCGCCCACCGGAGCGCTCACGGGCATCAACGACACCATCTTCAACTGGTTCTACGGACACAACGTCCTCGGACTGTGGTTCACCACCGGCCTGCTGCCGGTCATCTACTACATCGTTCCCAAGGAGACGCGCACTCCGCTCTACAGCCATTTCCTGTCCCTGTTCGCCTTCTGGGGCATAGCCTTCTTCTACACGGGCGTGGGCGCTCACCATCTGCTCTGGGCTCCCATCCCCTATTGGCTGAAAACCATCGCAGTGGCCGAAAGCATCGGCATGATCCTGCCGGTCGTGGCCTTCATGATGAACATCTATATGACCATGCGCGGCAACTGGAACCGCTTCTTCTCCAGCGTTCCGCTGCGCTTCATCATCACCGGTTGGATCGCCTACTTTTTGGTTTCCTACCAAGGATCGCACCAGGCCTTGCGGGGCATCAACCTTCTGACCCACTTCACCCAGTACGTCCCCGGCCACGCACATCTGGCGCTGCTCTTCTTTGCCGCTTCGGTGGTCATGGGCGGCATCTTCTACGTCATTCAGCAGGCCTACAAGATACAACTGTACAGCCGTAACCTGGCCAACATCCAGTACAGCCTCTACGTGACGGGCTTCCTGTTGTTCTTCTGCGGGTTTCTTTTTACCGGTCTGGTGCAGGGTACGGCCTGGGTCCACCAGGGATTGCCGGTCTGGAGCGTATTGCCCGGCCTGCGGCCTTTCATGGCCCTGCGGGCCGTTGGAGGCATCCTGCTGGTTATCAGCTTCGTCCTCTTTACGTACAACGTCGTGGCCACTCTCCTGAAGCACAAGGCCTTGGTGGAACCCGAGATCGATCTTCAACCAGTGGCTGCGGATTCACGGCAAGGAGTCCTGGCATGAAGATGACCCCCAGAATCATCGTTTTCGGCAGTGTCGTCGTATTCGCCGCCGTGGTGCTGGCAACGGTCTTCATCCCCGCCAAGTTGTGGAACCCGGAGCAGACGGTTGTCGCCCACTCCTACACCGAGCGGCAGGGACGGGGGCGGGTCCTGTTTTATTCCAACGGGTGCAACTATTGTCATACCCAGTACGTGCGCGCCGAAGACACGGCCATGGGGCCGGTCTCGGAAGGCGGCAACTACGTCTTCGACAATCCTATGATCCTCGGTTCCGAGCGCACCGGGCCGGACCTGTCCTACGTGGGACGTAAGCGGGGCGAACAGTGGGAGATTGATCACCTGAAGAGCCCGCGCGACTTCTCCCCGCTGTCCATCATGCCCCGCTTTGAGTTCCTCGGAGACGAGGCGCTCAAGGACATCGCGGCCTACCTCTTCGCCCTCGGCGACCGGGTGGCCCAAGTGCGCATGATTCCCTCGCCTGCGCCCTATGCTCAGAAGACCAACAACACCGAGATTATGGTCTCTCCCGGCAACGGCGTGGGCTGGCCCACCTGGATCAAGGCCGGGTTGCAGCACGGCAAGGAGATATACATCGAGCGCTGTCTGACCTGTCACGGTTGCGCGGGCAACGGTCTGGGCACCTATGCGGGAACCCTTGTCGTCACCCCGGCCAATTTCAAGCAGCAACCCTTCAAGAGCATGCCCCAGGACCAATGGTTCTGGCACGTGTCCGAAGGCGTGCCGGGAACGGTCATGCCTCCCTGGAAGGAGTCCGAGTCCGAGGAAGACCGCTGGGCCGTGATCCATTACGTCCGCACAATGTTCGCCCGTCCCGCCATACATGATCCGGATGAGGGCGATCCCCCCGGCGACTACGCGGGAATGATCAACCCCCTGCCCCTGAACATGGAGGTGCTGGATCAGGGCAAGACCATCTTCACCCGCGAATGCCTCGTCTGTCACGGCGACGCCGGTCGCGGCAACGGCCCCTACCGCAGCGGTCTTCAGCCGACTCCGCCCGACTTCGGCGACGGCAGCTACGGCACCCTGGACAAGCCTGTATACAGTGACGCGGATTACTTCTGGCGCATCAGCGTGGGGGTGCCCTGGACGGCCATGCCCACCTGGAAGCTGCATTATTCGGAGCAGGATCGTTGGGCCTTGGTGCATTACGTGCGCGCACTGCTGACCCAGACGGAAGTCGCGCCCCCCATCCCCAAACAGGAGTTCAACTACCCCGAAATATACAAGCGCCAGCGATTCCCCGAGACCGTGAACATGGAGCGCGGCAAGGCGGTCTACGCCGAGCACTGCGCCCACTGCCACGGATTGGCCCTGGACGGCAAAGGATGGGACGGCCGAGGCCTGAACCCCGTACCTGCCGACCTCAGGACCATGGGCAAAGAGAAGATGACTCCCGAATCCCAGGGCGAACATCTGGCCAAGGTAACCTTCGGGATACACAATTCGGCCATGCCGGCCTGGGGAGAGTTCCTGCCCGAATCCCAGCGTTGGGACGCGATCAAGTACCTCATGAGCGTGACCATGATGGGGTTGAAGAAAACCGACAGCCAGTATGAGCCGGACCGGATGAACGCTGTTTACCTCACCGTGTCCCGCGACATGTGGATCAACGACGCCGGCATGACCATAGATAAGACCAGAGGCGGCGATGCATATGCAACCTACTGCGCCACCTGCCACGGAGCACAGGGCAAGGGTGACGGACCCGGCACGGCGGACAGCAAGAGTCCCGGACCGGCCGCCTTCCCCCAAGGCATGAGCGACGGCTATGTATACTGGCGCATGACCGAGGGCATTTCCGGTTCGACCATGCCCGGCTTCACCGCCCTCCTGGATGATCGGGCCATCTGGAACATCACCGCATGGGTGGTGGACAACCTTTCTGCCAAGAAGGAAGGCAACTGATGTCTCTCGGCATATGGTTCCTCCTGGGCTGGATGGCGTTCGTCGCCCTGACCGGCGTGGTCATGCTCATCTGGGGCTGGCGGCGGAAGCAGTTCCACAATATCGAAGAAGCCAAATACACCATGCTTGAGGACCGCGAACCCGAAGATTGGCCTGACCGGAAAGGAGACAAGTCATGACGGAAAACGTGTTACAATTCTGGCCGGAAGTTTTCACGATCATTGGATGGGGGGTGGCGCTCGCCCTGTTCGCGGTCACTCTGGGGATGGCCCATCGACCCAGCAAACGACCGGGCTACCAGGGTCATCGTCCAGAAGAGCAAAGCGGCGAATACGAGTCCATCCGCCCCGATGGCTTCATCGACAGCTTTGCCGGGGAGATCGAGGAGGCCGGAGGTGGTCTGCTGCCGGTTTTCAAACTGGTTCTGCCGGGCATTCTGCTCTGGTGGCTGTTGTACCTGATCCTCAACTGGACGCCGAAATAGGAGGCTCGCATGGCCTACACCTATCAAGTGAAATTCAAGATCAAGGAAGAGCAGAGGGAACAGCTCCGCATCGGGGCCAGCCTGGAAAAGATTATCGGCTATCTGCGCACTCTGCTGCCCGGCGAACCCGGCTTCATCTCCGTACGGGGGATGCACTCCATGAACATACCCGGACCCACCCTCGTCGTGGTGCAGAGCACTTGGGACCTATGGGAGGATCTGCTGCTGCACCAGAAATCGGAATTGGCCGAGCAGAAGGTGCTCGTTGAATTCGGACCACACATCGCCTTCGAGGATCTGGTGATGCAGATATACAAGGAAGTGTCCTGAGCGCAGAGGGCGCCTGTTCTCACGGAGAGGGCGGGTGCCGTGCGTTTCAACCACGACGACATGAGGGCGTGTTGGCCATGCAAGATTTTTTCCGCACCCTGTCCGTTTCGCTTTTACTCGCTCTTTTCGGCTGCGGGAGCACGGCACCAAGCACGGAACTCACCCAGACCCGGGACGGCCTGACGGCCACCTTGGCCGTAAAGCCCGCCTCCCCGGCGGTCATGAAACCTGTTGTCCTTCAGTTGACCTTGCGTGAGGAGCACGGAGGGGCCGTGGAAGGGGCCGTGGTGCAATACGACCTGACCATGCCGGGCATGACCATGCCCAAGACCAGCCCCGTGGCCGTGGCCGAGGGCGGGGGCCAATACCGGGCGCAGACGCTTTTCACCATGTCGGGGGATTGGCGGATCGAAGCCACGGTGACCCGGCCCGGGGGGGTAACCGCCTTCTCGTACGGCATCACGGTCCAGTGAACATGCTGAATCTGACAGCGACACCGATTGCGTTGTTGTTGAGCGGACTCCTCGGCAGCTTTGGTCATTGTCTGGGCATGTGCGGTCCGCTCAACCTGATTGTGACCGCCAGGATCCGCGAGAACGACCTGCCCCTGGGACTGAGCATGGTCATCTATCATGCGGCCCGCATCGTCGTATATATCCTCCTCGGCACCCTTGTGGGCGCATTGGGTTCACTGCTGGGTCTGAGCACCCACCTGACAGGCATCGGCGGCGTGACAAGCCTCGCTCTCGGGCTGACCATTCTGCTGCTGGGCCTCGGCTATCTGGGCTGGCTCCCCTCCCTGGCGTGGGAGGGCGCGGGCGGCTGGTGGAACAAAGCCCTGTCGTCCGCCCTGCAGCGCAGGGGAGGCTATGGGGTGGCCTTGCTCGGCGCGGTCAACGGCCTGTTGCCCTGCGGCCTTGTCTACAGCGCCTTGCTCTTGGCTGCGTCCGACGGCCATGCTTGGAGCGGCGCCCTGGGGATGGCCGCTTTCGGGCTTGGAACCTTCCCGGCCCTGCTGGGCCTCGACCTGGGTGCCGGAGCTCTGGAAATCCGTTTTCGGCAAAGCATGGTTCGCCTGGCCGGAGCGCTCATGCTCCTGGTGGGCTCGCAACTGCTCCTGCGCGGTGGGGCCGCACTCGGGATATGGAACCATTTTCACTGGGGGAGCATCGCCCTGTGGTAAATCACGGACACTGCGACCTATGCGGCCTGGACATTACCTCTACCCAGGTTTTCCGGACCTTTGACGACCAGGACAAGCACTTCTGTTGCCAGGGCTGCGCCCGTGTCTACCAAGCCGCCTACGACAACGGGCTCCTGGATCAGGTCCTGCCCCCGATCACCATGCCGGCGAAACCTCGCGCCAAACCGGTCTTCACCCCGGGGGAGAAGGCATATTTCTCCATTCAGGGCATGTGGTGCGCCGGGTGCGCCACTGCGGCCGAAAACGTCCTGCAGCGTCTGCCGGGCATCGAATCCGTGGATGTCAGTTTCGCGGCCGAGCGCGGACGTCTCAACTTCGATCCCAAGACAGCCGACCCCGAGCAAGCACTGCGAGTTCTCGACAAGCTCGGCTACACGGCCCGACTCACGAGCAGTGCGGCGGAACGGCAGGAGACAAGGCAGCAGGAACACACGCTTCTGCAACTCATCACCGCCGCCGCCTTCGGGATGCAGGTAATGCTCCTCTATTTGGTGCAACTCTACCCCCGCTACGCTGGCGGAGAGTTCGACCTACCCGTGGTGCGCGAGATGCAATTTCTGGCCTGGGGCCTGTCCACGCCCGTCCTGTTTTACGGTGGCAGCTCCTTTTTACGCGGTGCCGTGCGCGCCCTGAGCGCGCGCACGGTCACCATGGACACCCTGGTCTCCCTGGGGTCGCTCTCGGCATACGGCTACAGCGTCTTTGTCACTTTGACCGGTGGGGCCGAAGTCTATTTCGACTCCGTAGTCATGATCACGACCTTCATCATGATCGGCCGCTGGCTGGAATCCCTTGGCGGCGGCCAGGCGCGCCAGGGTTTGCGCAAACTCCTGGCCCTGCAGCCCCAAAAGGCCTGGGGCAGGGAGGGGGACCAATGGGTCACTATCCCGGCCGGATCCCTGAACCCGGGCCAGACCTTCCTGGTCAAGCAGGGGGAACGTGTTCCGGCAGATGCCGAAATCCGGGAGGGTCAGGCCGCTTTGGACGAATCCCTGCTCACGGGCGAATCCACACCAGTGGAAAAAGGGGTCGGCGACCCGATCTATGCCGGTTCGATGGTCACCGACGCCCCCCTGGTCTGCCGGGTCGATCGGCCGGTAGCTAAGACCCGCCTGGCCCAGATCACCCAACTGGTGGAAGAGACTCTTTCGGCCAAGCCGCCCATCCAGCGCTTGGCGGACAAGGCCTCGGCCTGGTTCACCGGAGGCATCCTGCTGGTTTCGGCGGGTACCGCCATAGGCTGGTGGTGGGCCACGGACTCCTCCGCCAAAGCCTTGATCAACGCGGTAGCGGTGTTAGTGGTTGCCTGCCCCTGCGCCCTCGGACTGGCCACTCCCCTGGCCCTGGCCATAGTCCTGGGCCGCGCCGCCGGTCACGGCGTACTGGTGCGCGATCCGGTGGCTCTGGAACTCGCCGGTCTGGGCACACGCATCGTCTTTGATAAGACCGGCACCCTGACTCGGGGGCGTTTGAGCGTGACCGCGGTCCGGACGTCGCCCGACGCTGACGTCTCCCCGGACGAGGCTCTGGGCTTGGCCGCAGCGGTAGAGCAGTATTCCGAACACCCCTTGGCACAGGCTGTGGTCGCGGCCGCAGCCAAGGCCAACACGGGCTCCGGGCCTGGAACCACGGTCTCCGAATTCAAGGCCCTGCGCGGCCTGGGGGTCACGGCTCAGTCCGGGGAACGCCGCCTGTTGGTGGGATCGCTCCGGCTGTTCGGGGCCGAGGCCCCTCCGGCGGATCTGGCCGACGAGGCCGCCGAGCATGCGTCCATGGGCGAGACCGTCATCTGGATAGGCTGGGATGAAACGCCCTTCGGATTTCTGGCCGTGCGTGACCCCCTGGCCCCCGAGGCCGTCTCCGTTCTGGCGGAACTGCAGGCCGAGGGGCTGCGCCCGGCCATGCTCTCGGGCGACGGGGAGCAGACCACCCGCGCCGTAGCTGCCGAGTTGGGCCTGGACGACTTCAAGGGCCGTTGTCTGCCCGCGGACAAGGCCTTCAAGATCAAGCAGTGGCAGGATGGCGGGGATACGGTGCTCATGGTGGGCGACGGTGTAAACGACGCCCCGGCTCTGGCCCAGGCGGATCTAGGCATCACCGTGGCCGGAGGCTCGGACATCGCCGGAGAGACCTCCGGCCTGTTGCTGACCCGGGCGGACCTGACGCTTCTGCCGTGGTTCATCCGCCTGTCGCGGCGCACCCGGCAGATCATCCGCGAAAACCTGGCCTGGGCCTTTGCCTACAACCTGCTGGCCGTGCCTCTGGCCGCCACCGGCATTATCAGTCCGGTCATCGCAGCCGCGGCCATGGCCTGCAGCAGCCTCCTGGTAGTTGGCAACTCCCTGCGCCTGCGCTCCCCCATGCGCACATAGAAGTTTTTCAAGATTCTTAACCTCTATAAAGTCGATTTTCATTCAATATCTTATCACTTGTTTTTTCAAGATGGGCTGTTTTTAAGGGAGATACGCCGTTCTGACTTTTGCCACGTATAGCAATTGGTTACCCTATGATTCGTATATGTGCGTGGTTTGTGCCGGCAGTAGTATTTTTTTTCTTTGATGAACTTTCCTTCGGCCTTGTTGATCATGCTTTGGATCGGATCATTTTTGATCTCGATTCCGAATTATCTACGTTTATTCATTGAAGATTTGGAGTGAAACGATTGAAGCATTTCCTCGAATTCAGAAAAATCAAGGAAAATCAGGGTGACCTCGGTCCTTTTGATGAGTGACCCCATACATGACCCCAGGGCGATTCCGATTGAGCCCCCCCTTGACGTCTGTTATTTCACATTGACCGCGGCGGCTTCAAACGGCTAGCGGGTTCCGCTGAATGCAATCACGGTAAGCGCTCAGACATCCGCATCTTCCACGAACGTGCCTGATCTGCGATAGAAGCCGAAGTCTTTACTTTTTGCGCGGCTTTGGCTTGGGAAGGCTTGGGAGAAGGGATTTGTCCACGTGTTGCGGCATGAGCGCTTTCATGTCTTCCGTGGTCTGCGCTGCGGGGAAGCGTTCGAAGAGGAATTTCAGGTAGGCTTGTGGCTCAATCTCGTTG
>Ga0180007_10002894_pt1 | contig 19866 bp, 15 predicted proteins | sample MM_PC_MetaG_FD_121122 | JGI IMG/M metagenome (GOLD analysis project Ga0180007, IMG submission 121122) | Groundwater microbial communities from the Aspo Hard Rock Laboratory (HRL) deep subsurface site, Sweden - MM_PC_MetaG | ecosystem: Environmental > Aquatic > Deep subsurface > Groundwater... | reverse complement strand
GACCTGGATGGAGATCTGGATATCGTCTTCGGTACCAGGACCCTTATAAAGATATGGACGAATAATGGATCTGCAGGTTTCGGATCTGCCGGAAGTTCACGGTTCCAGGCACGGAGTATAGATTTTGTTACTAATGACACAAAAGATATGAAGCTTGCTGATGTAGATAATGACGGTGACCTTGATATCCTTTGTGCTAATGAATATGATACGGATATGGTCTGGCTTAATAACGGGTTCGGGACATTCAAGGACAGCGGGAATTATCTCGGGAGTTATGCATCCAAACGAATGTCTGTAGCAGATTTTAACAGGGACGGCCTTCTGGATTTTGCCGTTGGAAACAGCTTTGACCAGCCGGATATCATATGGTTGAATAAGATGACCAACAACAACATCAACCGGGCGCCCTCACCGCCAAAAGTCCTTGAAGTGGAATTCAGCGGTAATGAGGCTATCATTACCTGGAGTTCGGGAACGGATTCCGAGACTCCTATCAGTCATCTGACCTATAACCTGAATATCGGTACCAGTCCTAATGGTAATGATATCCTCTCTGTTCCGGTGAAAAAGGACAGCTATTATTTCAACGGACCGGGGAATGTCAGAATGGCTAAAGTCTCGGGGGGAAACCGCATCTGGAGGATCAAGAACCTGACCAAGATCTCTTATTACTACTTCAGTGTCCAGACGATTGATGAGGGATTTATGGGTTCAACATGGCTGACAGCTTCGTATTATCATGATCCCAAAGCTCCCGGAGTGGATGATTTCAAGACTTCTGATAATTTTCTGAATCTGGATGACGGACAGGAGTGTATTATAACGTATAACCTCGGGCAGGCTTCTAAAGTAACCATCGAGATCGTGAATCTTGAAGGGACCATTGTGAAGACCCTGCTGAAAGATGTTCAGAAACCGGCCGGGTATCATCCGTATACTCATAAAGAGACATGGAAGGGTATCAATGAAGCAGGGACAAAGATAGCTCCCGGGATCTATTGGGTCTTTGTAAAGACCGATCACTGGGTTAAAAAGAAACGTGTTTTGATCGTATGGTAGAGGAGGATCAGGAATTATGAAAGGTTTATGGAGAGCATTATATTTTCTGATAATACTTATATTTTATTCAGGTCTGGCTGCACAGGATTATTCGACTTCTGTAGGCAGGTTTCTCCTGCTTTCGGGAGGAGCCAGGGCCGGTGCAATGGGCGGAGCCTACTCTGCCGTGGCAGAAGATGCCTCTACCATAAACTGGAATCCGGGCGGCCTGGCCTTTATTAAGGGATATGAGATATCCTTTATGCATATGATGTATGATGAAGATATATTATATGAAAATGCTTCCGCTACGCTGCCTCTGGATTTCGGAACATTTGGACTGAATTTTATTTACATGGGAATGTCACCTCTGGCTGAAATGGCAAATGGGGACCTGACCGGTAAGGAGCTGGATTATTCTGATATGGCTATCTCTCTCTCCTTTGGAAGGGAGTTCTTTAATATGGTCGGGATCGGTGCCAATGTAAAATATATAAAAAGCTCAATGGGAATTTCTGACACGGCAGATTATTTTACGGGACAGGGCATAGCCTTTGATATCGGCCTTCTTTCAAGGTTCGATCTGTTCAGATTCTATAATAAAATCGAAAAGAACCTGCGCGTGGGGATTTCTCTTCAGAATATCGGGACCGGCCTTAAATACATTACATCAACCCATTCCTTTCCTACGGTCATTAAACCGGGCCTTTTTTATAAACCGATCAAGTATGCAGAAGTGGTCTTTGATTATAATATCATCAGTGATTCTCCCAATACCATCAATATCGGGCTGGAAGCCCTTCCGGAATGGATCCTGTCCCCACGTGCCGGTATTAAGATAAAAGATTCCATCAAGACGTTTACATTGGGAGGAGGCTTAAAATACGGATTTGGAAGCTTCTTTTTTCAGCTGGATTATGCCTATAATACGGATGATTATTTTAAAAATCATATGATCAGTATAGCGATCAGAAAATTCACGGCATCTTTAGCGGAATTCGGTTTCGGGAATATCATTATAAAAGATGTTTTCCCGGCCATGTATAAGTATTATACAAAGAACTCGGTATCGGATGTGGAAGTGAAGAATGATACTAATATTCCTATTGAAAAGATAAAGGTCTCCATGCTTGTAAATAAGTATATGGATTTTCCTTCCGAAAGCAAGGAGGTTGAGCGGTTACCCTCCGGTGATACTATTGTTGTAAAGCTTCCTGCTGAATTTAACAATGAAATTCTAAATATATCCGAAGATACCCCCATGCAGGCGCAGATTAAGATAGATTATGTGGCTGAGGGAAAACGGCATCAGATCTCTCAGACAAAATCATTTAAACTCTTTAACCGGTATGCCATGACTTGGGATAATTTTGATAAATTGGCAGCATTTGTTACACCAAAGGACCCGCCTGTAAAAGTTTTTGCCCGGGGCATGGTCCAGCAGTACAGCACCATAAGGATCAAGGACCTTCCCCGTTCTATTGTACAGGCCTCCGTTATTTTCAATGCTTTAGGAGCTGTAGGTATCACTTATGTCCTTGATCCGCAGAGCCCCTACAGGCAGAGGCAAAAGGCAACCGAGATCATAGATCAGATCCAGTATCCGCGGGATACCTTGCGGTATAAAACAGGGGATTGTGATGACTGCTCCGCCCTTTACTGTGCTTTGCTGGAGAATATAGGACTGAACACGGCATTTATTGATATTCAGGATCACATCTTTATGATGTTTGATACCCAGGTACCGGAGGAAAATGCTTTGGAGGAGTTCGGTAAGAGGGACCTCTATGTTATTAAAGATGGTACCGCGTGGCTTCCCATAGAGACGACAATGTTCAAAAAGGGATTTTCAGATGCCTGGATCACGGCAGCGAATGAGTATCTTGAAGCTTCGGAAAAAGGCATTGTTACGATCGTTGATGTTAAAAAAGCCTGGGAGACATTCTATCCCGTAACATTACCTGATATTCAGTGGGAACCGCCTTTCCCTTCAAAAAGCAGCATGGAGCTTTTTCTAAATAAAGACAGGAGGAGATTCGGCAGTCTGGGGGTAAAAGGATTGATCAATGAATTACGGATACAGCTTGCCAGAAATCCGCGTGATGTGGACATATTGAACAGGCTGGCCGTAACGTACGGCAGGATCGGCAAGGTAAAGATCTCTCAGAGGTATCTGGAAATGATATTGGAGCAGAAGCCCAATAAAGCAAAATATTTTAATAACCTGGCCAATACCTATTTTCTCGATAATAAATTAAATGAAGCGCTTATTTACTATAAACAGGCGATCAAACTTGAACCGGATAACCCGAACTACAGGATCAATATCTCTAACCTGTACAGCGTCATGGGGGAGAAGGACAGGGCTGAAGAAGAGATGAAGAAGGCTGAAAAACTTCTTGAAGAATAGTGACAGGAACTTTTACACACTTGACTTTGCGGCTGAATTTAATATATTATAAGTAAGAGGCAAATCAGGATATCGCTAAATTAAAAGTAATGTAGTAAGGGGCTTGTGCGGAGCCTCCCCGAAGGGGGTAGCCCCGCTTGAAATAAGCTATTTTCACTCCATAGACGGGCCTACTTGTGCCCGCAGGGTAAAGGCATTTGATGCATTTTTTGTCAAATAAATATTAATTTAGCGACAACCTGAAAGACATCAGGATTGCAAGAAGATTTTGTAACGGGGAATTACTCTTTTGCCAGTTTGATTGACACTTCAGATGATTTGAATGTAATAGTTTAAGAATATTTATCACGGGTATAATATACAGTATACAAGGAGTACTGAAATGTTCAGAAGATGGATGTTTCAAAAAGACGGCCAGACCCTGGGTCTTGTAGCCCTCATTATTCTGCTTTTAGGTGTGATCGCTTTTTTTATCTATAACATAGGTGATTTTTATATAAAAGCGGTAAAGGAACAGAGTGCCGTGGATGCGGCCATGATCTCCGGTGCTTCGGTACAGGCGGATTATTTGAACATGATCGTACGAAATAATAGAAATACTATACGAGATTATTATATACTTATCTGGGCCTGCCGGATATGCGAATTGATTTGTATTCCGGTATTTCCATGCTGCGGGAGGATCTGTTATGTTACTACTCCCCTTATGCATATTATAGAAAAAAGGTTTATGCTTAAACAGATGACATTGGCGCAAATGGCAGGTATCAAAGCGAGGAGCGAGGCATTAAGTGCTTATAGGAGATCGGGCGGTAAAGGGAATTTGGAAATATTGCTTTCCTCCGACCCGTATCCTTCAGGGGATGACAGGATGCTTTTCCCCAACACATTGAGACTCAGTATGATCTATTCAAAGATGCCCAAGACCAGGTTTAGTCAAAATAAAAAGACTTTCTGCGGTTTAGGGGAGAAAAAGAGGAACTCTATGTATGACTGGAAGGGAATGATAAGCTGGATGAGGGTCCAGGGGAATTACCAGGGTTTTTATGATAAAGCCGGGCCTTTTATCAAGACGATCCCGGAAAGTACTCATTTTAAATTTAAACCCGTATCAAGCTGGTTTTCTAAAACTCAGAAGATCAGTGTACATTCAGCTGCCCGGCCCTACGGCGGGCATGTTCATGATAAATATTCGTATGGCTTAGGCTGGCCCATCCTGGTTGGCGGCGGTGAAGATACATTTACGGCAAAATTGGTTCCAACAAAATCATTGTTATACAGGTGGTGGTAAGATGAAACTATCATTTAAAAAATTCATTGATTTCATCAAGGAGAAGAAAGGCCAGGCATTTACAGAGCTGATCATACTTATCACCCTGATCTTTATGACCGCGATCGTTGCTACGATCCATTTAGGGCTTTTCCAGTTGAGCCGGACAAGGATACAGATGGCTAATTTCTATCTGGGCCATACATCAGCAACCGCAAAAAATCCCGGGGATGTAGGAACAAAGACAAAAGTAATGCTTAAAAAAGGGGCTCCTTCTGTTGTTGAAGACAGTACATGGTTTGAATCAGTTACTCCCACAGTATCCGGCGGTGACGCAAAGACAGCACAGATCAAAACGGAGTTCCGATTAAATTCATCTATCATGCAAAAAGTTGTTGGAAGTGACATTATGCCTTTGAACTCATATAAACTCTATATAAAAGGACCCAAGTATAAATGATTAAATTAAATAAGATAAAGACATTATGCGTTTTGTTTTTATTGATCGTCTGCATTTTTATGCATCAGAACATATCTGGACAATTAAATGACGCCCTTCAGGAAGTTCTCTTCTATAAAGGGGATATTGTTGTTGATAATGTGGATCAATGGGAATCCAATAATATCCATTTTACTATGGTTGGCTATTTCCTGAAAAAGGAGAGGGAGATCACTGTTAAAAAGATACAGGAGTATTATAAGCATTCTTTTAAGAGATTTGGTTACAAAGTTTACAGAAAGAAGGATCAGAAACTGGCCGAGGGAATGCTTCAGGAAATGTATTTAATGAATGATAAACACATTTTTGGTATTACTATCTATGATCTAAAGGATATTGAAGACTACTATATAACCTTACAGGTATCTGAAAAGGATGTCATGCGTAATCCCGGGATGTTCTTATTAAATAAGAAAAAAGATAATCCCGGATTTGATTATAAGGATATTCCCCGTTTTAAGAACAGTATTAGGTTCATGTCCTCCCGGTCAATATCCGAGGTTGGAAAAACAGAGCAGCAGATCATTTATCATACACTATCTGAAATTGAGGGTATTACGGATTTTTATAAAGATATTATGATCAAAGAAGACTGGAAAATGAAGCAGTCCTTTGAGACTCCCGAGTGTAATATGCTTCATTATAAAAAAAGTAAAAATAATGAGGTAACATGTGATATTTTTATCATGAAGAGTAAGGACATGAAAGAGAATGCAATTATTATAAACAGGAGTTCATATGATTAAGCTTTTAAAAAAGATCAATGGACAGGCCCTTGTAGAATATGCTCTGCTGAGTGTTTTTATTACCCTTGCTGTACTCGGTGTTTACATGGCTGCAGCAGCTGCCTATAAGAATGTTCTGAATGAAATTATTGAAGGAATTGAAAAAGCACATTATCTTGAGATGTTCATGTAGGAGAAGGTCTTGAAAATACGGCAGTTTATTAAACAAACCGATGGCCAGTCATTAAGTGAAACTTTAGTGGCTTTACTGGTGGTCATCTATATTGTTCTTGGACTATTTCAGTTTTCCCTGTTCATTACCGGGTTCCTTTCAACGAATTATGCGGCGTTCAGGGCGGGCCGGGCTGTTCTGGTCTCTTATAATAATGAAAGAAGCTACGGTCAGTCTGCCGGTTCAGCCCTCATGGATGCAAGAAAGGTGGTGGGTAATTTATATCTCTTTTCCTCTATTGCCGGATCAATGCCATATCAGGTTAAGTTATACAAGTTTGACAGCAGCGATGATTCATATCTGGGGGATCCATACCAGTCCAGTGAATCCCTCCCTGCTGATAGCGATGTCTGGGTAGAAGTGACCGGTAGAATGCGGTATGTCATGCCTTATGCCAGAAAAATATTCGGACTTTTCGGCTGGAAGACCATTAAAGCCTATTATCTGATCCATACACCCAATCCCGGCCGGAATAACCCATAGTTCCTCATTTATTTATTGCTTCAATTTTTTTCAGAATGTACATGGATGTTTTATCCAGCAGTAAAAAGAGGTTTTTATCTACACTTCCCTGGATCTGATCGGTGACCAGGATCTCTCCGCTGTCGATATTGACCAGGCTGATATTTATTCTTAAACCACCTTTACTGTAAATATAGCTTCCTGTAATCAGGGTGTCGATATTCCAGAATTCCTTTAAAAGTTTTACCAGATCACTTTTTTTAAAGTCGGAATTTTTTACGGAGAGTGCTCCTATTCTATTCTTAATGATCCTTCGGTCTATTACCTTTAAGTTCTTCTGCCTGGCCAGGTGCGTAGCTATGGATTCGGGAATGGTGTTCGAAAGGTATCCGAAATCTTTGATCCGGGATGTGTTTTCAAAATTGAAGAGGGCGATCCGTCTGATCTTCTGATCAGCTGTTTCATCGGATCTGATCAGCTTCTGCATCTTTAATTCCTGTTTTGCTTTTTCCAGCTCCAGCCGGGTCTTTACTTCTATGTTCTCCGGATCGATCCGGAGTGCTTCTCCCCATTCTTTGATGGCTTCTGAATGCCCTTCTTTGATGCTGGCATCCAGCCCGCTGAAATAGTGATCCTCAAATTTTTCTTTTTCTTCTTCCTTCCATCGTTTCAGGAGGATCTGGTACTTGTATCCATCCAGGCCTTTCTCTTTTTTATACAGTTTGTAAGAGATCCTGTCTTTTTGTACATCCTTTTCCATTAAATACTTGCATATCAGTAAGGCCTGTTCTTTTAATTCTTCCAGGTTCTGCTTCCTGTTTGTGATCGGGGTCATGGCAATGACATTTTTATAATCCTCATCTTTTATCAGTTTCGCGATCTGATCCAGTATTTTCGTTGTTTCTGTATCAAGCATAGATCCGTCTTTACCGGTTAATTCAGACTTGTTTATCTTGAAAGATATCTCATCCCGCGTTTCTCTGATCACGATATTTCTGTTTTTGTATTGCTCGATCTTCTCCTCACTATATGTACGTACTGGAGCCAAGAGCAGGGTCATCTGCAGAAAATGGGATGTCCCTTCCTCAAGCAGAGAGATCCCGTAATCAAGCCTGATCCCGGCTTTACCTAAAAAGCGGGTTTGCAGAAGATCATCTTTTCCGATCCCAATTCCGAAATTAATTCTGTCCTCATCTCTGCCGAAGAGGTAGTATCCGCCTCTTAAAAAGAGAACGTCCAGGTAGCCCAGCTCCAGTCCTGCTGAAATATATTGGCTATTGTATTTGGAAAGGAAGGTATAGGTGCTTCCCAGTTTTGCTTCAATTGTATTAAAAATTTTCAGGAATTTATAGACAAACCCGGTATAGACCGAAACAGGATATGTATATGCTCTCTGGTCGAATCCGGTCTTAATGATATTCAGATTTTGTACTCCCAGACCCATGTTCAAGTTTCTTTTTTCATTGATGTTGATCCCTTTTACTGTTACGGGTATGATCCCCGAGAGACCTGCACCCAGCCAGTTTCCGGTATATCCTCCCAGATCTGTGGACATATATTTTAGATTGGCTCCCAGAAGGATATTTTTAAATATCTCCCTGCCATATCCCAGATTGAGCATTATCTCAGAACTGGAAACATCCCCCAGGATATTTCCGCTTGGATCATAATTTTTTATTGCATCCAGGGAGCCGAAGATGATCGTACCGCCGATCACACCCAGTTTTGTATCAGCGGCACAGCCTATCCTCTGGATGGTGAGCGTATCCTGCCATCGTAAATAATTAAAGCTGATAGTATGACCATTTAGACCGGCCAGGGAAGCGGGAAAAATGTCAATATTATTTTGATCACTCCTCTCCACAAGCAGTGATTCGGCTGTTCCATATAGTCGGCTGTTGTAATGGGGGAAATCCAGTAAAATAGCTGCTTGAATGAGCGCTGTCTGGCATAAAAAACAGATGATAATGATGATCTTTTTCATTTTATTAAATAGAACATGGCCCTCTTATTATTGATCCTGACGCTATACTGTCCGGGGGGAAGAAATCTAAGGTTCTGTACATCATATTCATAAGCACCGGTGCTTAAGTCAGCACCATTGATCTCCTTTACAATATCTCCCCTCAGGTTGCAGATCCGGATATCCGTATCCTGCTTTCCGTTCCTGTATACGATGATCATTCTGGTGACTTCATCTGGTTTTACCATGGTAGGATAGACAGCTATATCCTCTGCTCCTTTTAGAACCGTATAAAGTGCCTGATTGGTTTTACTCATATTATAGTATCGGTCCCTTGCGTAATAGGAAAGGGTGTATTCATATCCGGCAGAGAGAGGGATATCCAATGTTGCCGTTCCTGAAAGAGTCCTGTCAGCAACATTATTGCGAAAGACCGTAACAAATATAATGGCTGTTGTATCGACAACGGTCATACTCTGATCTTGAAAAACCGAAAATCGAAGGATGATATCACCAAAGTATTTCCCGGGTAATTTGTCCGGGGCAACCGAAGGGGAGATATATTCCTGAGGTTTGATAAAGCCGGACTCCAGCCACCCCATGTCCGGATCAAAACTGAAAAAAGCATCCGTGATCCCGGGAATGTTGGTGCCGCTGTCGATCACCGGGCTCTGTCCGAAGATGATGCGGTAATCACCCGTTGTATCTAAAAACGGGTTTTCAGTGATATTATGACTGCCCCAGAGGACCGGGCCGTTGGTCAGGTCTGTTCCGTTCCCGTAAAAGTCATTGTAATCTGCATATACGCTTCCCATGCTGGCATTTGAGATGCCGAAAAATGTATTGGAGAGAATAATGTTATTGAAAAGGAAACCGCTTGTATCATTTTTCCAGATTAGGCCGTTTGGTGAAAGAGAGATCGTATTATTGATCACTGCTAAATTTGTTACACTGCTTTCACAATAGATTCCCGAGCGGTTGTTGCTAATGATAAGATTTCTATATATTATATTACTGTTCCCATGCTGTGCATAAATGCCGTCATACTGATTTTGGATGATCTGATTGTATTTTATAATATTATTTGTGGCTTGAAATAACCTGATGCCATAATCCTGTTGATTACCGGTACAGCGGATTATGTTCGATACGATCGATGCGGAATACATGCCGTCCTCAATATATATTCCGCCCCAGTAACTGTCACCTATTAGTGAGTTGCCTCTGATCCGGAGGCCTCTTGTGCCTGAAACACGAATCCCGGTACGGCTGTTGTACAACAGCTGATTATTTTCCACCAGGCCGTTGTCAGAGCCAATATCGATACCATCCAGGCCTTTCATTATTGTATTATTCATAATATGGGCAGACTGGCCTCCGCTTATGATCGATTGAGATTTCATGTTGGATATGAAATTATTAATGATGTAATTATTAGTTGAACTATCGAAAAATATACTTACTAAAAGATCATAAAAAGAATTTGAGGCTATTATATTATTATCACTGAATGCCATGCGGATTCCGTAACTATTGGTTGATGGCCCAAAGAGATTGGAGGCAATGAAATTATTATCTGAGTCTAAACCTTGAATTAAAACACAATAGAAATTGGAAAAAAGCGTGTTTTTAACAATAATGTTATAAGCAGAATTATTATCTATATAGATTCCTTCATTTATTGCATTTTTGATGATAAACCCTTTGATCCTGATATAACTTTTACCATCCAGGTGAAAACATTCTGTTGATCCTGTTCCGTCCACTGTGGCCTGCCTTTCCTCGTATGCCGTAAAAGTGATATAATTCCCGGGATTTCCACTGTTGGGTATTTTAATCTGTTCGTTATAAATGCCGTTGGAAACAATGACAGTGTCCCCGGCAAAGGCATTGGTGGCGGCATGTCCGATCGTCTGCCAGGCCTGGGCCCAGTTGGTCCCGTCAGCTATGTTAGAGCCGTTCGTCTTTACATAAAAGAGTGTGGCATAGGATGGGACTGTTTCAACAACAGCGAGTAAAATGATAAAGGGAAAAAACAGAATAGATTTGAGCCGGGACATAGATAATAATAATATACTTTAATATAATTATTTTTCAATAAAAAGGATATGAAGGCGTGAAACTGTGCAGGATCACATGAATCCGGTACCAGTCAGTATGAAACAGGGTTTCGATTCCCGGGTTTTAACAGCTGATAGTATCTTAAAAGAAATATGTAAGGATCCGGTGTATTCTTTATTATATAACTTGTTTCTATTAAGCAACAGGATTTTCTGCTTTTTTCTTCTTTTTTTCAATATCCCTATGGTAATCCTGTAATGATTTAACAGACGGTTTATTATCCTGACAGGCAGCAATTCCTTTGGCTGTGGCCCGGGCTGCTGCTAATGTTGTAATATAGGGGATCTTGAATTTAATAGCAGACTTGCGTATATAGGAATCATCATGTTGACTTAATTTTCCTATAGGCGTATTGATAACCAGCTGGATCTCACCGTTTTTAATACCATCAGTGATATTAGGCCGGCCTTCATGCTGTTTTAAAATGAGTTCAGATCCAATTTGATGTTCCTTTAAAAAATCATGGGTCCCCCGGGTGGCTTTTATCAAAAAGCCCATTTCAGAAAATTGTTTGGATATATCCAGTACCTGCTGATTCTTTTCTGCCACGCTGATCAGCACACAGCCTTCCAGAGGAAGGGTCTGTTTGGCTGCTTCCTGGGCCTTGTAAAAGGCCAGGCCGAATGAGTTTGCCATACCCAGAACTTCTCCGGTTGACCGCATCTCAGGACCCAGAAGGGGGTCCACTTCAGGATACATATTAAATGGGAAGACCGCTTCCTTTACTCCAAAGTGGGGGATCACTGTTGGCTGAGTATCTATATCAGACAGCTCTTTTCCCAGCATGAGCTGTGTAGCTATACGAGCCATGGATATTCCGCATACCTTTGAAACAAGGGGGACTGTTCTTGATGCACGCGGATTAGCTTCTAATACATATACTTTATCTTTACAAATAGCGTATTGAATATTCATAAGCCCGACAACATTCAGTTCTTTAGCGATCTTTTTAGTATATTCATATATTGTATCAAGGTGTTTCTGCGGTATACTGACAGGAGGGATGACACAGGCTGAATCACCGGAATGAATACCGGCCAGCTCAATATGCTCCATGACTGCCGGAACAAACGCATCCTTCCCATCAGCGATCGCATCTGCTTCGGCCTCGATCGCGTCTTCCAGGAACTTATCGATCAGAATGGGACGGTCAGGTGTAACACCTACGGCCCGGGAGACATACTCCTTCAGCATTTCTTCATCATATACTATTTCCATTCCCCGTCCTCCCAGCACATAAGAGGGGCGGACCATCAACGGGTAACCGATCTGATCCGCTATTTTTAATGCCTCTTTCAGGTTACTGGCCATTCCGGAATCTGCCATGGGAATACCCAGTTTCTCCATCCTCTGACGAAAGCGGTCACGGTCTTCGGCAAGGTCGATGATATCAGGCGAAGTACCCAGGATCTTCACTCCGTTATCCTGGAGTTCATTTGCGATATTCAAAGGTGTCTGACCACCGAATTGAACGATAACCCCTTCCGGTTTTTCCTTCTCATAGATGCTCAGGACATCCTCGACTGTGAGCGGTTCAAAATAGAGCTTATCGGAAGTATCATAATCGGTGGAGACAGTCTCCGGATTGCAGTTTACCATGATCGTTTCAAGCCCTTCATCACGAAGAGTAAAAGCAGCATGAACACAGCAGTAATCAAACTCGATCCCCTGCCCGATACGGTTCGGTCCTCCGCCCAGCACCATCACTTTCCGCTTTTTACTGCTGGTGGTCTTATCCGGGGCATTATACGTTGAAAAATAGTAGGCGGCATTTTCTACTCCGCTCACAGGTACCGGTTCCCATCCTTCCACTATGCCGATCTCTTTGCGTCTTTCTCTGATCTGTTTTTCAGGAATGTTTAAGATCTGTGACAGGTATCGATCAGCGAAACCGTCTTTTTTGGCCCGGGTCAAGAGATCATCCGGAAGCATCTTTCCTTTATGTTTTAATATCTTTTTTTCGAGATCAACCAGCTCTTTCATCTGTGTAATGAACCACGGTTTGATATAGGTCTTTTCATAAAGTTTTTCTATGGAGGCACCCTTTCGGAGCGCTTCGTACATGATAAATTGCCGTTCGCTGGAAGGCCAGGAGAGCATATCCATCAGTTCATCCAGGCTCTTTTCATGAAAATCACGGGCAAATCCCAGTCCATATCGTTTGTTTTCAAGGGATCGGATCGATTTCTGAAAGGCTTCCTTGTAATTCTTGCCTATGCTCATGACTTCACCCACGGCTTTCATCTGAGTACCGAGTTTATCTTCTGCATTCTTGAATTTTTCAAAGGCCCACCGGGCAAATTTAACAACAACATAATCACCGGAGGGAGTATATTTTTCCAGTGTTCCGTCCCGCCAGTACGGGATCTCATTCATGGTCATACCACCGGCCAGTTTGGAAGAGACCAGGGCAATAGGGAACCCCGTGGCTTTTGAGGCCAGGGCTGATGAACGTGATGTCCTGGGGTTGATCTCGATAACAACCACGCGTCCGGTTTTCGGATCATGGGCAAACTGAACATTTGTTCCGCCGATCACCTTTATAGCTTCCACTATCCGGTAGGAATAATCCTGCAGTTTTTTCTGGAGTTTTTCATCTATTGTAAGCATGGGTGCCGTACAATAGGAATCTCCGGTATGAACACCCATGGCATCCACATTTTCAATAAAACAGACTGTGATCATCTGGTTCTTTGCATCACGGACCACTTCCAGTTCCAATTCCTCCCATCCTAATACTGATTCCTCAATGAGGATCTGGCCGATCATGCTGGCTGCGATCCCCCGATTCGCTATCGTGCGTAATTCTTCACCATTAAAGACAATGCCTCCCCCTGTTCCTCCCATCGTGTAGGCAGGCCGGACAACAACGGGATAGCCGAGTTCTAATGCTGCTTTTTCCGCATCTTCAACGCTGTAGACCGCCTTACTCTTCGGAATATCTATCCCCAGATTTGTCATGGTCTCCTTAAAGGCAATGCGGTCTTCCCCTCGTTCAATGGCATCGATCTCTACACCGATGACTCTTACTCCGTACTTCTTTAAGACACCTGCTTTTGAAAGTTCTGAGCTGAGGTTCAGACCTGATTGTCCCCCGAGGTTAGGCAGAAGAGCATCAGGGCGTTCTTTTTCTATGATCTTTGTAATGACTTCGACTGTAAGCGGTTCAATATATGTAATATCAGCTGTCCCCGGGTCGGTCATGATCGTGGCAGGATTTGAATTTACCAGAATGATCTTATAACCTAATCCGCGAAGGGCTTTACAGGCCTGGGTCCCGGAATAATCAAATTCACAGGCCTGGCCGATCACAATAGGGCCGGAACCGATGATCAAAACTTTATCAATATCTGGTAATTTTGGCATGATCTTTACTCCTCATGAACAGGGAATGAATGAATTTTATTATATTTGTATTGATACATTGACAATACTGAAGAGAGTTTTTAATATTTAATTTACTGTCTTTAATACCGTGCTTAAACATAATTTTCATAATAGTAATATTTTTAAGAATGCTGTCAATTGTTTTTTGAAATCTTTTCCTGATGAAACAGGCCCGGATCTCCCCTGCCATATAATTGAATTGACTTTTAACATATTTTTTCTATATTAGAATAGAGATGAGAAAATATTATTTTCGATCTTTTTCTGCTGTCCTGTTCATATTCCTGCTGCTGTTATCTCCTTTAAATAATTCGTATTCCAGTGATAAAAAAGGGCAACCGACACTTGATGATGTTAAAAAATACATTGACGGGAAGGATTTTGGAGGAGAAGTAAAAAAAGATGCTCCCCGGGATCTGGAAAAAGATGATAACCTTTTTTCAGGATCATCCGGAGAGACCAAACAGACAGGAAGATCGATCACTTTTCCCGATGCGGATAGAAATGATATAAAAAGATACTGTGAAGCTTATACCGTAATGGCCGAGGCGGACGATGAAGCCGGTGCCTCAATGGTATTGAAAGATGTTGTGAATATCCTGAAAGAGAAGGGATATGATGAAGGGATGAAAAAAGATGTTGCGAATAAATTAAACCTCACGGGAGACAGGAAAGATATTTGGATGGATCATAATATACTCATCGCAGGAGGGAACAGGGATTTTTCCGATACAGAGGTGAAACTTATAAAAGAGGCCCTTCAGCAGCTTCCTGAAGCGGTCTTTAAAAACGTCAGGGTCATCAGCGCCGTTGATGTGGACAGCAAGGATGAAGATACAGGTTTTGCGGGCAGAGTACCTTCCGGCGGCGTTATTGAAATGAATGATTTTTCAAAAAAATTTAACAAAGAGAATGAAGGTTTCATCCACACCCTCCTGCACGAGATTGGGCATACAGGAGACAAAAGTGTTGATAAGGATGCTATCCCCATACTCTCGGACAAACAGGCAGCCCAGTGGGAAGATCTTTGGGAAAATTCTACAGGATACGCTGATTATGCAAGTCAATATGCGCAAAAGAATATAAAGGAGGACTTTGCTGAAACCTTTCAGGAGTATCATAAGGACACAAAGAGTTTTTTCCTGCATGCGGTATTAACTTCTTCACGATCCCAGAGAGATATATTACTTCAGAAATTTGAGAACATTACACAGGCGTACAGGCATACGGGAGAAGACGGAAAAGAGTATATATATGAGTTTTATGTGGATGATTACGGAAAGATCCATCAGAAGGAGGTGCCTCTCTCTCATAGAAGGATAAACGGAAAGATCTATTCCTTACCTTCATATCCTCAAACAGAGGGAATGAGGCCGCCTGTCCCCTTTCGAAGGGTTCAGGAATCCACAGAAGATATTATCAACAGGGAACTCGACAGTATAACCGAAAAGTAAAAAATATACTTTTATACAGGTAAAAAAGATATGTTTAAGAATAAAAAAATAATATTATTTTCCGGAATCATTCTCATTGCTGCTGCAGGCGTTATCTTTTTTTTAAACCGGGGAGTCTTTATGAAGAAACAAGGCAGGCTCAAACCACTTACCTATCTGAAGGTCGAATTCCTCAAGATCGACCGGGAAGGAGGATCTGCAGGTGAATTGGCAGGTACAGCCGTCTGGAAGGATGGAAAAATGGCGTTGAACATAAAGGATCCGGAACTTGAAAAGATACTTAAAGCTCCGTTCAGGACCATGACTGGCGAAGAAGTAAAAGGAAAGATGGAGACCCGCTTTCTAACCCTTGAGCCTGGAACACCCGAACACCTCCTTGAAGTGGCCAGGCAGGCCCGCGGTTATGTCGGGATCATACACGAAGAAGAGAAATAACCGGTGCCGGTGCGTGACTTTGTGATACTTTATCAGGAAAGCAAATATTGTAGCAAGGGGCTTTAGCCCCGCAATTAATGGAGTCGGTTTTTAACATTATCACTTTTTGGATCGCCCCAAACACCCCCAAAGGGGCTTTCTACATTCATTTCTTTTAAAGCACAATAAAAACAATTTGACTCCTCTTTCATATCCTGAAAGATTAATAAGTACTATAATGAAAAATAAACTATGTATAATGATAATAAAGTTTTCCTTATTATCATTTATATTAAAAAACAGCAATAAGGTATATTGATTAGGATAACAATATTTTTTTTTATTTTTGGGGATATCCCCTGGTTTTTATTTATTAAGAATTGTTTAACTTAATTGATAGATGCCGATTATATAATTATGTTAAATTGTTCCCAAATTGGGAAAAAATAACTTGACTTTTTTGGGAATATGCTTATATTATTATTATGATATGAATGTTATTTCCAAAAAGGCTATTGTTGATTTTATTAAGAAACATCCGGTTTCTAAGAGTTCTTTAGAAAGCTGGTATTATGAAACTTGTCACGATAATTGGAAAACAACAATGGATATTAAAAAAAAGTATCCGACAGCGAGTTTTTTAAAAGATAATATGGTTATTTTTAATATTAGCGGTAATAAATATCGATTGGTTGTTAAACTGGCGTATCATACACAAAGAGTGTTTATAAAATGGATTGGAACACATTCTGAATATGATAAAAAGATATTTTAAAGGAGGTCAATTATGATAAAGGTCATTAAAACAGAACAAGAATATAATGAGGCTCTTGAAATGGCTGAAGAATTAATTGACAAAGACCCAAAGCCGGGTACACAGGATGCTGATAAGCTTGAATTATTAACTCTTCTTATTGAGAATTATGAAGAGTCTCATCATAAAATTGATCCTCCTGATCCGATCGAGGCATTAAAATTCAGAATGGAACAGCAGGGATTAACTCAAAAAGATTTAATCCCGTATATCGGCAGTAGAAGCAAGGTGTCGGAAATATTGAACAGAAAAAGGCCATTAACATTAAATATGATGCGAGCGTTAAACAGAAATTTAGAGATCCCGGCAGAAGTTTTACTGCAAAAGAATTCCATTATCTTGGAAGAAGATACTGATATTGACTGGCAGAAGTTTCCAATTACAGAAATGGTAAAACGCAAATTATTTCCTGATTTTACAGGCACTGTTGTCCAGGCAAAGGAAAATGCAGAAGAATTAATAAGGAAGTTTTTTCGAAATGCCGGTGTCCGTAACATACAACCGGCATTATATAGAAAAAATGTTAGAGCCGGTTCCTGCATGGATGAATATGCATTATTTGTATGGCATGCAATAGTAGAAAATAAAGCGGAAAAAAATCTGCTTCCAAATAAATATAAACATGGGACTATTAATAGAGAATTTATGAAAAAACTTGCAGGATTGAGTTATTTTAAAGAAGGTCCGCAGTTAGCTAAAGAATTTTTAGAAAAGAACGGGATTCATCTGATCATTGAACCGCATTTCAGGAAAACATATCTGGACGGAGCGGCTATCCGGAATAAAGATAAAAATCCTATAGTTGCTCTTACGTTGCGTTATGATCGTATTGATAACTTCTGGTTTTCTTTATGTCATGAATTAGCTCATATTGTACTTCACCTTGATAAAGATCAAGCAGAAAACCCGTTTTTTGATAACCTGGAAGTTGAAGGAAATGATCTGGAAAAAGAGGCTGATCATCAGACAAAGGACTGGCTGATCCCTCGAAAAGAATGGGAAAGATCGGATGTTTTGAATCACCCGTTGCCTGTATATATTAAAGAATTTGCTGAACAGCTAAAGATCCATCCCGCTATTATTGCAGGACGGATCCGGCATGAAAGAAAAAATTATCGAATTTTAAGCCAGATGGTCGGAAAGGATGAAGTCAGGAGATTGTTTGGATTAAATTGATATCAAGTGAGTATGTGGGTTGATAAGTGGAGGAGAGGATGAGAACAATATTTTGTCAAAAAGACATAAAAACATTGATGAATTCAATCAAGGGCAAGCAAACTTCTGAAAGAATACCTGTTTTTAAAAAAGAATTAATAATTAAATACCATCAAAAGGAATATGATTATATATCATTATTATTAAGAGAAATTGATTTAAAAGATTTATCATTTTTAAAAGAAGAATTAGAAATAAAGATACAAAATTTAATAAATTTTGAAATTGAGCGTAGAGAAATTACTTGGACAAATATTCGGTCATGGATTGCGATAATAGTAGCAATAATTTCTGTAATTTTTACAATTATATATAATTTATTTTTGAAATAATCCCATACACACTATCACCATCCAGTCATAATATTCAAAATCTTTAATAATATTTAAAATTAAATAGTTTTTTCCATTTTTATCAGAAATCCAAATTTTACAGGGAACAATTGAAATATTATAATAATAATTAATTTTCTCTTTTTTGGATTCTTTTTGTTTGGGGAAAAACCGGGGATGGTGTGTGACTTTGTGATATTATAGAAGTTTACCCTACCCCGCTACTCACTATATTCTAAAAATAATTGAAAAAATAATATAAAGCAGTATCTTATTTCAGCATCTATTGTCTTTACATATAGGGGGAAATTATATGAGAAGACTTATATTATTATTGCTAATAGTATTATTACCTACATTAGTAATTGCGGATCATTATTCTTTTTCAAAAATTACCTGGTGTAAATACTCCTTTTTAATATCAGGCACAGTATCCTTAACTACTTTAATAAGCGGATTATATTATCAAAAGCTATCAGATGATGCTTATGAAAATTATAAAAATGCTCAAAGCGAATCCTATACTACTTCTTATCGTATTGTAAGTGATAATTATAATTCTACTGCTTCATTTTATAAAACATTTTCATTAATTTCAGGGATTGTCGCATTAACTTCTGCAGGTTTAGATTATTTTATTTTTGGGAGAGTGGATGATACAATTAGCCTTAATTTCCAAACAGATAAGTCATCAATTTCTATATCCAAGAAATTTTAATGAGGGGGATCCTAATGAGGAAATTTATATTATTGTTAATAATAAGTGGTTTGGTCATCTATGGATGTCAAAAAGAACCTCGTGATTGGAATAATCTTTTTGATCCTCAAGACGGGCAGGGAGGTTTATCAGCAGGTATAAATAATACCAATGTAGTAATAACTACAAATATAATTTACTATTCTGATGGAGTAATATCTACAGATACTGTATGGGATAGGGATGTGGTTTTAAATACACCTATAATTGTATTAAATGGAGCAACTTTAACAATTCAAGAAGGAATAGATATTCAAATTGCTTTACCAGAAGACGATATTTTTTTAACAATTTATGGGACATTAATTGCAAATTCTACAGTGAGGACAGGTATTAGATTTATTTATTTAAATGGCTTGAAAAGTAGTCAGCAAAAAGGAATTCGTATATATAATAATGCTTCAATTTTAATAAAGAATTGTAAGATTAATAGTGATATTAATATTATAGGGACATCAACAGATACTAATTATATTACTAATATAATTTTCATATCTAATCGGATTTCTGCAGCTACTACAGCTGCTGCAATATATTGTAAAAATATAATAATTAAGAATTCGAGATTTATAGCAAATAATATTGAACTTGCTGGAAGGATGCTTAATTATGTTGGAAGCACTTATGCTAAGGTTATTTATAGTGATATAATAGGAAATAATAATTTAGCTTTATATGATATTCCAATTTTAAGTAATAATTATATTGCTGATAATAATGGTTATGTTGGAGTTACTTTATCAGCGAATACACCAAACGATAGTAATGTT
>Ga0180007_10002893_pt1 | contig 19871 bp, 22 predicted proteins | sample MM_PC_MetaG_FD_121122 | JGI IMG/M metagenome (GOLD analysis project Ga0180007, IMG submission 121122) | Groundwater microbial communities from the Aspo Hard Rock Laboratory (HRL) deep subsurface site, Sweden - MM_PC_MetaG | ecosystem: Environmental > Aquatic > Deep subsurface > Groundwater... | reverse complement strand
GAGCGTTAAAAGTGTATAGGGGCTGAGGAGGAAGTAAAATGATCAGCATGGAATTTTTGATAACCGCATTGGTTGTGGTCCTGATACCGGGAACCGGAGTGGTCTATACGATCTCGAATGGCCTTTTCCTTGGTAGGCGAGCCTGTATCGCCGCTGCGTTCGGCTGTACAGCAGGCATTATCCCACACTTATCTGCCAGTATACTCGGGCTATCTGCCGTCCTACACATGAGCGCCCTGGCATTCCAGGCGGTTAAATTTGCAGGCGCTGCGTATCTGCTGTATCTTGCATGGGCAATGTGGCGAGAAACAGGTGCACTGCAGTTTGATCCGTTGTCCACAAAAAGTGGCGTATGGCAAGTTGCCAGAAGAGGGTTCTTGATCAATATCCTCAACCCCAAACTTTCCATATTTTTTTTGGCGTTCTTACCTCTGTTTGTTAATCCGAACGCTTCATCACCAACGTTAAACATGGTTCTTCTGAGTTTAATTTTCATGGCCATGACCCTGGTTGTTTTTATACTTTATGGCATTAGTGCAAATAGTGTGCGTCGGTACGTCATTGATTCGCCAAGGGTAATCATATGGCTGCAACGCACATTTGCATTAACCTTTGCAACACTTGGCGTAAAACTTGCCATGACCGATCAATAGAATGATTTTCCAATCCGTCCCGGCAGTTCATATTCTGGACTTGAACTGCCTTTCGGCCTGCAGGTAATCTGCAGTCGATTCAGATGATGGATATCCGTGTGAAGAAAAAACGCTGAATTCGGATGCCGATATATTGGGGGATAAACCTGGGTCTGCCGGGTATCCTCTGCCTCCCGCAGTTTAAAAAAACAGCCCAAAAAGCCAGCAGAAAAAATGAATAAAAAAAATTAACAACCCAGGTTGACATGATTTGTTAAAGAATTACATTTGGCAAAATCCAAGGCGAATTGGTGGAAATAAAAGGTCGAAGAGAGAGTGTTCAGATATCGCGATCGGTTTTCATGGAAACGTCAAATTCTCTGCACAAGACCTCCTTTCCCCATTTATCCCGCTAATTTATAAAAAAAGGAGGATGCTATGTTTACAAAATTAAGTGATCTGGATAGATTATTTGGAAATGTCAACCTGCTCCGAAACCGGTTGAACAATCTGTACACTGGATTTGAAAGTTCATTGGAACCTGGCTATCACTGGGGCATGGAAGGGAATCTGCCAAGAACAAATTTTTATGAAGATCAGGATGTTTTCGAAATAAGGGCTGAGGTTCCAGGACTCAACAAAGAAGAACTGAATGTTAAAATCCAGGGCAATTATCTTGAAATCACCGGTTATCGGAACATAGATGCCCCTGAAGGCTATAAAATTCATAAGACGGAAAGGGCGTCAACCTCTTTTTCAAGAAGCTTTACCTTACCGGCCGATGTGGATGCCTCCCGGGTTGAGGCCTGTTTGAAAAACGGGGTTCTCTATATGACGCTTCCCAAGGCCGAAACGGCAAAGCCAAAAAAAATAAGCATCAGCTAAAAATGGAGTAAACCCTTTTTATAATGGAGGTGTGTGATGGTTGAAAAGACTGAAATTGCAAAAAGAGATGAAAGAAACCGTGAAAAAGCAAGGGCGCTTTACGAGATCGCTCCGGCGGTCGATATTTTTGAAAATGACAATGAAATCCTGCTCCATGCAGATATGCCGGGTGTCGAAAAAAAGGATCTTTCCGTTAATATTGATAATGGAACCCTTTCCCTTTCTGGCATAAGGAGACTTCAGACCAAGGGTACCGCCACCTGGGAAGAATTTGGGAATGCGGAATATATTAGGCGATTTTCTGTTCCCCCGACAATTGATGTTGAGCGCGTGGAAGCAGAGCTTAAAGAAGGTGTGTTGAAGCTTCATTTGCCAAAATCAGAAGCCGCAAAACCCAGGCGCATCGAGATAAAAACCGCCTGAAACCTCTTTGGGAGAACCTTGTATCCGGAAACCTGATTTTTCAGTGGATCCATACCCTTTTATAACAGAGGGGAGCCTTCCCAGGAAGGCTCCCCAAGATATGGCAGACAGGTTTTAGATGGGTAGTAAAAAAAGATTGATATACAATGACCGGAGACAATTATGGAAAGGCAAAACATAAACGTTCTATATAAAAGATGAGGAGAATACAATGTCCTATTGTTTTTGTCTGGCGTGCGATGTTTTACTTGCGCCCCGTGTTTACGAATGCCCTGTTTGCGGATTTGATAATAGTTTTAATCAATACGATGATATTATATCCGATGAAGCGTTTATCAATGATTTTGATGGGGCGTTCACCCTGGAAGATGATCCGAATTACTAAATTTTGAAACGGCATCGTAAAAGAAGGGGCCTGGGGGAGGGTTCTTCCTTGGCCCCTTTTTATGTCTTCGGAACCGCACATATCCGGCAACTGAAAATATCCGGTATTCATAAATCCTGCACCATTGTGCCCCCCCATAAAATTAATCCTTTCCAAACCCCTGGATCTTTTGATATCGTGCCTTGAGATCAGGTAGTCGCACAGAGACCAATTGGGAATGAAGAATGGCAAAGGAGCGTGATGGTATGACCCCCCAAGACAATCAGCCGGAAAAATGGATGGGCAATGAAACCATTTTGTTTGTGGATGATGAAATATATCTGGCAGAAGTGGGCAGGGAAATGCTTGAGGATTATGGGTACCATGTGGACATCATGACAGATTCGGGCCAGGCCCTGGAGTGGTTCCAAAAGAATCAGGACCGGTATGATCTGCTGATCACGGATTATACCATGCCGGGAATGAAAGGTACCCAGCTGGTTGAACAGATCCACGGTTTCCGGCCGGGATTACCGGTTATCATGTGTACCGGTATCGAATTGGCATCTGAAATTCTCAAAGGGGCCTGCGTTTCAAAAATGCTGATGAAACCCTTTGATATGGCAGAACTGGTCGATGCGGTACGGGAGGTCCTTGATAAACCAGGGAGCTGAGTCCCTGAGAAGGATGTTATGAAAAAGAGCCTGTTCATCACCGATTTTGACGGTACCCTGCTCACCGATGATAAGACCATTGCCCCCCAAGACATTGCCACCCTTTCCCGGTTGCAGGAAAATAATATTGTCACTGCCATTGCCACGGGAAGAAGCCTGTATTCATTTCAAAGGGCAGTGAAGCAGTTAAACCTGGAGGGCAATCGGCTGCCGGTGGATTATCTTATATTTTCCACCGGTGCCGGTATCATGGCCATATCAGGGGAATCCATGATACACTCCCATTCAATTTCAGCAGGGGATATCAGAAAAATAACCCGATATTTTGATGCGACCCAAGTGGATTATATGGTCCATAAAGCCATACCAGACACCCGGTATTTTCTGTATAAATCCCACGGCAGGAAAAATCCGGATTTCCAGGAACGGATTTTATTGTATCAACAGTTCTCAACCCCTTTAAAGAAGGGTCAGGCGTTGTATGATACCGCCACCCAGGTGCTGGCCATTGTGCCGGGAGGCTTGCCCATATCCCGGGTGTCCGAAATCCGGGCAGACCTTTTTGAGTACAGCGTGATTCATGCCACGTCTCCATTGGATCATTGCTCTTCCTGGATAGAGGTCTTCAACAAACAGGTATCCAAAAGCATGGCAGCCGCCTGGCTTGCATCCGCACTAAAGATCCGACAGGCAGACGTGATTTCAGTGGGAAATGATTACAATGACCAGGATCTTTTGGAATGGTCGGGAAAGGGATATCTGGTGGCAAACGGGGCCTGTGATCTGAAAGCGCATTTTACTTTGGTGTCTTCCAATAACCATTGCGGGGTCAGTCAGGCAGCACTGATGTCACATCTGCTGGCCGGGTAAAAAGGCCAGATATCAAAAGCGTGAATTGCTGGCGAGAATTCCCCACGCCCTAGATATCAAAACCGTCTTTATCCACATCGGCGATATCAAAGCCTGGATAGAGTTTTTCACAGCAATCCGGACAGATGCCATGGGAAAAAACAATATCTGAAAAAAAATCTTCCACTGCTGTCCATCCGTTATTTTTATCCCGAATGCTTTTGCAGCTGGCACAGATGGCGAGCATATTCTTGGATTTGTTTCCCTGTTCCTGTAAAAACTGCTGGTATCGTTTCCGAAGATCAATGAGTTTTGTGATATCTCTTACAACGGAGATGGCACCATTGTAATGGTTTTTTTCATCCAGAAGGGGACTTGAGGCAAGTTCCACATGAACAATTTTTTGTTTGCTGTCAAGCAGCTGGATTTCGTATCGGCAGGTAAGCCCGTTTTTGCAGGCTTTTGTCTGTTGTCCTATGATAACAAAACTGTCCGGGGTGGACAATTCCTTTAGATTCATATTGCACAGGGCTTCTGAAGAATACCCCACCATATTGCAAAAGGCCTGGTTGGTGAAGGTCAGGTTTCCCTGTGCGTTCATTGTAAACACCCCTTCTGCAATCTGCTGGGTAATGGTTCTGTACCGGGCTTCACTTTTTTCAAGTTGTTTTCGATATTGCCGGTTTTCCTCAACAAGACGTTTGTTTTCAAGGGCTTTTCGAATAACGTGGTGGATCATTTCCAGATCTTCAACGGGTTTGGTGATATAATCCTTGGCACCCATGCGAAGGGCCTTGATGATATCTTCACGTCCGCCGGCACCCGAGACAACCACCATGGGGGTGTCCGGGCTTTTTTCACGAATGGTGTTCATTACTTCAATGCCGTCTTTCCGGGGCATCCGTAAATCGGTGAGGACAACATCCACTTTTTCCTTGAAAAAAAGCGCCAGTCCGATTTCGCCGTTTTCGGCCGTCAATACCCGATATCCCTCATCCTGGAAAAAAGACAAGAGGCTGTCCCGGATAGAGAATTCATCATCAATTATCAATATGGTTTCTTGGTTCATGGTGATTTCATTTGAGCGATAGCGGGTTCTTGATTGATTCTCACACTATATCAGACTTTTTTGCAAAGTCAAAGCTCTTTGATCAATTGTTTCATGTCCCTTACGGCCTGGTCAATACCCGTGAAAACAGCCCTGGAGATAATCGAGTGACCAATGCTGAATTCCCTGATTTCAGTGAGGCCTGCAAATGCCTTAATGGAATTGTAGCAGATACCATGGCCGGCATTTACCCCCAGTTTTAATTTTGTTCCTATTTTGGCGGCATCCACAATTCGGCCAAATTCCATTTGCCGTTGCGTTTCTGTGGTTGCATCGCAAAAGGCACCCGTATGGATTTCGATCATGTCTGCATCAATTTTATGGGCTATCTTGATCTGATCCAGATCCGGATCAATGAAAATACACACCTTGATCTGCTCATTCTTAAGTGTACTGACGGCTTCCCGGATGGCATCCTGGTGGGTGACCAGATCCAGTCCTCCCTCGGTGGTCGGTTCCTCTCTTTTTACGGGAACAAGGGTAACGGTATCGGGTTTGATATCCAGTGCAAATCCCAGCATTTCGCTGCTGGCTGCCATTTCCAGTATGAGCCGGGTCTGCACCAGCTGGCGCAATAGGCGCACATCCCTTTCCTGGATATGGCGCCGGTCCTCCCTTAAATGGACCACAATGGCGTCGGCACCTGCTGTCTCAGCAGCAAGGGCAGCGGCTACAGGCTCCGGATAGTGGATTCCCCGGGCCTGTCTGAGGGTTGCCACATGGTCTACGTTTACAGCAAGTTCAGCCATATTTTTTTTCTCCGTTGGTTAAAATGCGTTTAAATCATTATTCTTTTCAATGATGCGAAGCAGTTCAAGGCTTTTGTTTTCCATGGCCGTGGCATCTGCCTCACCGGTTTCATGATCAAAGCCCAGCAAATGGAGGATCCCGTGGATTAACAGCTGGGAAAGTCGTTCCTCAATGGAAATATCTGCAGACACGGCTTCTTTTTCTGCTGTTTCCAGTGAGATGACCACATCTCCCAAAAGACCGGGGGTGATATCGGAGAACTCGCCTTCCTGCATGGGGAATGCCAATACATTGGTGGGTTTACAAATCCCCCGATAGGTTTGGTTGAGTTGCTCCATCTCTTCATCCCCCAGAATAACAATGGAGATCTCATGGGCATCACAGCCCAAGGCGTTTAAGATCTGTTCGGTCTTTTGCGATATTAGGGATGTTGGGATTTTCGTTTTTTGCTGATTGTCTATCAGAATCTTTTGTTGAACCATTTTTTTCTTTTTTCTTTTCCTGTGTTTTATCCGGATATTCGATGCGGCTGTGATAGATACTGGTCAGGATATTGTTAAAGATTTTGGCGATATGGTGCAGATCCTTTAATGTCAGTTCGCATTCTTCAAGCTGTCCGTCTGCAAATATATCATTGATCAGTTCTTTTACACGGCCCTGGATTCTGGAGGGGGTCGGGCGCTCAAGGGCGCGCACGGCCGCTTCAACCACATCCGCCAGCATAACGATGCCCGCTTCCCGGGTTTGGGGTTTGGGACCGGGGTATCTGAAATCTTCTTCGTTGATTTTATCATTGCCGCTGTTCAGGCTTTTATTATAAAAGTATTTAATAAGGGCGGTGCCATGGTGCTGGAGAATGCCGTCAATAATTTCATTGCCCAGCTTGTATTGTTTGGCCATTTCCACCCCTTTTTTTACATGCTGGATCAGGATCAGTGCCGACATGGATGGGGAGAGTTTGTCGTGCCGGTTTTTGCCGTCTGCCTGATTCTCAATAAAATACATGGTTTTATCCAGTTTTCCAATGTCATGGTAATAGCCCATTACTTTGGCCTGGAGGCTGTTGGCGGTGGTCGCCGATGCGGCGGCTTCGGCCAGGGTGGCCACAATCACACTGTGATTATAGGTTCCCGGGGCTTCGATCATCAGTTTTTTGATTAACGGCTGGTCCAGGTTGGAAAATTCGAGCAGCTTGGCTGCCGTGGTATAGTTGAAAAGAATTTCAATCAGGGGGGTAAACCCGATGGTCAGGGTGGCGGCAAAGAGTCCGCCACAGAAGGCAAAAATCACCTCTTTTGCCAGAAAGACAGGATCTGCTTGGGAGAGCGAGTAGATACCCAGGGCAATGGCCAAGAATGAATTTAAAACGGCAAGCTTAAAGCCTGCCATGATAAAGTTTTTGCGTTCCTGTCGCTCATTGATCCAATGGGCGGAGGTGATACTGCTTAAAAAAAAGAAGATAAAGACTTCAAAGCTGCCGCCAAAGGTAAGACAGCCAAGTACGGAAAGGGCAATGGTGAAAAAAACGGCAATATCAAATCCCAGAAATAAACAGGTGATCATGGCACCCGCCTGAACCGGAACAACCATATAAAAAGAAGAAGCAGCAATCTCCCAGGCCATTTCCGGATGGGATGACTGGGCAATGTAGACGACAATCTTTGCAAAAATCAGATACAGAATAAGGCCTAAGGCCAGAAAAATCATATGGGTATTGTGGTCGTTTTTTAGCCGTTTATGGTTCTTTAGAAAAAGAAAGTAGACCACAAGGATCAAAAGGCAGGTGATCATTGCCGTTCCAGTGCCGGTCATATAAATATCTTTTTCTACTACCTGCTCCTTTAGGGCGGTTAATTTGATCAGCTTGATTTTGTCCACCCGTTCCCCTTCCCTGACGATCATTTCTCCGGCTTTGATCTGGAACAGAATTGGCATGATCTTGGACTGGGCTTCGAGAATCCGTTTTTCAGTTTCATTTTTGTTCAGGGTGATATTGGGCTGCAGCAGCCTCTGGCATATATCCACGATGAGGTCGGACAGGTTGTGATTGAGTTTTTTGAGCAGGGGCTGACCTTCTATTCGGACCATGGCTTTTGCCTGGTCAGGGCCATAAACTATCTTCAGGTTGTTTACGGCCCGTTCTTCATTGGAACTGATGGTTCTGAGATTGATCCCTTTGCTTTCTTCCTCAAGGAGGAGTTCCTTGTTGGCAACCACACCATTTGAAAGTATTTTTTCCACAATGGTTTTTATCCGGGTGTCGATATCAATGGAAAATTGGGCTTTATACAGAATTGTATACGCCCCGTTGCTGATTTCAATGCCCAGTTTTTTTTCAAATTCCGGCTTGGCCGCCAGCACCATGGCAAGGGTTGGATCGGGTGTCTCTGAATTCTCAGGTTTGTCAAACAAGTTCCTGGCAAATTCCATGGCGGCGTCAATACGGGAAAAAATATCCACTACCAGGTTGCTGTCATAGTCATACACGGTTTTGACCGCATATTTGACCTGGTCTCTCCTGGCATCGGTGACTTCTTTATCTTCAATGAAGTAATTTTTGGGTGCTTTGATATCCCTCAGGGCCACATCCCCTATCTGATAGGAATAGGAGACCTTATTCTGATCGGAAGTCTGGGAAACAGTGAATATGACAATGATAAAAACCAACATGAACCATAGCAGGTATGGAGTGGATAAAAGATATTCCCTGGTTTGCTTTAGCCAGTGATCACTTTTTGTTTTTTTCATAGGCATCTATAATGTTTGAAACAAGGGGATGTCGGACCACATCTTCCTTGGTAAAGTAAATAAATTCAACCCCATTGATCCGGGTCAGGATTTTTTTTGCCTCAACCAGACCGGATTTTTTCCCGGTTGGCAGGTCAATCTGGGTGATATCCCCCGTGATGATGGCTTTGGACCCGTAACCCATTCGGGTTAAAAACATTTTCATCTGTTCGGAGGTGGTGTTTTGCGCCTCATCCAGAATAATAAATGCATTGTTCAATGTCCGTCCTCTCATGAATGCAATGGGCGCTATTTCGATTATTTCCTGTTCAATATACGCCCTGACTTTCTCAAAATCAAGCATATCATAGAGCGCATCATACAAGGGACGGAGATAGGGATTGATTTTTTCAGCCAGGTCGCCGGGCAGAAATCCCAGGGCTTCACCCGCCTCCACCGCCGGTCGGGTCAATATGATTTTTTTGACCTCTCCCTTTGAAAAAGCCGCAACCGCCATGGCCATGGCAAGATAGGTTTTCCCGGTTCCTGCCGGTCCGATTGAAAACAGAATATCATTTTGTTTTATGGCATTGGTATAGGTAAGCTGGGTAAGGTTTCTGGGAGAAATGGGCCTGTTTTTTGCCGTGACAAAAATGGTGGTTAGAAAAATATTTTTTAAGGATGTCTTGTTGTTCTGCTTTATGGTGTTGATGGCGGCATCAAGATCCGGCGCAGTCAGCGTAAATTTTTCCTTTAAAAGTTCATATAGCTGGCAGATCAGTATTTCTGCCGCATCCATGGCGTGGGGTTCCCCGGAAAGGGAAAGGGTATTGCCCCTGGAATTGAGTTTGATATTAAAAGCATCGGAAATTTTTTCCAGGTGGGTGTTATGGTATCCAAAGAGTTTCTGGGTCAGTTCAATGTTTTGAAATTCAATCGTTTTCATGGCCAATAGGGTGCATTTTATTTGCCCAAAGGTCAATAAAAATCTTGACTTAAAATCCGGTAAGTTGTTATCTGTAACCTCTTTGGATCAATTTTGCATAAGCAATGGGCAAGGGAAAAAATGAACGGTTTTGATGTGCTGGTCCTGGTGATTATTTCATTATGTTCGATCAGGGGGTATTTTAAGGGATTGATTCGGGAAGTGTCGGGTATTATCGGTGTCATTGTCGGTTTTTATGGTGCCAATACCTACTATCCGAAATTAACCCCTTTCCTGGAAACGCTGATCGATACGCCCGGGACCAGAAGTCTGATTTGCTTTTTGGTCCTGTTCTGCGGCATTTTAGTGTTCATCAGCCTTGTTGCCGGATTGATTCGTAAATTTTTAAGCCTTGTTTTTCTAGGGTGGGTGGACCGGTTTTTTGGGTTTGTTTTTGGTGCTGCCAAGGGGGTATTGATTGTCTCTGTCTTTTTTATTGTGACCATGACCTTTATTCCTGCAGAGTCCCGGTTTTTATCCAATTCAAAATCAGTTCCCCATATTGCCCGGGTTTCCAGTGCCATGACACTTTTTATTTCCAAAAATATGAAAGCTGATTTTTTAATCCACCTGGAAGGAATTCGAACCAATTGGAAAACATAAGCCCCCTCCTGGAAATTATTCGCCGGCTCAGGGGTAAAGACGGGTGTGCCTGGGACCAGAAACAGACGCCATTGACCATGTGGAGATGTCTGGCAGAGGAAGCATATGAACTCCAGGAGGCGATTGTCAATGATGACACGGACAACATCTGTGAGGAACTCGGGGATGTCTTGTTTCAGATTCTGTTTGTATTGGAGATATTTATAGAAAACCATCGGTTTGAATTTTCCAGCGTGGTCGACGGGATTGCCGAAAAAATGATCCGACGCCATCCCCATGTATATGGCACATCCGTTGTCACAACCGAGGAGGAATTGCACCAGCAATGGAATCAGATCAAATCCTGTGAGAAGAAAAAGACCCCAAGTCCGGAAAAATCTGCCCTGGACGCTGTTCCCAAAGGCATGCCCGGGTTATTGAGGGCTATGAAGGTATCAAAGGTTGCGGTCAGGGAGGGATTTGACTGGGAGAATATCCACCAGGTGCTGGACAAGGTAAAAGAAGAAATAGATGAGTTCGAAGCAGCATTGGAAAACGAAAGTCAGGATGCAGCCATGATGGAATTCGGTGATATCCTGTTTTCCCTTGCCAATGTAGCCCGGTTTGCCGGTTTTCACCCGGAAACGGCCCTTTCCGGTGCTACTGCAAAGTTTGAAGGCCGGTTCAGGATGATGGAAAAGGCCCTTGTCCGGGAAGGGATAGACCTTAAAACATTGTCCCCGGAAGAAAAAGAGTTGCATTGGCAAAGGGCAAAGCAGGTCTACGACAGGTAATCACCCCTCTGGAACTTCACATATTCCGTCCTGGCGGCAACCACTGTCTGGGTTGCAATATCCTTCAGGCCTTTATTGTCTGTTCCAAGGGACAACGATTCCCTGAGCAAGCTGTCTGCTTTTGTATTGATCTGTTCCAAAATAGGGGCAATGCTTTTTAAAGAGGCGCCGGGATCCTGGAGCTTACTTGCATATGTGTCCAGAAGTCCCAATAAGGTGTCTGTTTTTCCGGAAACAATGGATGACTGATCCTGCATGGGAACGCCGATTGATTTGATTTCTCCCAAAGCGGGGACTGCTGTATCTCCCATCTCAGGTGCCTCCGTTGTGTCCTTTTGTTCCCTTTGAACAAGGGCCCGGGACAGGACATTTTCAAAGCCCCCCGTTTTATTCGTCGATGCTTTGTTGGCGGTCACCCCACCCGTTGATTGTGTCAGTTCATTTATCTGATTGATTCCTGCCATACTGGCCTCCTTTTAGTTGAAGAGATAAAAAGCAAAAGATGTGCCAGGCTTTGAAGCGGAATTGTTGTTGATGAAAATGCTTTTATTTCAGGCGGTTGTTGGGTTCTGTCAAAGGGGATGGTCCTGGGAAAATATGGAAAGGGAAAAAATTGCTCATTTATCCCAGCTTATCCATGATCGAACCGACCATTTTTTCCGCAACCTGTTCTGCATTGACAGTATATTGATTGGTCTGGACCTGCTGTCTTAAATCCGCCACCAGTTTTGTTCTATCGGCCGGTTCCGTATCCATTGCTGCCGATATCTTCTGGAGATCCCTGGTTGTTGTGGAAATATTTAAGGTGTCGGCGGAAATTTCATCAGCGGCTTTTTCCGTTCGGGCGGGTGTCTGGGATTTTGCAGCGGTGTTGCCCTGGTTTGCATATGTTTGATTGATATAATTGGTTGTTGAACTGGATATTTTCATGAAAGGAGTCTCCTTAGGATTCCATATTGTTATCAGCGACCTGGCGAGCCAGTTCTGTCATTCTTTTCACGACAAACTGAGAGTCCTCAACAGAAAGGGTTTGGGTGATTTTATTGTTGTTGTCGTCAATGGTTGTATAGGTGAACTGAGTCCTGCCTCTGGTAAAATTAATTTTTTTTCCAAGTTCTTTTTCGATCTGATTTGTGATCTGTTCTTCGTTTTTTTCCTTGGGCCCTTCATTGATGATCTTGTCTACAATATTGCTGGCAACTTTTTCAATGATGGCCTGTCGTTTTCCTTCCGAGGAGATGTTGACACTATCGGCAGAAACTCTGTCGGCGACGCCAAATTTGTTTCTGCTCAGTATCTTGCCCTGGCTCAATTGTCTTGAGTAGACTTTCAGGACATTCTGTATTTGGTATGAAGGTATCTGCATTTAAATTTCTCCTTAAAAGCCTTATCGGAAGGAGAAAATTAAAACTTTAGGGTTTATTTTAATCATCGAAATTACCGTCAGGACCCTTGTCAGAGATTATGCGTGCGGCGCTTTTGACGATTTTTTCCCGGGTCCATTCTGTTGCGTGTTCCCTTTTTTTTGTTTTGTATCCAGGCATGTGGGATTTTGTCTCTAAAATGTGTGCGATGAGGATATCGGCCGTATCCGTGGCATTGAACACATCCGTCAGCAGGGTATAGACAAAGTTTTCCACATTCTTTGCCATCCGCAGCCGTATTTCCCGGGGCAGGGCTGACAAATGGCTTTCAAAGGGAAGGTTTAATTTTTTGACATCGCCGCCTTTTAAATTATGTGCATCGGCATAGGCAAGCATTTTGGACCACATTTCTTCGGTAAGCCCCTGGTCTTTTTGTTTAATGAAATTTCCCTGGTCGTCCAGGATGGCATTCCCATAATCATTGACTTTCAAACCCCAGGAAATCATTTGCAGTGCGGTGGCAACATTGGCTTTGGTGGTGCGTGTTTTGGACGCAATCGCACGCAGTCTGTCGGAAGTATTACCCGAGGTGCCGTGCTGGGCACCGGATACCCCGTAAGAGGACAGGGCTTCGTGAATCTGGGCGGTGAGCTCAACGTTTATCCCTGTGCCGCTTTCTTCGATACCATGGGTGGTACCGTTGTTCAATGCAATCCAGTCGGGGAAGATATTATGGGCATTGAGCCCCTGGATGAGGAACAAGGCTTCCTGGGCCGTTGAAAGCCCCTGGGTCCCCTTTATTTCACCGACTTCTGTTTCAAGACCGGCCCACCCGGGTACAAAAGGATTCAATTCAATGTTTGCCAGCAGGTTCTGATCGTCGGTCATATGGGATGCGTCAATGGCAATGGAGGTGATTCCGGCATCAAACAGGGACTCAATCTCGGGTTTAGCCGGTTCAATATCAGATGGGGACTTGATGCCAAAGTGGTCTGCATGGATGGCCACGGGTATGGTAATGCCCAGTTCATTCATGATGGCGTCGGTTTGCGTGGCCATATTCCACAGGCTCACCGGACAATAGGCATTGGTGCCCCCTTCGGATCTGGCGATTTCGATGATGATGGCGGCATTGGCACGTTGGGCGGCCGCCAGGGCGCCTCTCAGGACAAATGAACTTCTTGCGTTTGCAGCAATGGTCATGCAATTGCCTTTTTTTAACATGGCCTGATCTATATATTTCCCGCTGACAATAAGGGCTTTTGAATTGGGGAATCGCTTTTTTATATTTGGGGGCCTGCCGTAATCAAGGGCAGCTTCGAACTCTTTGGAATAGGTGTGTGGAATTGTCATGCTTCTCTCCTGCTTGGTGTATGGCTTTCGATCATCAGAATTATTTTCTATTTTTTGTCATGAAAATGGATCAAAATCAAGAAGTATTAAATAATGAATATGTATTCATAAAAAATATTTTTCTGAAATTAGAGTGCCATTTTGTTTTATGGGCGCAGGAATATTTCCTAAGCCTATGTAAAGATAAGATAATTATTCTAATGAATTTGTTTTTACGTAAAATATTATGATCTTGACATTTGTCAAAATCTTTTGTTTAATAATGAATTATTATTCATTTGACTTGGACGGGCTATATCCTTCTAAAAGGGCGATACAAGGTTGCAAAAAAACAAATCGGAAAAATACCATAATATATTGAACAGTGCAGGTGCCGTGTTCGCCGAATTCGGCTTTCACAAAGCCACCATATCCCAGATAGCTGCCAAAGCGGGTGTCGCAGATGGTACATTGTATCTATATTTTAAAAATAAGGATGATATTTTATATCAATTTATCAACTTTAAGACCCAGGATGTGTTTGAAAAAATGAATGCAGCCGTGGAAACAGGTCAAAATGCAGAGGCAAAGCTTCGCAATTTGATACGGTGTCATTTGCAGGAGTTCCAGAACGATAAAAACATGGCCATTATTTTTCAGTCGGAAGTTCGGTATTTAAGGGATATTGAGTATCAAATCAAGGATATCTCAAAAATGTATCTGGATCTGCTGTCAGATATTATTGAACAGGGCCAGATTGAAGGGTCCATGCGCCAGGACCTTTTTGTGGGGCTTGTGAAGCGGTTTATCCTCGGGGCTGTGGAAGGGGTTATTTCTACCTGGGTTTCAGCCCGTGGCAGATATGATCTGGTCTCCATGGCAGATCCCCTGGTGGATCTTTACCTGACCGGTGTCAGGGGAGAATAAATGCCATATAGTCTGTGAACGGCATAAATTTGTTGAATTTGGCTTTTTGCTTGACGGCAATGGCCATGTTTATTAAAGCTATTGAGTTTATATTCATTTTGTAAAGAAATATTTGGGAGGTAATGTATATGTCTTCAATTATTGGTCCGGCAAGTTATCAATTGTTCGGAATTTTTCCGACCGCCATTCTCTCTTTTGTTCTGCCGGTTATCGGTATCGGCTTGTTTGCCTATATCATGACCCGGCGGATTGCACCCCTGGTAAGGGCAGCACCGGACAATCGATTCGACCACATCGGCCTGCGCATTAAAAGCCTAGTGGTTGTCTGGCTGGGCCAGATCCGTCAGCCCCGGTATATGCTGGCAGGTGTCCTTCACATTGTGATCTTCGCCGGTTTTTTGATTTTATCTGTTCGGTCTATTTCCCTTGTGATTATCGGATTGTCAGATGGGTTTGTCCTGCCGGGCCTGGGCGGCTGGCTCGGGCACGTGTACAATTTTATAAAGGATTATGCCGCAACCTTTGTGTTGATTGCCTGTATTGTGGCAGCCGTCCGTCGGGGAATTTATAAGCCCAAACGGTATGCTGTTCCAGAAAAATACGGTAAGGACCATACCGCAGAAGCCGTGTTTGTGCTGGGTATTATCTCGACACTCATGATATCTGAAAGTCTGTTCGAGGCCTCGGAACTGGCCTATGCGTTAACGGTGGACGGCCAGTCGCATTTTCTGGCACCCCTCTCCCTGGTCTGGATTTTTAAGGCCATGCTCACATCAGCTTCTCCAGGCTTTCTCCAGGGACTTCACATCTTCACCTACTTTGTGCACGATCTGGCTTTTTTCTTTTTCCTCTGCTTTTTGCCCCTGGGAAAACATTTCCACGTTATCACTTCGCTTTTCAATGTCTTTTTCATGCGGGTCCAAAAGGGAAATATCAAACCCGTACAGCACGGGATTAAAGACGAAGAGTTGGATAGTTTGGAATCCTTTGGTGTCAAGCGGCTGGAAGATTTTACCTGGAAGCATATGCTCGATTTTTATTCCTGTGCAGATTGCGGAAGGTGCTCGGACCAGTGCCCTGCCAATGCCGTGGGCAGGCCGCTTTCTCCGCGGTTTATCACCATTAAGGCCAGGGATTTGATGTTTAAGAATTATCCGCTGTCCGGTGAAATATACAAAAGCAAAATCTTGGTGGAAGATATTTTTACGGAAGATGAAATCTGGTCCTGCACCACCTGCGGGGCCTGTGAGGAAGAATGTCCCCTGGGCATTGAATATATTGATAAAATGGTGGACCTGCGCCGGGGAATGGTGGATGAGGGCATGGTTCCCCAGTCACTTCAGAAACCGCTTAAAGCCCTGGAAAAACGTGGCAATCCCTATGGCAAGATGGAGAAAAAACGGGCAGAATGGGCTGATGAGGCTGAATTTAAAGCCAAGCATTCCATCAAAGATCTGGGAGAAGAGACGGCTGACACCTTGTACTTTGTGGACAGCATTACCTCCTATGATGACAATATCCAGGAAATTGCCAGACGGACATCCATCATCCTCGAGAAATCCGGTGTTGATTTCGGAATCCTGGGCAAGGATGAAAAAGACAGCGGCAACGAGGTGCTTCGGTTTGGTGAGGAAATGCTATACCAGGATCTGAAACAGCAGAACACAGAGGCCATTCTGGCATCGGGTGCCCGGAACATCGTAACGGCCGACCCCCATGCGTATAATGCATTGAAAAATGATTATAAAGGTCTTCCGGAGGTGAAGCACATCAGCCAGGTGGTGGCCCAGAAAATTGCCTCAGGTGAGCTGGAGCTTAAAACCTGCCAGAATCCGGACAAGGTGTATGTATACCATGATCCCTGCTACCTGGGACGACACAACGGGGTTTATGAAGCACCTCGGCAGGCCATGGATGCCATTAACGGGCTGACCCGGGTTGAACTGGAAAAGAGCCGGGATCGGTCTTTTTGCTGCGGCGGCGGTGGTCTCATGCTCTTTTTTGAACCGGAAGAAGAAACAAGAATGGGTGTCTTGAGAGTGAACATGGCTGCAGAGGCCGGTGCAAATGTTATTGTAACGGCCTGTCCTTTCTGCCTGGTGAATATCCAGGATGCGATCAAGGTTGCTGGAAAAGAAGGACAGATGGAAGCCCTGGATTTTACAGAACTCATAGAACAACATTTGAAATAGTGTAGCGTTTACAATAAAATTTATTTTTTAAGGAGACGATAATGGAGATTTTGGTATGCGTCAAGCGAGTCCCGGATACTGCCGAGAACGAATTTGAACTCAATGGTGCAGGGAATGACCTTGACCGCGATGATCTGGTTTATTCGGTGAACGAATGGGACAATTATGCGGTTGAAGAGGCCATTCAGATGGTTGACAAAATGGGGGGATCTGTGACCGTTGTGACCGTTGGTGATGATGAGTCAGAGGAAATTTTACGGCGTGAAATGGCCATGGGTGCCAACAATGGGGTTCTGCTTTCCGATGATGCCTTTGAAGGATCCGATGGAAAGGGGATTGCCACCATTCTCAAGGCGGAAATTGAAAAGGGCAGCTACGATCTGATTCTCACCGGTGCCCAGGCAGATGAAGGCGCAGGACAGGTTGGCGGTATGGTTGCAGCCATGCTGGATTATCCTTACGCCTCCCTGGTCAACAAAATCGATGTAATGGATGATAAAACGATCAAGGTGGGAAGGGAGATCGAAGGGGGCAATCAGGAAATGAATGAGATTTCACTTCCCTGTGTTCTTTCCATCCAGACAGGTATCAATGAGCCCCGGTATGTGGGTATCCGCGGTATCCGAAAAGTTTCCAGCGTGGAAATTCCGGTTAAGAGTGCGTCTGACCTGGGGCTTGATGCCGCCAGTGTTGGCAGTGCCGGTGCCAAGACCCGCAGGGTGGATTATTTTGTCCCGGATATGGGCGAGGGCGCTGAAATGCTTGAAGGCTCCACAGAAGAGATTATCGCAAAACTGATCGAGAAGCTTAAAGCAAAAGGAGGACTTTAATCATGACACAGATTTACGCCTATATTCCATTCAAGAACGGCAGTGCAGAAGATGTGGCCCTTGAGTATCCGGCAGCTGCAAAAAAAATTGATGCCGCAGCAACACTCACGGCTGTTGTAACCGGTTCCGGTGCGGAACTTGATTCTGTTGCCACTGAAATGGGCAAGATTTACGAACAGGTTATCAAGGTGGATAACCAGGCCCTTGCATATCCCAATGCAGAGGTTGTCAGAAAAGCATTGGTTAACATTCTTCCCAAGGATGCCATCCTGCTGGTTGCCCATACCACCTTTGGCATGGATATTGCTCCTGGCCTTTCCGTGAAAATGGATGCAGCCTATGCGGCTGACATTGTTGATTTTGAAGGCATTGAAGGCACCTGTCTTAAAATGGTCCGCCAGGAACTGGGCGGTGCTGTTTCCACCCATGTGACAGCAGACATTGCTGCCGGTGCTGTCATCACCATCCGGCCGGGTTCCTTTGCCCCTGTGGACGGCGGTGCTGCCAATGGAACCATCACGGACAAATCAGCCGATGCAGGGGACCTTGCCAGTACGAGAAAATTTCTTGAGGTGGTTGAAGCTGAAGTGGGAGATGTGGATATCACCAAGTCCGATGTATTGGTTTCCATTGGCCGGGGGATTGAGGAACAAGAAAATATTGAACTGGCCGAGGAATTGGCCGCTGCCATGAATGCGGTTGTTGCCTGTTCAAGGCCCATCGTGGATGCCAAATGGCTTGAAAAATCACGCCAGGTAGGCACCTCCGGCCAGACCGTTAAGCCAAAGGTGTATATGGCAATGGGGATCTCCGGTTCCTTCCAGCATTTGGGCGGCCTGAAGGGGAATCCCTTTATTGTGGCGGTTAATAAAAATCCGAAAGCCCCTATTTTTCAGGTGGCGGATGTGGGAATAGTAACAGATATTCTTGAGTTCATGCCGGAATTGACCGAGGCGATTTCAAGTCTATAGTTTTTGTATATGCGGTTGTATTATCAAAAGAGCCCTGGTGTGATTTGCAGGGCTCTTTTTTTTGCGCCGATCAAAGCTGGGCCTCTGCAATCGGCATTCAATTGCTGAATCCTCTTTATTCGATTTGACATAGATCCCGGGATCATGTAACAGTTTCCCAGATAGAAGCTTGCCCATATTTCACGGAAGCGGTACAAGGCCGCTTTGGTTTGGATGTGAATCTGCCGGATGCCTATGGGCTGGATCTGATCTAGGAATTGAAAAGCACACCCTCTTCTAGGAAGTCATCATTATCACAGGCGAAACCGATTCCAGCGGCGCGGAACCGGCCATTTCCAGCGGTGCCTGGAATTAGCTTGAAAAATCGGTTTCCCGGCAGGACCTTAATCTGCAGGTAAAGCGTGCACTCCAGTTCCGGAGAGAAAAGGGATGGGCCCCAGGCTCCGGGGGATTGAAGGGCAATTACATAATCGGTGAGTCAGAGGGGAGAAAATCGTGTCTGGAGCAGGCGAGTGTGGCTGTCCATTCGGAGATTCCCGTGCTTTTAACCGGAGAAATGGGTACGGGTAAGGAATGGTTTGCCAAAACCATTCATCTTAACTCTGACCGCTGTGAAAAAAATTTTGTCATTGTTGATTGTTCTGCCATGAACCCGCCAATTCAACAGGCGTTGGTTACGGCCATAGAACAGCAAGTCTTTGTTCCAGTGGGCGGACTTCATACAGAAACCAGCGATTTCAGGGTTGTGGCCTCAAACTCCGGCAACTCTGATAGGGGCCCGGGGTGTTTTCAAAAAGATTTTTTTTTCCGGTTTGAAGGGGGGCTGCATCCATCTTCCCAGCCTGGAGCAGCGGCAGGAGGATATCATCGCCATTGCCATTTATTATATGGACAGGTATTGTAAAAAATATAAAATCGCGTCCAAAGGGAACTCTCCCGAATGTCCGGCGCTCATTTCCAGCTATGCCCGGCCCGGGAATGTGATGGAGCTGATCAATGCCATGGGCAAGGCGATCGCTTCGGCCAAAAAAGAACCAGCCCTGTATTCTGTTCACCTGCCTTCCTTCGCCTGTCAGCTAAAAGAGCAGATCGTCAAATACAACCGGTATTTTTGCCTGCACCTCTTTGAGCAGAGGAAGCATGAGCGCCACCATCTGGGGGTGGGATGCCTTGGCACACCGCAGGGCAAATACATGCCGCCACTCTCTGATATTGGCTTTTACCACAATTTCGGTCTTGAGGCTATTGGGCAGAATCTCCCGGGCATGCTGGGCTTTCCATCCATTTTGTATCAGGGTCTGGTAATCTGATTCTGACCGGGCCATGGCCTTTAACCACAGCTGTTCTGCCTGGGTGAGCCCGGGTGGAACAGAAACCTGATCCGTCCACCTGCCCAGCAGATGATGGCTGCACCAGACCGGTTTGATAAATTCCATCTGTCCATCATATTTGACATACCGGGTGGATTCCTGGGCAAAACTG
>Ga0180007_10002892_pt1 | contig 19879 bp, 17 predicted proteins | sample MM_PC_MetaG_FD_121122 | JGI IMG/M metagenome (GOLD analysis project Ga0180007, IMG submission 121122) | Groundwater microbial communities from the Aspo Hard Rock Laboratory (HRL) deep subsurface site, Sweden - MM_PC_MetaG | ecosystem: Environmental > Aquatic > Deep subsurface > Groundwater... | reverse complement strand
GCTCCATACAAGTTTGAGTTTAATGGCGAGTTTGTCCAAGTGCGATTGCTCTTTGCTTGGGACTCATATGTCACTAGGATACAAAATTAAGCGCAGATGAAATTATTTGTCCAAATTCCCTGCTACAACGAAGAAGAAACATTGCCCTTGGTTATCAGATCTATTCCGCGTGAGATTGCGGGTATCGAGCGGGTAGAAATAATAGTTATTGATGACGGCAGTACTGATCGTACAGCACAAGTTGCCCGCGAGCTGGGTGTAGAACATATTTTAAAGCATCGGACCAACAAAGGTCTGGCACAGTCTTTTGAAGATGGACTAAACTATGCTTTATTACAGGGCGCCGACATCATTGTTAATACTGATGGAGACAATCAATACCCACAGTCAGAAATTCCCCGTTTAATCGAGCCAATAATGAAGGGTGAAGCCGATATTGTTATAGCCAATCGCCAGACGGATAAAATAAGCCATTTTTCCTGGAAGAAAAAGATGCTTCAAAAGCTTGGCAGTGGTACTGTGCGTATTATTTCGCGTGTCAAACTTCCCGATGCCCCATCAGGTTTTCGTGCCTATTCCCGCGAAGCGGCTTTACATATGAACATTGTCACCAACTTTTCTTATGTTATTGAGACGATAATACAAGCTAGCAAAAAAGGGTTTAAAATAGTTTCCATACCGGTAATAACAAATCCACAGACACGAAAATCCAGGTTATTCAAAAGTAACTGGGAACATATTAAGAAGTCCGGTTCTACATTAGTGCGGGTCTATATGGTATATGAGCCATTTAAAGCCTTCTTTTATCTCGGCTCGTTAATTTTTGGAGCGGGATTTATTTTGGGCTTAAGGTTCTTGTATTTTTACTTTTTCGTGAACGGAGGGCGTACCGGGCATGTTCAATCACTTATATTAGCCGCGGTTTTGTTAATGATTGGTTTTCAAGTATTTGTTTTAGGTGTTATTGCGGATCTGATAGGTATAAATAGGAGATTGGTTGAGAAACTTCTATATCAGGATAAGAAGTCGATGTGAGACTGTTTGAATAAGAACTTCAATTTTCCACTTCCTGGGCTTCTATACTTTTCACATGCTACAATATCCTTATGGCTGTCCTTTTTATTACTCGCAAATATCCTCCCCAGACTGGGGGGATGGAAAGCTTTTCGTACGGTCTGATTAACCATTACAAGGGTGAGAAACATGTTATTGCACTTAAAAAGTCGCAAATCAACCTAATCTGGTTCTATCCTTATGCTTTACTAAAAGCAATAGGGGTTATCTGGACTAAAAAGATTGATTTAGTTCATCTAAGCGATGGAGTTATGACCCCCTTGGGACATATACTAAAAATAATTTGCGGCCGACCTGTAGTTTTTACTGCCCACGGTTTAGATATAAATTTTAATCACTTTCTGTACCGAAAACTGATGCCGTTATTTTTCCGACAAATGACGCACATTTTCTGCGTTAGTAATGCTACCCGCCTTGAATGTATCAAGACAGGAGTTAATGAAACGAAAATATCAATTATTCCTAATGCTGTTGAACCTAGAGAATGGCCGCAAAACTTATCTAAGAATGAGGCGCGCGAAAGGCTGTCCCAAAATTTTAATTGTCGAGATGTGAAGATCGTGCTCTCAGTTGGCCGATTGGCTCGTCGTAAGGGCTTTCGGTGGTTCATTGAAAATGTAATGACCAAACTTCCGGAGGAATATATCTATTTGATAATTGGTGCAGGTAGAGAAACCAAGGGGTTTTTTGCCCAGCCGGTGTCACAAAACGATTTGCTGGAACAAGCTGTTCGCACATACCGGTTAACTGATAGAGTACACTTTCTTGGAAAAGTCTTACCGCAAGCTTTGATCGACGCTTACGCGGCCGCTGATATTTTTGTGATGCCCAACATTATTATTAAGGGAGACATGGAAGGTTTCGGAATCGTTGCCTTAGAAGCCGGGATGATGGGGACTCCTGTTCTAGCGGCCAACATTGAAGGTATTCGCGACGCGGTCATTGATGGCACCACAGGCTTGCTGGCCGAATCCCAAAACGCCGAGGATTTCATAGCTAAGCTTGCCCTATTGGAAAAGCTCAACTTAAGCCCTCAAGATATTCGCGCCACTGTAATAGAAAAATTTTCCTGGGAGAAAATCAGTAAAAGATACAAAGATGCTTTTGAAAAACTTCAGTGCAAATGAAAGCCTGACCCGTAGGCCATGAATCACGTCATTCGCGAGCGACGTGATTCATCCACCGCCTTACAGCGGTGGCCTTCTGGTTCATGGGTAAGCGTCCGAGTGGCATCTTCTACACGTCGTTCTTGTCGCAGGTATTTCCTTATGTTTTCCGCGCAGTAACAATTAGTAGTGTGTGCTCAAATGCAAGATCGGTGAGTTTGTCCAGTGATACCACATTGAATTCAGCTTCGGCAAGGAGAGATTTAATTTCTTCGGCCTGATAATAACTGTGATAAACAGCATGTTGGGTTTGTAGTTTTGTTTCGGGTGAAGTATAAACTTCTTCAGTAAGTCTTTCTCCCACGCCTTCAGGTAATATAATTAACAACTGACCACCATCAGCCATACAATGGTTAATTCGGTCTAAAATTGACGGCAAGGTTTGTTTATTAGTGTATAGGAGTGTGTTGATAGCCACTACTGCATTAAACTCTTTGCGCTGAAAATTTAGTTGATGAAAATCTTGCCTAAGAAGCATGTGCGACGGTACGCGTGTAGCTGCTTCTTTAAGCACCGCCTCGGAAAGTTCTGTGCCTAAAAGTTTTTTATAACCCAATTTACTTAAGTATTCCAGGAGCAAGCCTGGCCCACAACCAATATCCAGAAGACTATCGTTCTCTTTATCTAACGACACTATAAAACGATCAATATACGGTTGGAGTTTGGCAAAGTGTATTTTCGAGGTATGCAGGTACACGCCGCTAAAAGCGGTGTAGGCTTTTTCTACTACTTGGGTAATGAAGTTTGTGGGAAGCATCGGAGCGAATACTATTCTAGACCTAGTATAGCATACAGAATATTAGTGGATATATACCTCAGCACAAATCTCCAGAAATCACTGGACAGTTAGATGGTCAGTTCAAAGTGGCGCGCTGGTTTGACAGAATCCTGTCGGGGTAGAATGGCTTTAGGGATTAGGCCAAACCAGCGTGTTGTTTGCAGAGATATTAGATTTCGGCCATGAGCTTATCATTAGCTCTTTTTTGTATTCTTTTCCCTCTAATCCAGCCTCTCTAAACTTTTGATAGATTTCTTCGGTTACGAAAGGCATAAAGGGATGCAGTAACTTTAGTGAGTCTATCAAAACTTTAGTTAAAACACAAACCGCCGCCCATGCCGCTTCTTGATCTTCGCCATATAACCGCTCTTTGGTTTGCTCGATATAGGTATCACAATAATCGTGCCAGAAGAAATTATAAATATCTTCCCCGGCCTGCGAGAAACGGAAGTGTTTGAGGTGGGAATTGATGGTCTTAATGGTTTTGTTAAGTTTGGTTAGGATATTTTGATCCTCGGGGGTTAGATTTGGTAGTTTGGTAACTAGGTGATTAGGTAACTCGGTAATTGGGCGACTGGTTAATTTTGAATTTTGCCTGCCCGCCGGGACTTTAGCGTAGGCGGGAAATTCAACTTTTAAGTTTTGACTTTTGACTTTTAACTTAGCTTTGTGCGACAGCACAAAGCGACTTGCATTCCACACCTTAGTCACAAAGTTTCGGTACCCTTTTACTTTCTCCATTGACAAAGCCACCGGGTTGCCAGGGGCGGACCCAACCAGCAGACTCATTCTTAAAGCATCAGCGCCGTACTCGTCCACAATATCAAGGGGATCAATTACGTTGCCTTTAGATTTACTCATCTTGGCGCCTTTTTCGTCGGTAACCATACTGTGCAGATAAACCGTTTCAAAAGGTACATCTCCTGTTAAATACAAACCAAGCATTATCATGCGGGCTACCCAGAAAAAGAGAATGTCCCACATCGTATCCAAAACAGCCGTGGGGTAAAAATCTTTGAAGTCACTATTGTTGGGATAACCCAGAGTAACTAGCGGCCACTGTCCGGAAGAAAACCAGGTGTCAAAAACATCGGTCTCCTGCAAAAATCTGTTCCCGGGCTTTTTCTCGTCTATAATATATTCAGCGGCAACGGGAGCAATAAGCGTTTGCAAACCACTCTCAATTTCTTCCAACTTATGTTTTTTGAGAAGTTCTTTGATTGTCCCGGAAACTATTTCCTTATGTTCATTCAAGAAAGTTATTTGCAGATGTGGATTCTTGTCAATGTCGTACCAAGCGGGAATTCGTATTCCCCAAACAATCTGCCGCGAGATCGGCCAGGGCTTAATATTATTCATCCACTGATAATAAGTTTTCTCGAACCGTTCTGGAATTATCTTTATTAATTTCTTTTTTACTGCCAACAACCCCATTTCCCCTAACGACGCCTCCTCAACTCCCAGATCTTTCTTCAACTTTTCACTTTTAACTTTTTCCGCCAGCGGCGGACCAGCCTTTGGCTGGAACTTTTCACTAGTTTTGATGTACCAATTCGGCATTACCATCGGTTCAATAGGGTGTTCGCCCTTATAGCTCACGGAAACGCGATGAGTATAATTTTCGTCAACTTTTTCAATTAAGTCTTGTCGGGATAAATTGGCCACTATCTTATTTCTAGCTTCCTGAACCGACAGACCCTGATATTCACCTGCGTTTTTGTTCATTTTGCCAGCAAAATCAATTACGCTAATAACTTCTAGCCCATGTCTTTTACCAATCTCAAAGTCGGTTGTGTCGTGAGCGGGGGTAATTTTGACCGCGCCCGAACCAAATTCCCGATCTACCTCATTGTCAGCGATAACAGGTATTTCACGGTCAGTTAGAGGCAGTGTAACAGTGCGCCCAATTAGTTTTTGGTATCTTTTATCATCCGGATGCACTGCCATGGCGGTATCTCCCAGCATTGTCTCGGGGCGGGTAGTGGCGACGGTAATATAGCTGATAGCTTTCAGCTGATAGCTTTTAGTGTCTATGAGGGGGTAACGCAGGTAATACAACTTTCCCTTTTTCTCCACATACTTAACTTCCAAATCGGCAAATGTTGTTCCAAAGTGTGGACAGTAGTTGACCAAGTAGTTATCGCGATAGACTAATCCATCAGCGTGCATTTTCCTAAAAGTCATGCAAACCTGTTCCACTACTTTTTTATCCAGTGTAAATGTGTCCCGTGACCAGTCTAGGCTGAAGCCTAATCGCCTTAGCTGTTTCTGGATTAACCCAGAATTCTTGCGCACGAAGCCATCAATTTTTTTGTAAAGGGTGTCGCGATCAAAATCAAACCGTGATTGATTTTTCTCGGCCAGTATATTTTCGTAAACGTACTGAGTTTCAAATCCGGCATGGTCGGAACCTGGCAGCCACAAAGTTTTGTCTCCCAGCATACGATGCCAGCGAATAAGAAGATCTTCAATTACATACATCGTATGGCCGACATGCAGACTGGCGTTGGCGTTGGGAGGGGGGAGAAGAATGCTAAATGGTTTTCCCTTCGGATTTGCTTCCGGTTTAAAACAGTCATTCTCTTCCCAAAGCTTATATATTCGTGGTTCGTATTCATGAAAATCGGGACGTTTGGATAACATAATGCTGTGAAATTAGAATACTCGAATGTCCGAATGTTCGAAATTGTGTTACCATCTGGGCAGTTTCGTGCGCCTGCTTTTATTTCCTCTACCAATCCTTGGCGGCGGTTTTTATCTGTACAATGCGCTTTTCGTCTGCAGGGGAAACATGGCGGAATCTGGGGCCTTGACCTCCCCGCCTTTGATATTCAGGATCCTCTAAATCTAAAGTTCCCTGACCCAATTCCAATAGTGAACAAACTGCATCTTTAGGTTTTATAAAAGATGGTTTTATCCAAGCTTCATCCCTTTGTGGATTATAATATTTCATTCCTCCCACCGCATCTTGCTCCCATGCCATCACTTTTAATAAATCATTGATATTATCAAATCTGAAAGTTTCTTTCTTGACACCTCCAACGGTTGATACTGGTTGGATTCCGTAATCCTCAAGTTGATGATCTTGTGTAAGGTTTTTATACCAATAGATTTTTCCTTCTGGGCCAATGCCGATTGCCCAGTCTTCTTGATAAACATCGCCCTCACGATGGTCAAAGAAGACCCATTTTACACCGTCAATATTAAAATGGTCACCAGGCATCCGCGCTTTAGGCATCCCATTTAATCTGCTAGTAGTTTCCTGATGATCAAGTGTCGGTAGGTTTTCAAGTAAGTTTGATCCTGTTTCGGTTGCTTCTGCTATTAACATCTCCATTTCTCGAGCAGCTTCCACTGTTGTTGCCCTGCCCTGACTTCTATAATATGAACCGAAACGATTAACCCAGGTGGTTACACTTTCTCGCACATTGCTTGCGACTTCCCTTATTTGCCTCTTAAACAAATCGAGCAAGGAGCTATTTTCTTGTTCAGCTTGCACGGCAAGAGAAGGGGCTTCATTTGTTCGTGGTGTATTTGTCATATTATTCTAAATTGTCAGCATAGCTAAGCTTCCGTTTGGTTTTATTGGTTAGGTCGTGAACTTGGCTTGTAAATTCCTGATAAACTACTTCCATGGCTTCAATCCTCAGTACACCCTCACTTTTAATACCCGTGTCATCTTCAGCAAAAAAAGGGCGTTCCTGCAAATCCTTTATTTTGGCCTGCAGATGGTTTTCCAAAATAGTCAACTGGTAATTAAAGCTTCTTCTTAAACTATCTATTTCTTTGTTTGCGTCTGCTGTCATGCAGGAATGATAACAAATAGATGGAAATCAGACAAGGCTTTGGATGAGGAGATAATGATTCTTCTCTAGTATTCCCCAGCTATTTTTGGTATGGTTAAGATATAGTTTCCGCAAAACCAATTTGGTCTGTTCCTTGTTGTAGCGGCTAGACTTTAGTCTAGCGGCGGAGGGTGGATTTTAATTAGAAAGATCTGGCGAATTTATTTTGCAGCTGTTACAGAATTGTTAACAATATCTTTTACAAAAAAGCAAATGAAAGGAGGTGATTTATTATGGTTTTACAAGGACAAGGATTCGTAGAGGCAGCGGCTGCGGCTGCGGCTGCTGCTGAGGCTAATGTACCTAAAGAAACAGAGGAAAGGGTATCTTCGGAAGAATTAGAAGCACTGCAGACTACATTTTTACCAGAACAGATGGCAGAAATTGTCCCCCTCCGTCGAGAACTTGAGACTAAGGAGGAACAAGCGAGTGGGTTGATGGAACGACTGCAGACAACATTTCTCCCGAAAGGACTGACGGAAATCGCACAATTACTTGCAAAAGGTGAGATCTTTCCGCCACAGGTGGCGAAATTGACGGAATTTGCGCAGTACGACAGAATATTGGCTTATCGGTATGGGCGTGCAATTATGCAGGAAGCGTCTCAGCCCGAGCAGGAATTCAACTGTCTGGCAGAACGATTGCTGGGAACGGGTCAAGAGCTAACTCCTCGTGAATTAGAAACGCTCTTTGGTCTGGCGAAAGAGGTTTATCTAGGCAGACGGTCAGAGAAAGCAGTAATAACGCCGCCAAACGAACAATTCCTATTAGATGCCAAATATGCTATGGGTGAGTATCAGTGGACAGGGAAAATCCCTCAGGGAACCGCATTAGCAGTTGCAGAAGGTTTTATTTTGCTAGAAGGTTTGGTAGGCGAAACTGGACTAGAAAGTCAGGTGCAGGAGCGTGCGATACAAACATTGCGGCCACTAAGGGACGGCTTGCTGCCCGATGACTTTGATTTAGAGGGGGAGAGACGGATAGACCAAGTGGCAGAAGATCGGGCAAGGGAGTATATATTACAACACAAGTGATATCGCTATGGGCACTAGTACTTGCCGGACCCCCGATGGGCACGCTTCGCTAACCCGGCTAAGCGGAGCGAAGGCTGTGGGTCATATAAGGCGGGGCTGGATTGTTATTACGGGATGTCATGGTTAGATGGTAGAATAGGCTTGATGGTTGACCAATCACACATCCGTAATTTCTCTATTATTGCCCATATTGACCATGGAAAGTCCACATTGGCGGACAGGATATTGGAAATTACCAAGACGGTCCCGCCGCGACAAATGCGGGACCGATTCTTGGACAAGATGGATCTGGAACGGGAAAGAGGCGTAACTATCAAACTCCAGCCAATTAGGATCAGTTATCAGTTACCACCCGCCGCCTACAACCTACAACCTACAACCTATCACCTAAATCTGATTGACACCCCCGGTCATGTGGATTTCTCCTATGAAGTTTCCCGCTCTCTGGCCGCCTGCGAAGGGGCAGTTCTCCTGGTTGATTTGGCTCAAGGCGTACAGGCTCAAACTTTATCTCACTTGCGTAAGGCGCGTGATTTAGAACTTAAAATTGTTCCGGTGATTAACAAAATTGATCTGGATATCCAAGCAGGCGCTGAGGAGCAGTTAATTGACCTGGGGTTTGAGAAACAAGATATTCTTCATACCTCTGGCCGTACTGGCGAAGGGATTGATGAGCTAATTAAAGCTATTATCGAGCGTATTCCTGCCCCCGCTGGTCAATCCACAGCTCCTCTACGTGCACTGATTTTTGATTCTTACTTCGATTCTCACAAAGGTGTTATCTTGTTAGTTAAAATTGCTGATGGCAGTATTGCCCGACAAAACGGTACATTTCCTAAACTCCAATTGATGGCTAGTAATGCTAGTTTTGTTCCTCTGGAAGTCGGCTATCTTAAAGAGAGTCTTAAAGCGCAAGACTGTTTGGGTACTGGAGAGGTGGGCTATATTGCTACAGGAGTAAAAGATATTAAGAAGTGTCGGGTGGGAGATACTGTAGTCAAGTTTCAGCCAAAGGCTGATCCGCCTATGGCGGAAAAAGTTAAAAGTGAAAAGTTAAAAGTTGGAAAGACAAATCAAAAGAAAGAAGAAGCGGATGTTCGGAGTCAACGATCAATGGTTAATGGTAAAAAGTCAGCTGTCCGGCCGCTTCCTGGGTACAAGGAAGTGCGGCCGCGGGCGTTTGCGGGTATCTATCCATCGGATACTAATAAAATTAATGATTTGCGCGACGCCCTAGAGAAACTAGTTCTTAATGATGCTTCGCTAAGTTTTATACCGGAATCGTCATTAGCTTTGGGCCGGGGTTTCCGCATAGGATGTTTAGGACAGTTTCATTTAGAAATTGCCCAGGAAAGATTAAGAAGAGAATATGGAATAGAAGTGATTTCAACTACCCCGACGGTAGAATACGTTGTTAAGTTAAAAGCCTGCCTCGCCGATTCTAGGCGGGTTAAAAGCATGCCCTCCATAGCCGCGACAACTGTCGGGGCGAAGGAGGGTCAAAAGTTAAAAGTCAAAAATCAACCCGTAGAACGTTCGGTATTTACGAAATCTCCGACTCCGAAAGTAACTGGTAGTAGTAATCTTATTAGAGTAACTTCTGTGGCGGAACTGCCGGAGTGGGGGGATATACAAGAAATCCAGCAGCCGTGGATAGAGGCAGTAATTATTACCCCATCGGACCATTTGAGCGCTGTTATGCAGGTTTGTGAAAACAGCCGTGGTGAAATGCAGCATATGGACAATCTGGGGGGAGGAGAGAAAAAACTTCTCAGACTTGTTTACCATTTACCACTTAATGAACTTCTGACCGGATTTTTTGGACACCTAAAATCGGCAACATCAGGATTTGCCTCATTTGATTACAATATATTGGATTACCGCACTGGGGATATTGTTAGATTAGATTTTTTACTTAATAAAGAAATTATTGAACCCTTATCCTTGTTATTACCACGAGAAAGAGCTTTGCAAAAGGCTAAAGAAGGGGTTAACCGGCTCAAGGAACTAATCCCCTCGCAACTCTTTTCTGTGCCTGTCCAGGCGGTAATCAATAATCGCATTGCCGCTCGCGCCGACATTAGAGCGCGCGGTAAAAATGTTCTGGCTAAGCTTTACGGTGGCGACCGCACTCGCAAAGATAAATTGCTTCAACAACAAAAGAAGGGCAAGGAACGTCTTCGGCAAATTGGCAAGGTTAATATTCCCACAGATATATTCAAGAAGATTTTGGCTGCTTACTAGCAAAAATTCCCCCTTGACACATATTAGCACTTGCACTAAACTATTGATAGTCAAGAGTCAGTGACTAAATCTCATGCTTAGTGATCGACAATCTCAACTTATTTCCGCAATTATTCAGGAACACATCAAAAATGCCGAGCCGGTCGGGTCGAGTTGTATTACCATAAAGTACAACTTGGATGTATCCGCAGCTACCATTCGCAACGAAATGGCGGTTTTGGTGGAGGAGGGTTTTTTAGATAAGCCTCATTTTTCCGCTGGTCGCGTGCCGACAGCTTTGGCGTTTCGTCATTTTGTAAATCATCTCATGCAAGAGGAAAGCCTGCCAGTAGTGGATGAGGTTTCTATAAAACAGCGTCTCTGGGAAAAGCGCCAGGATCCCGTCCACTTTTTACAGCAGGCTGTTTATGACCTGGCTCGAGCAACGCAAGGCTTAGGTTTAGTCTATTTAAACAATGAAGAATTTTATTTCTCCGGTATGGCCAGTCTTCTGGATCATTCAGAGTTTTACAATATTGACTTGACGCGTACAGTTTTGCGCTTATTGGATGAACCAGAAATGCTCGGGATTATTTTTCAACAGATTTCTGCTGAACGCAACGGGGGTATTTTACTAGGACACGAGCTGGGAATGGAAAGCCTTTCCCCTTGTGGGTTAGTTTTTGCCCGCATACAACCGACACGTGGAAAACAAGGCTTTCTTTCTGTTCTCGGACCAATGCGAATGGATTATTCTCACGTTATCCCGCGGGTTAAATATTTTCAAAAGCTAGTGAATGAGTTAATGACGGGGTAGTTAGGCAATAGCTCATGAAGTAGTTAATGCGGTAGTTGATGTAATTATGCCTAAAAAGAAACCATCTGCCGACCAAACAAAAGATAAATCTAAAGAAACTGATAAACTCGTCGAGTTAGAGACTAATCTAAGGCGAGCGCTTGCCGATTACGATAACCTAAAAAAGCAAACCGAAAAAGAGAAAGCAGAATTTGCACGATTTGCCAATGGGGTTATAATAGAACAGTTGGCTGGTATTTGGGAGGGACTGGATATTGTAAATCAACAGCTTAAAACCCTGATGCAATCGCACGGGTTTGAAGAAATTCCTATCAGAGTTGGTGATAAGTTTGATCCTAATATTATGGAAGCAGTTATGTCCGATGGCGGGGGCGAAAAAGTAGTTGAGGTACTTGGAAAGGGATTTATGCTGAATAAGAAAGTAGTTAGAGCGGCGAGAGTGAAGGTGGGAGAAGTCAAGTTAGAAGTTAAAAATTAAAAAAGCAAAATTTGAGTTTAAAAATCAAAATTAGCGTAGGTAATATGTTTAAAGAGATACAGCAAGAAGTTAACAGTTTAGAAGATTACATTTATTCAAAGTCACGCTCTGATAAGGATAGCGTTTTTGTTTTACTTACCCATTTACTTGCAGAGTGTGGAGAGGCTGCGGATGAAATTAAGGGAATGGAAGGAAAACGAGCAGAGTCGCCCTCCGAATTTTCAAAGGGTGAACTCGCAAAAGAATTAGTTGATATTATCTTTAATGTTCTTCGTATTGCCCATTACTATGATATTGATGTAGATAAGTATTTCGATGAGAGGTTGAAAGGGATAAGGGATAAGTTTTCTTAAAATTATTAATTTTGAATTTTGCATTTTAAATTTTAACTAAAGTTGAAACAGCTATAAATCAATTATGAGCAAAATTGTCGGAATTGACCTCGGTACAACTAATAGTGTCGTAGCCGTTATGGAAGGCGGCCAACCCAAAGTAATCCACTCGGCGGAGGGTGAGAATCTATTTCCCTCAGTGGTGGATCCAGTAAAAAATATAGTCGGCCGCGTGGCCAAACGTCAGATTATTGCCGCTCCCAAACGTACTGTTTTTTCCATTAAGCGTTTGATGGGTTTGAAATATGACGACAAAGATGTCCAGCGAGATAAAAAGTGGCTTCCTTATGAAATTAAAGCAGGTAAAGATGGAATGGCAGTAGTTGAGGTTGAAGGCAAGACCTATACTCCGCAGGAAATATCTGCCAAAATTCTGCAAAAGATAAAGACTGATGCTGAGGCTTATTTAGGCAGTAAAGTTGAAGAAGCTGTTATTACCGTTCCCGCATATTTCGATGATTCTCAGAGGCAAGCCACTAAACAAGCCGGAGAGATTGCCGGATTTAAAGTCCGCCGAATTATTAACGAGCCGACAGCGGCAACGCTGGCTTATGGACTGGGCAAGAAGAAGGATGAACAAATCGCTGTTTTTGATTTGGGCGGAGGCACTTTTGACATTTCCATTTTGGAAATTGAGTCTGGAGACGGTGAAGAAGGCCGTGATGTTTTCGAGGTTCTGGCTACTAATGGGAACACTCATTTAGGCGGGGATGATTTTGATCAAAGAATTATTAACTATTTAGTTGAGGCGTTTAAAAAGGAAAATGGCATCGACTTAAAAAATGACGCTCAGGCCTTGCAAAGACTTAGAGATGCCGCCGAAAAGGCTAAGGTTGAACTGTCCACACGCAAGGAGAGTGAGATCAATCTTCCTTTTATCACCGCCGACAAGTCTGGTCCAAAACATCTTACTCACACCCTGACCCGCGCCAAGCTAGAAGAATTAGTTGGAGATCTAATTGACCAATGCTTTGAGGTTTGCGGCAAGGCTCTTAAAGATGCCAAGCTAAAGCCCTCAGAAGTTGAAGAGGTCATCCTGGTCGGTGGGCAAACGCGGATGCCCAAGATACAGGAAAGAGTTAAAAAATACTTTGGGCGCGAGTCGCACCAAGGTATTAATCCTGACGAGGTGGTAGCTGTCGGCGCCGCGGTGCAGGCAGGAGTCTTCACGGGCGAATCCAAAGAGGTTTTGCTTCTGGATGTTACTCCGTTAACTTTAGGGCTTGAAACTTTGGGCAGTGTGAGAACGCCGCTAATTGACAGAAATACTACTGTACCGACTTCTAAAGCGCAAATTTTTTCAACTGCCGCGGATAATCAGACTTCTGTTGAAATCAATGTTTTACAAGGTGAACGTCCGATGGCGGCGGATAATAAAAGCCTGGGGAAATTTATCCTCTCCGGTATCCCGCCGGCACCTCGAGGCGTGCCTCAAGTTGAGGTTACTTTTGATATTGACGCTAGCGGAATTCTGAATGTTTCGGCTAAAGACAAGGCCACTGGCAAAGAGCAAAAAATTACTATTACCGGCTCTACCGGATTGTCGGACGATGAAGTTGAGCGAATGAAAAAAGAGGCTCAGGAACATGCCGCTGAGGATGAGAAGAAGCAGGAAAAGATTAACGCCAAGAACCAAGCAGAAGCCCTTTGTTATACGGCAGAAAAGAGTCTCAAAGAGGCTGGGGATAAAGTACCTTCGGATATTAAAGAAAATATTGAGTCTAAGATAAAAGACATCCGCGGCAAACTAGAATCTGCCGATGCAGAAGAGCTTGAAAAGTTGACGCAGGAATTGTCGGAATCTCTTCAGAAAATTGGGGAGGCGATGTATAAGGCGGCTGAGTCTGAAGAGAAAGCTTCCGCCTCGGCGGATGGCGATGCCTCGTCAACTGAAACTAGCAATGATAAAGAGAGAGACTCCAGCGAAGGAAAGGAAGAAACTGTTGAGGGGGAGATTGTGGATGAGGGAGAAAAGGAAGATAACTAAAACATCTATCAGACTGTGCCTCTAAGCTACTAGCTGATTTTCAATGTGTCAAACAAAAAAGATTACTACGATGTTCTTGGGGTCTCCCGGGACGCGGATGACAAGCAAATAAAGAAGGCCTATCGCAAGCTGGCGCGTAAGCTGCACCCGGATGTTAGCCAGGAAAAGGGCGCGCAAGAGAAATTCAAAGAAATCAACGAAGCTTACGAGGTACTTTCCGATTCGCAGAAACGTTCTGCCTACGATAGACTCGGACATGCGGCTTTTGATGGTTCCTTCGCGGCAGGAGCCGGGGCAGGTTATGGGGCGGGCGGATTTGGTTCTGGTGGTTTTTCCGATCCCTTTGACATCTTCGAAAGTTTCTTTGGTTCCAGATCACCTTTCGGGGCGCGTTCGGCTGGTCGAGCAGATAAAATAGCGGGCAGAGATTTGTTATATCCTTTAGAAGTAGATTTAGCTGATGTTATAAAGGGTTTACAAACAGAAATTACCTATCGGCGGTTGAAACCCTGTTCCGCATGTGATGGCAGCGGCGCCGCCAAGGGTTCTACTAAAAAGACCTGCACTAAATGTCAGGGACAAGGCCAAGTGCGCCAAATTGCTAATTCGTTTTTTGGGACATTATCAACCGTAATTACCTGTCCCGAATGTCGGGGTGCTGGTGAGATTATTGAAAAGCCATGTTCCGAATGTAAGGGTAAAGGGCGTGCCGCAGGTGCAGAGAAGCTAACCATTAAGGTTCCACCTGGGGTTGAAACAGGGCATCGTGTACGATTTGCTGGCAAAGGCGATGCTGGCGAACCGGGGGCGGCTAGTGGAGATCTTTTTATCCAAATTAAAGTTAAACCCTCCAGGATTTTCAATCGGCGTGGCGCGGATGTGATTTTAGAGTTACCGGTGACTTTTACTCAGGCTGCCATAGGTGACACCATTGAAGTTCCAGTTATTGACCCTAAAGCAAAAGATGGTATTGGCAAAACTAAGGTTAAAATTCCTGCTGGTATAACTGCCGACACATTTATTAAACTTACGGCCAAAGGCTTCCCGCACCTTAATCGTTCTGGACGCGGTGATGAGCTGTTGCAAGTTAAACTCCAAACACCGCAAAAACTCAGTAGTCAGGAAAAAGAGCTATGGGAAAAGTTGAGTAAGGTGGAAAGACAACCGAAGGGGTTATGGGAGAAAGTGTTTGGATAATATAGCAACCGTAAAACAAATTTACCACATTTTCAATTAGCATCTAGTCTATGGGCACTTGTAGCGGCGGTGCTTTAGCACCGCGGCAGGGAAGGATAACGGCCTTCCGTCGTTAAGCTACGACAGCCAGGTGCGCCGCTATAACAAGGGGCTCGGTAAATTTGTTTTCATTATTTTTTCACATAAACGCTTAGCGTTTCTCTTGCCATTTTTTCCCAGCTGAAACGCTTGATATTTTGATACCCATTGGAAATTAGTTGCCCTCGCAGTTTTTTATCCTCCATTACTTTCCTTATCTTATCGGCAATATCTTCTTCCGAGTAAGGATCAAAATATAGGGCCGAGTCCCCGGCAATTTCTGGCAGGCAGGAAATGCGAGAACATAGCACGGGAAGACCTTGTGCTTGTGCTTCTAGAATAGGAATCCCAAATCCCTCTTTGAGGGACGGGAAAATATAGGCGAGAGCATTTTGGTACAACACGTGTAAGTCTTCATCTGGCGCATAACCTCCAGGGGCAGTAAAACCGGGGAAAATAATTTGGTTAGTCATACCAGCTTGGTCAACCTCTTTTTTAAGCTGGTGCGAAAATGTATCTACTTTCCCGACCAGAACTAATTTGGGGTTTAACCCTCTTTGAGGGTTAAACCCCATTTTATGAGCTTTGATCAATCTGCGATGGTTTTTATGCTGGTACATAGTGCCGACGTATAGGAGATAGGGACATTTGATGCCATATTTTTCTAATACTTGGTTTGATTTATTTTTAAATACCTTTTTATTGCTTGTCAGTTTAGAATCTAACCCTTCGTGAGTAACTACAATTTTTAGGGGAGAAACTTTGAGATGCCTGATGATATCTTTCTTGGTAGCCTCAGAGGGAACAAGAATTTTCTTGGCCCTATGGGCGGCGAGTCGGATAGCGAAAAAATAAACTATTTTCTTAAAATAATAGTAAGGTAGACTGCGAGTGCTGCTGCCGAAAGTTGAGTGACTCATGTGTATTAGGTCATGAATAGTTAAAACATAAGCGCCGGGATATAAGAGGGGAATGTTGAAATTTGTGAAGTGTACCAGGTCAGGCCTTTGTTTCAGTAATTTAATGGTTAGTAGGATTTGTTCTGCAAAGCTGTAGGGTGCGTAGTCGGCAAGGATTTTCTTAAAGTTCGGATTAGGCGGTGTATAGTTTTCAAACCCGTCTTGACGCAGAATAACAGTATAGTTGTTTGTGGTGTCTATCAGGGATAACTCTTGAAGGAGATTGCGGGTGTAGCGGCCGATACCGGTTATATAAATGCGCGCATCGATAACAATTTTCATATTAAACAACAACAACTAGAAGTGTCCAAACAATAAGCAGGGCAAAGGCAAAATATTCCAAGATTGTTTCCATCGTAAGATTCTTGGATTCCCAATGGTGAATGATACCCCATAAAGGATAAAGCAGCGCTACTCCCAAAACGGCAACCCTCTTTAGGTGTATAGTTTCCAATAAAAACAGACCTGCTATTGCCGTAACGATGATAAGAAAAATAAGCACATACTCAAAGGCGTGTTTAAGAAAATAGTTCTGGTTCTTCATAGTATTGCTCCTGCTCCATTCAAAATGGTGATGATAAGCAGGATACTCACAATTCCTGCGTGCATCAGTGAATGAGAATTATTGCGCTTAATCCCCTGTCTCCAGAGCATTATCGAATCACCTAAAAGAAGTAAAATAAGTCCAGCAAAGAAGAGAACGGCAACCTGCTGGCCGTTGCTCCAGGAAGTGGGACTTAAAACTATACGTGCGGTGTCTTCGAGATTTTGCCAACCGGTATAAAGTTGTGCCGAGATACCCTGCGGTTTATAAGCTTTTTCCTCGTAGATACTTGTATAAACACTTTCGGGATAAAAGACGACAGTATCCTCCCTCGGAGAAACATACTCCTCAGGTTGCGCAACTGGTTGTTCATCCTCAATTTGTGCAGGGACAGTAGCAGGAACAGGAACCTCTGCGGAGGCGGGCGCATTTGTCGGGATGACCGTTGGGATTGGATCACTAACGGCAAGAGCGGATGTCGTTTGAGTTGTAGCTACTGCGTTAATGGGTGTTCCAAAAAGTTGGACAACAAGGGTTGTTTCTTCGCCAAGCAAGACTCCATTAACTACAGCAATGCCCATTTCGTTGAAATTAGAATTTAAAAGATTAGCTCGGTGTGATGGAGAGCCCATCCATCCGGCAACAACACCGGCAGAGGTATTAAAATCTTTGGCTAAATTCTCTCCAGCGTAGCGATAATCATATTCAACTTGCTGGAAAAAGTCCCACGGAGTAGTACCGTCTGGAGCAACATGGGCCCAATAATCTTCGTTAAACATATGCTGAGCCTTAAGCTGGGCGGCGCGATTTAAAGAGGAATTTTCTACTAATGCGTGTACAGCTACTTGACTTCTTTCCTCATTAACTAATTTAAAGAAGTCCTGTTGATAAATACTCGTAGCAAAACTAAGTATCTGCGGGTTAGAGGAACCAAATAGAGTTAGATTAACCTGAAAGAGAATAAAGGCCGTTACAAGCGGGAAAATCGAATAATGCCGCAAGGCAGGTGGGCGATGATCATTTTTCTTATGGGGGAAGAATAATGAGCGTAACATTGTACTTTGTGCTATTATAGCACAAAGTAGCTAGATTTGCACATTTAGCAGTGTTGTTTTCGTTTTCAGCTTGGGGTATAATTAAAATCTGGTTTGTACTGATGTTTGTTTATGGCAGGTGTCGCTGCCGCTCGGTACAGGGCATAATTCGGCCCACGGAAAAAGCTACGTCTCCGACGTGCTTTTTCCTAACTTCATTATGGGGCGGTAATTTAGTGAGACTCGGAATTACGGAGTAATTCCGTCAGTCGAACTGAACCGTGAACCGGAGCGTAGCGAGTGGTTCATGGCTCAGGAGAGAATGGTTCAAGGAGTGTTTGCTGCCCTGATACCAGATCGGCAGTTTACTGCCGCTCGGTACAGGGCATAATTCGGCCAACGAAATTGCATTAGCAATTTCGGGCCTCATTATGGGGCGGTAACTCAGTGGTAGAGTATCAGCCTTTTAAGCTGAGAGTCGTGGGTTCGACCCCCACCCGCCTCACCACGTAAAAATCCGATGAGCTTAATCCGCCGAAGCGGCGGACGTAACGAATCGTTGATTTTTACAGTGGGACGTTTAAATCCGTAGGATTTATTACGTTCCCTTCATCGGGATATTTCGTGGCTATAAATATATGCATTTCGTTTACATCCTCCAAAGCCTCAGTACTAGAAATTTTTACATTGGATACACACAAAACGTAGATCAGCGACTAAAAGCACATAACTCCGGAGAAAATATCTCTACAAGGAATGGAGGCCTCTGGAAATTAATTTTCTTCGAAGCGTTTCTTAACAAGAAAGACGCACTTAATCGGGAAAAGTATTTAAAAAGTGGTTGGGGACGAAAATCAATCAATAAATTAATGAATAACTACTTTCAAGAATCGTAAGGATTAAAATATCTGGTGAAAACAACCAGCCCGGCAGGACGGGTTTGACCTGCCACAAGAACCATTCTAAGAACAGTTCTTAGGATACCACGTGGAATAAATCAAACATTCCACCAGTCAAGACAATTCTCTTCTTAGATCTATATTTGCCTAGATTCTGTTCAAGCCTTTTTGTAGAAAGGATTTTCATAGGCTAAAATTAAACAAATTTGGTTGTTAGCAAGGCTCGGCAGTGGTTTTCATTGGTGTAGCAGTGCTCTCAAACCACGTTAGACGTGGCGCGCACTGGATGTTTGCCTCGGGTTTAGCCATGTATTGGAGAAATACTCTACCTATTGACATACAGGTTCTTGGAATGACCCCATGCTCTTAGAATAATACTAGCGTTAAAAAGAAGTCTTAGAGAATATCGTTAGTTTCCTCCGCATTATCTTTCACTCTTTTCAACGTCTCCCAAATTGTGCTCGGGGTAGGAAAGTTCTCTGATTTGTAAGATTGTCGGCTGGAAAAGTGACCCGAAACCCCGGACCAAGGATCAGTCTCGTTAACTTGGTAGTAGGCGAATAATACTGCTCTTTCTCTGCCTCTGGGCTCAAGTGCTCCAATTACTGCTTGTCTGTCTGCGTCAGTGTGTAAATTTCTTGTGACTACGGGATCTTCGTCAATTATTGCCGCACGGTACATTGTTAGGACAGTTCCTACGGGCGACTCGTCATATTCCGCGATATATCCTGATGCGGGATCAAAAAAAGTACGCGGCACCTGCTGTTCACTGCGGAGTGTTCTAAAAACGCCTTCCAGTTCTCCCAAAAGAGTTTTTATTTCCTCGTATGTAAATTCCTGCTCGGCGGTCTCGGGTGCAGGTAACTTCCCTATGCGTTTCAGGTATTCCTGTGTAAGTTTTTCATTTTTTCTCATAGCTTTCAGGAAATCACCAATTACACTGGCCTCTTCACTAGGATCTGCAGCTATTATTTCTTCATACCTTTTAATCCTTGCTTGTTGTTTTCCTAAATATACGCTGATTTCGTCATCAGTCATCAGGTCTGACCTGCGCTTTCCGGGATTTTCTCTAAGAATATCAGGTGGCGTACTACCAAGCCTTTCATGGTATACAAAGTCCTGCTCTAACTCGCAAAGGTCTTTTTGAGGGGGCTCTCCTTCGCAGGCGGCCTTTTCTGCGGTAAATGGATTTAGCATTATATTATCTCTCACAACGAAATTATATCATGATTGCAAGACAAAGCTCGTCCGTGTGTATTATGCCATAGAAATATTCCTCAAGAGAGGTCTTGTTAGGCCAAAATGGGAATTCCTCGAAATGTTAGAGTACATCACGCTCTTTTGAGCCGAAAGGGGGTGATGAAATGAATCATT
>Ga0180007_10002891_pt1 | contig 19886 bp, 17 predicted proteins | sample MM_PC_MetaG_FD_121122 | JGI IMG/M metagenome (GOLD analysis project Ga0180007, IMG submission 121122) | Groundwater microbial communities from the Aspo Hard Rock Laboratory (HRL) deep subsurface site, Sweden - MM_PC_MetaG | ecosystem: Environmental > Aquatic > Deep subsurface > Groundwater... | reverse complement strand
GTTCAATTATGATGTCCGCAGCTCTAACCTTACCCTTGAAATATCTCATGTTCATGGAAAGGATTCTTGAAAAAAGATTTCCAAAGTCATTGGCAAGATCAGAGTTGATTCTTGATATAATGGTTTCTTCCGCAAAATTGGCATCCAGACCAAAGACCATTTCCCTCATCAGAAAATATCTGAACGGATCAATGCCATACACATCCGTTACCGCTACAGGATCCGTGACATTGCCGATGCTTTTTGACATCTTGCTTCCTTTGACATTCCAGAACCCGTGAACATTCAATCCGTTATAGATGGGGATGCCGGCGGCTTTTAGCATAATGGGCCAGTAAATTCCATGGGGTTTGATAATATCTTTTGCAACAAAATGCCGGGCATGTGCCCAGAATTGTTTAAACAGATCGCCATCAGGATACCCCAATGCGGAAATATAATTGACAAGTGCATCAAACCATACATAAGTGACATACTCATTGTCAAAGGGCAGGGTGATTCCCCAGGTCAATCTTGATTTTGGACGGGAGATGCAAAGATCTTCCAGAGGTTCCTTTAAAAAAGAGAGCAGCTCGGTCTTGTACTGCTCCGGCCGGATAAAGTCAGGATTGGTTCTAATGTGGTTGATCAGCCATTCCTGATATTTGCTCATCCTGAAAAAATAGTTGGATTCTTTTATGACCGTTGGTGCAACACCATGATCCGGGCATTTACCATCCGTAAGTTCTCTTTCCTGGTAAAACCGTTCGCACCCGAAACAATAAAGTCCTTCATAACTTGAAAAATAAATATCTCCTGAATCATAAATTTTTAAAAGTATCTTTTTTACAACGGCAATATGATCTGGATCCGTTGTCCGGATAAAATAATTGTTTTTAACATTTAATACGGGCAGAAGGTTTTGAAAAAATGCACTGATTTTATCGGCATATGCCTTGGGAGTTGTTTCCTGGGTCTGGGCAGCCTGGACAATCTTGTCCCCGTGTTCATCTGTTCCCGTCAGAAAAAAGGTTTCATATCCATCCATCTGTTTGAATCGTGTTGCAACATCAGCGGCAATGGAAGTGTATGCATGGCCCAGGTGGGGTTTGGCATTAACATAATATATGGGAGTGGTGAAAAATTGTCGTTTGGTCGTCATGATTGTCTATGTCCTGTCTATGGTTTTATTGATCCAGTTGATGGGTTTTTTGTTCTATCTCTGTATTGTCCTCTAACCGAATTGTCACGCTCTCCTTTAATACATTCTGCCGGATAACGATCCCTTTTCCCTGTTCCAGGATGATTTTTTTCCCCAGCTTTGGCATTTCCTGCTTAAGGCGTTTATAGGTTTCATTTTCATAGGTCAGACAACACATTAAGCGGCCGCAGACCCCGGAAATTTTGGTTGGATTCAATGACAGGCCCTGCTCTTTTGCCATCTTGATGGAAACCGGCTCAAAGGTGTGCATAAAAGATGAACAGCAAATTTCTCTTCCGCATTTTCCCATACCACCGCAGTGTTTTGAAAGGTTGCGGATACCCACCTGGCGCATCTCAATCCGAATAGAAAATTCTTTTACCAGAAGTTTGATTAATTCTCTGAAATCAATCCGGCCGTCAGCCGTATAAAAAAAAGTCAGTTTTTTCTGGTCAAATGCACATTCAACACTGAACAGGTTCATGAGAAGGCCTAAATCATCAATGCATTTGATGCAATAGGTAAACGCCTTTTCTTCATTTCTTTTTATTTCTTCTCGTTTAAGGAAGTCTTCTTTGGTGGCAATACGGACAATCTGCTTGTATTTTTTTTCCGTGTCTTCAACTTCAAAAGGGGGTATGGCAATTTTACCGAACCCCAGCCCCTGTTCAGTTTCAACGATAACACGATCACCTTCATTCAATACAAAGGCACTGCTTTTGAAATCATATATTTTGCCTGCTGTTTTAAATTTAACCCCAGCAATTTTAATCATAAATCATTTTTCCTTTGTGAATAGCAATTTTAAGAAAAAATCTATCCAGTGTTAATCTCACTGTGCTGTTTGAGGTGAGCCTTTTTTCAGTTTCATAAAGCGCTTTGACCCATTTGTCCAGTTTATTTGTATCTATCCCCTGACCAATATCATTAAAAATATCAAAAAAATCAAGGTTAACTATTTTTTCCGGATGAAATTGAAAAATTATCAGGTCCCGGAAAAATGTTTTCATTATGGCAATGGCATCATCCAGCAGAAGCGGATTTTCACTTAATCGTTGTGACAGCATCAACCCTTTTTGTATTGCGTCAACATCTTGCGTTTTAATTGTTTCAGCCAGAGTATTGAGCAGCCATTTCCTTGTTCCTGGCCAGTCCGGCGTTTCATCATCCGGGTTCAAATTTAAATACGCCATTGCCTTTTTCAGGTCTGCATCAGCTGTTTTTGATGCGATATCGGCCATCTGCCTGTCTATTTTAAATTCATCGATCAGATATTGCGCAATGAATTTGTCAGTCATTGGTTTAAACCGGATAATCCGGCACCTTGAAATAATGGTCGGCAAAAGAAAGGAAATTTTAGTGGCCGTTAGAATGAAAAATGTTTTTTCAGGCGGTTCTTCAAGCATTTTTAATAATCCATTCTGGGCCTGAGAATTCATTCGATCTGCCGTTGAAATCATGACCATCCTGAATTTGGCCTCATTGGGTCTGGAAGAAATGGTCAGCCCCATTTCCCGAATCTGGGAGATGGATATCATTTTTTTACCTTCCAAAAGCGTGACACAAATGATATCCGGATGGGTCTGTGCATTTATCTTGCGACAGGATTTGCAAATATTGCAGGCAAATTGTTCGTTGCTTGAACAATTACACCCTTTTGCAAAAAAAAAGGCGGCTTGATTTTTCCCGGTATTGTCATTGCCCAGAAAAAGAAGGGCATTGGGGATTTTTTTTGTCTGAATGATGGTTGTTAATTCTGATATCACCTGGGCTTGGTATTGCATTTGATCAAAATCAGACATGGTTTGATCAATCGGCATTTGTTAATAATCCACCCGCTCCTTTAACTCTTTACCACATTTGAAAAATGGAAGGCGTTTGGGAGGGATGATAACTTTCTGACTGGTTTTCGGGTTTCGGCCCGTATAGCTTTTATATTTTTTAATATGAAAACTGCAAAATCCTCTTATTTCAACCCGTTCTCCCTGGACAAATGAATCGGAAAGCGAGTCAAAAAATATTTTAATGACTTCTGCAGCCTCATTTTTTGTCAGGTTTGCATTTTTTTTTAATGTTGAAATTAATTCAAGTTTATTCATGCCGCCTCTTTTTAAATTTAGTTGTACAATTATTAAATTTTTTATAATGGTTTTAATTAAAAATAGATAAAAAGTCAAGGAGTTATACTAAAAACTCAGGGAGTTTTTCAACATTGTTTTCATCCACCTCAACCCCGGCATATTGTCCTAAAGCATCTATTTTGATAACAACACGGCCTTTGCCTTTATACCGCGTAAATTCACCTTTTACCCCAGCCATGGGACCCTCTATGATCATCACTGGATCTCCTTTCTTTATAAGGATATTGGCGCCGGTGATGAGATCCATGCGGGTGCTTGTCAGTATTTTCAGGGATTCAACCTGGGACTCGGGTATGGCCAGGGGGCCATTTTTGTTTCCCAATAGTCTGACCGCGCCCGTTGTCTTTAAAATCTGCAACTGGTCATATGCTTCAAAGCTTGATCTTACAAAAACATATCCGGGAAACAGGGGTTTTTCAATCATCAGGTTCCTGTCTTTACGACTGCTTTTCTGCTTGATTTTCGGTAGAAACGCATCAATCTTTTTTTTAACAATATTGGCGTACACAGTCTGCTCAAAGTTGCTTCGAGTCAAAAGGGCAAACCAGTTCAGGCTTTCAATCATTTTATGCCAAACTCTCCGATTCCATGAAGATTTATAAGAAAGGTAATACTCTGCTCGCTGCTCGATTCGGAAAAATAGAGATTTAATGCCCAGCATGATTTTTTAAAGCCAATTCCTGCACGGGTTTCAACTGTTTTATCTTGTGCCAGGTTTTTTTCAATGGAGCAGTATGCACTTAGTTCATCAGTGAGATTGACATCTATTTTAGAATACACAGATTCTGATACGTCCGTGGTATATCGGTATTCTGTCCTTAAACTGTCGCCCCGTTTATCTTTGAGCGTATTGCCAATGTTCAGGGTTTTAAAATGCGTGTCATAGGGAGACCAGGCAACATCCATATCAAGGGCAATAAAATGGCAGGGAAAAAGTTCCGTCTCCAGCCAGATATCAGAAAACGGTCTTGTTTGATCATCTCGTTCTTTATGAATGTCATAGCTTTGGTAAAGCCTGAAATATGCCAGATTCCGATAATCCGTGATTTCTTTTCCCTTTGGGGATATCCGTGATTTTTTGGCCGTAATATTGCTGATGAAAGACCATGTAAGGCTGTTTTGTTCATCAATCCTGTCTATATCATCAAAGGAGGGCAGATCATTTTGAATGGTGTTCGGGATAAAGGTATATTCTAGTTTTGGAATGATTTCGTGTTTGATTCTATCTGCAAATTGATTGCCGGGATTGAATATTTTAGTGATTTTTGTGGATAACTGGGCACCCAGATCAACCATCTGTCGTGTCCGGATATCGTCTGAACTGCCGTTAATATCCGTGAACTGATCCGTATGCCAGATGGTCTGCCGTACACCGAATGAGGGCTCAAAATTAAAAAATTTACCCAGTTTTAAAGGCAGATAAATTTTTGGATATAGGTCTGCACGCTGCCCGTTCACAAGGGTTGCACTTGTGTCATTTCGATAAAAAGAGGTGTATTCGCTATCCAGGGAATAAAATAATTTTGAAGGACCGATCTGCTGCATAAAGGCATCGAACTGAAAACTTGGAAGTGTCTGCAATGTTGTATCGGCCGTATCCTGTCTCCGGGCTGTGATATTGTCATACCACACCGTATCCATCGTAAACGAATAGGTGGACCATGATTTATGGACAGTCATTTGGTTCTTCCGGATCGTATCATCATATTCATCAAGACCCCGGCCAAATTCACGCTCAAAATATTCCTGGGTATCACCATAACCGGTAAAACCATCCCTGAACTCAAGCAGATAATCCTCATCACTTACCACATCAATATCCAGTCTTGCGATAAACCCATGGGCAAGTTCCTGGTCGTGTTTCATCCTGAACCAGAACCGGTCTGAATTGGTCCTTTGGGGGGTTGTGGAAAAACTATAATCTTTTGTTCCATCCGTTCCGTCGTCTTTTTTTTCATCTTTAAGGAAATCAAGAAACAGAGAACCCTTTGATCGGTTATCCAGAACATATCTGAATTCAGATCCTATTTTTGTTCCGCGATCAGACATATAGTCTGTATACAAGGTTGCATCAGTATTCCGTGAAAGTGCTAGGAAAAGTGGCTGTTCATATTCAATTCCCTTTCTGTCCGAGGAAGTGATCCTGGGGGTTAAAAGTCCTGTCTGCCGTCTGGCCTGGACCGGGAACATCAGAAATGGGCTGTAGGCAGTCGGCACATCTTTAGCCCACAAAATAGTATGCTTGGCAGTCCCATATCCTTCGATAGTGACCTTTATGTCCCGGGCAGTAATTTTCCAGTCCGGAGATTCGCCGGAACAGGTTGTAATGGAGCCTTTATCCACGCTATAGGAAAATTCGCCCAGTTTTTGAATGTTTTCACCATTAATATAAAAATTGTTTTTCTGGATGAAAATGGTGCCGTGGGTGATGGAACCGGTCTGGGTCGAAAGGTTAATATTCATTGAATTGCAGGAGATATAATCTTCCCCGGACAGTAAAAGTACATTGCCCCGGGCAAACGCTTGTTTTGTTTTGTTTGAAAATTCAATATGGTCTGCTTCAAGCCGTGTTTTGCCCCCCGTTATGACCACATCATCTTCGGCAATATACAGATTTTTTTTATTGTCAAATGTCACGGCCTTTGCAGATATATGCCAGGCAATTTCTTTTGGGTTTTCAGGTAAACCCGTTTCAATGGCAAACCCATTGGTGGTTAGGAATGTGTAAAAACAAGCAAAGAATAAACAAAATGGCAGAAGTTTTTGTCTTAATAAACAGAACATTTTCTTTCCAGTAAAAAATTGCACATCTTTTAAAATTACTGTATAAAGCCATTTTATATTTTAAAAGTCAAGTTAAGAATAGATGAATTGATGGCTTCTTCATGGCAAAGGTAAATAAACAATGACAGGTTCAATTATAGATGCCATTGGCAACACCCCTATTGTTGAGATAACCAGGATGAATCCTGTAAAAGGGGTTAAAATTTTTGCCAAGCTTGAATATATGAATCCGGGTGGCTCTGTAAAGGACCGGCCGGCTCTGTATATGATCAATGCGGCTGAACGATCAGGTGAGCTGACCCGGGATAAAATCGTTATTGAAGCAACCAGTGGGAACACAGGGATCGGACTTGCCATGGTGTGTGCCGTTAAAGGATACAAACTGGCGTTGACCATGGCAGAAAATGCAAGTGAAGAACGCAAAAGCATTTTGCGCGCAAGGGGTGCCCAGATTATTCTAACGCCAAGTCATCTGGGATCTGATGGTGCGATTGAAGAAGCATATAGGCTTGCCAGGGAAAATCCAGACCTCTATTTTTTAACGGACCAGTACAATAATGAAGCCAACTGGAAAGCCCATTATGAAACCACGGGACCTGAAATCATTGAGCAGACCCAGGGGGAAATAACCTCTCTTGTGGCAGCCATCGGCACAAGCGGAACCCTTATGGGACTTTCCAAACGATTAAAAGCCTATAACAAGGATATCCGGATTGTGTGTGCCGAGCCCTATCTCGGCCATAAGATCCAGGGACTTAAAAACCTGAAGGAATCTTATGTCCCTGAGATCATGGAAAAAGAGTGCCTGGATGAAAAAATTAATATTGACGACGAAACCGCTTTTGAAACGGCCCGTGCCCTTGCCATAAAAGAAGGCCTTTTTGTGGGAATGAGTTCTGGCGCTGCCATGGCTGCTGCCCTTGAAGAAGCACGGCAGATTAAAAAAGGCTGTATTGTTGTCATTTTCCCGGACAGCGGGGAAAGATATCTGTCCACCCCTCTTTTTTGTGTGGAAAGCCATATTGCCCTGTCCCTTTTTAATTCGCTTTCAAAATCCAAGATGGTGTTTAAACAGCTGGAGAAAGAAAGTGTCTCCGTTTATACCTGCGGGCCAACCGTTCATGAACGACTTGACGTGGGAAAGTTTCGAAGATATGTATTTACGGATTTACTCGTAAGATACATTGCGTATCATAAAATTACCGTCAATCATGTGGTGAATATTACGGATTATGATGACAAGACCATCCAGGGGTCCCAGAAGACCGGGGAATCCCTTGCACAGTTTACACAACCATTTTTCGATCAGTTCAAGCAGGACCTTTTAAAATTAAACGTCCGTCCGGCAGAGGCTTACCCAAAAGTATCAGACCATTTTGATGAAATGATTGATCTTTCAAGACAATTGTACTTAAAAAAACATGCCTATGAAAAACTGCATTCCCTGTATTTTGATATCTCCAGTCAAAAAGAGTATGGGAAATTTTCAAGTACGGATCTGGATAAGATAAAGTCCGGCGCAACCGTGGATCTTGATGCGTATGAAAAGAGCAATCCAAAGGATTTTACACTCTTAAAACGCGTTCGTCTGTCAGAACTTAAAAGAGGTGTGGGGATTAAAACCCAATGGGGCAATGTACGTCCTTCTCTTCATTTGCAATGTGCTGCCATTGCCATGAAATTTTTAGGCGAACGCTTTGACATTCAAACGGGCAGCCGGGAACTCATCTTTCCCCATCATGAAAACGAGGTGGCCATTGCACGGGCTTCCAAAGGGGAGACCCTGGCAAGGTATTGGCTGCATTGTGATCCTGTCCGTTATGACGGTTCTCTTGGCGCTTTGAGCATAGACTCCCTCACCCTTGAAACCCTTGAAAAAAAAGGATGGGACCTCAAAACTATCCGGTTCTGGCTGATTTCCAATCATTATCGTAAAACCCTGATATTGTCGGAAAAGGCACTCAAACAGGCTCAATATACCCTGGATAAAATCAATCAATGCATTGGTGTGCTGAATATTGTTGGAAACGGGTCTGGATTTGATGGGATGGATCAATTTATATATGATATGAAATCTGCTTTTTTAAAATCCATGGAAGATGACTTAAAGATTTCAGGGGTTATCTCTTCTTTGCTCGCAAATGTGAAAAACATCAACCGGCTGATCAACCAGAATAAAATCAATACTGATCAGGCCCAAAAGCTTGTGCGCTGTTTTAAAGACATCGATTCTGTTCTTAAGATTTTCAGCTTTAATGAAAAAAAAGAATATCCGGTTCATATTCAAGACCTTATGGAGAAGCGAATCCGGGCAAGACAGCAAAATGATTTTCAACTCGCTGATAAGATCCGGCAACAATTGACAGATTTAGGCATCAGCATTCATGATAAAAAGGTTGACCCATGACAACACGATTTTTATTTTTCCCGTTTGCCCATATCAGTAAAAGACAGTTAAGAATCCTTTTTTCTTTTTTTCCGTCCTTTGAATGTTTGCCCATGGCAATGGATTTTGATCTTTTTCCGCTTCTTGCAGAATTACAGGGGCAGGGGAAGATTGTTCCGTTTTTTTTATCCGCCGAAACGTTCAGGGCCGTTGAACAGAAACGCAAACAATACCTGGCATGGGCAGGCATCCATAAGGGGAATCAGGTGAATCTTAAATTGCTTTTAAAACAGACCCCCTATTTTACAGATGATTCAGATGTGACCGCCATTCGATCAAAGATCAGGCAGGGTAACCGTGTAAACGGAAAAGCCGGAATTGATCTGCCCGGGGAATCGAGTCTGATGCAGGACCTATTGTTTTTAAAGATGGCACAATTGTATGATGAACAGAACGACGGCATTGATCTTGCCTTAAATGATCTGGATACCATCCATGATCAACTGATTTTAAATCTTCGGGGAATCGACCCCCCTTTACCCCAAGTTGAAAACAAGGGTAGTGATGCGGGTGCTGTCATGACGGGTGAGCGGATTTTGGCCTGGTCAAGGTGTATGGCGGCAATGGGAGGCTTAGGCCGACAGGGGGCGGACCCATTGCTGATCACTACCAGTGATGCGGTCTTTGACTATATTGAATCCAATTGTAAAGATGTTATAAATGCCCTTGACATTGATCAGATAAAAGTGCATGAGAATAAATGCAATCATAAAGATGAATGGCATCAATATTTTTGTGAGCATATAATGGGCGCTGTTATAGGGGATGGTGACCGGAAAAAAGACCTGCCCGAAGTGACAGACAATTGTTGTCTTTCAGGACAGTTTAAATTGCGAGTTTTTTCCGGGAATGATATTAACCGGATCTTTAATTACCCGGGCAGGCAGATATCTGTATGTCTGGTAAAATTAAAGTGATAAAAAACTTGATTTTAATTAATTTCGTGTTATAAAGGCGTTTTTTATTTAAATTATATTTATAGAATGATTTTATAATATAATAATTTTAATTTTTAAGGAGGCTATTAAAATGGCATTTAATCCAATTGTTGACCAAACAAAGTGTGTTGGTTGTGAAGAATGTGTAGATGTATGTCCGGTAGAAGTTTTTGAAATGGAAAATGATAAATCCGTCCCCGTTAATGCTGAGGAATGCATGGGTTGCGAAAGCTGCGTGGAAGTTTGTGAAGAAGACGCTATTGTAGTTGAAGAAGACTGATACACGACAACGGTTTTTGACAATAGACAAATGATGCCGGGACGGGTTACCCTGTCCCGGCATTTTTTATTTAAAATCTCAGTGACAGGCAGCTTAACCCACCGTCAAGTTTTCTGAATTCCGACACATCCACTTCAATGGTTTGATAGCCGGCATCCTTTATCATGTCGCGGGTTTTGGGAAATCCCATGGGAACCAGTACCTTCCCATTAATCCAGACTGAGTTGGCTGCATAGGATTCGTCCGGATCAACGGCCAGTATATTAAAACCTGTGAGCAAAGGGTGGGTTAAAAATTCACCAAAGGCAAGCAGGTTGTTATTCTCAAGATAGGAAAGTCCGGTTTTTAAATGAAGGACGTGTTGAAGGGCAATGGTTGATGAGGTATAATCATATTTTTTCAGGATATGGTTTAACTGGGATGCCCCTTCCTGGTTTGTCCTTTCAGACAATCCTGCAAAATAATGATCGTTCACCATCATAATATCCCCGGCATCAAGGGTGCCGTTCCGGATTCGTTCCACGGGCAGCCCCAGTGTTTTTATGGTTTCAGACAGGTTGATGGTTTCACCCCTTCTTGATGGCGCTCCCGGATTGGTGATAATGGCACATCCGGGGGTTATCAGGCAGGCATCCTCAATAAAGGTTGAATCCGGGAAATTTTCATCCGGATCAAGAACCATGACGGTAAGCCCGCATTGCTTGAGGGCCAGAATATAATCTTGATGCTGTTTTAAGGCAAGTTCAACCTCAGGTTTGCCAAGGCCGGCCGTGGTGATGCCATTGACCATATTCCGGCAGGGTGTTTTGACGATGGCGCGTGTAAACAATTTGATTCTCCTTAATTTGTTTTTTTTGAAATCAATCTTGGACCAGTTCAAATTCCCAGTTCATAAGGGGGATATGCTGCTGGGCGCCGTATATATCGCTATCTCCATGTCCGCCAGATACAATGGGCCGGTTGATAGTAATTTTGAGTGCGTAAGCCGGATCAAAGAAGATGACGGACTGAACCTGGTCCACATTGATCCCATAAATCTGGGCTGCTTTTTCTCGGGTCATTATTCCTGCTGATTTAAAGGTTTCAAACCCCTGCCTGTCGTTAAACAAGACATCTAATGTCAGCAGATAAGGGCCTGCATTTTTGCTTCGGATGATTCTTGCCACATCTGTCAGTGTCATTTTGAGCCCCCATTTATATTTTCGCAGAACAATGGGAAAAGTGCTTCATTTGACGTTTCCATCAGGTGATAGATGGAAAATCGGTATACTTCTCCGGCAGAGATATCTGAGGGAGAAAACGGAAAGGCAAGGTTCCCTGCCGTTGCAATTCTTCCTTCATACCCGTAATGCAGCAGCGTTGAGCGGAACAGACTGCAAATGGTATCTGCCTGTTCCTGGGTGTCGCCCAGGGCTTCGATCAAAAGGCCAAGCTCATGACTTTTTTTGTGTTCAGGTTCCAGGTCTCCCATGACCCCCCTGGCGCCATAGATATGCACATGGAGCCTGTTCCCGATATCCATTTCAGGGAAAAACGATTGAACCCGCTGTTTAACCTTTTCAAGAACATCATCGATCGTATTGATCAGGACGGGGTCTCTGGCTCCGGCAATGGTGATGGATCGAAAACCAGCCAGTGTCGCACCTTCTAATTTTACAGCAGGTTTGTCAGATGGTTCAAACACGGTTCCCTTGATTCTTACCATTCCATTTTCAAGTTCAGTAAAGCTGCACTGCTCTAAATTAAGGCTTCCGCCGGGTCCATGGAGATGATAGGGGTCGGATTTCTCATAAAGAGAGTGGGCTGCAACGGAAATCCGTGTGAATTTTCTTTCGGAACTCAGCGGTTTAAGAACAAATCCATCCTGTTCAAGAATACCCAGTACGCAATCAGATCCGGAACCCGGGGTAGCGGCAATGGCTGCACATTCCAGAATTTTTCCCATATGCAGGGCAAGGCCCCTGTCAAATCCGTTCATCACTGCCAGTGCAGCAAAGGCAGAAGGATCGTATGCCCTGCCGGCCAAAATGACCTCACATCCCTGTTCATGGGCCTTTATAAAGGGTTCTATACCCATCTGGGCCACAATATGAACGGATTGATCAATGGCCTGTTCTGTCAGAACGATGTCGTGATCAAGGGGGGAGATACGATTGTCTTTCAGGGCATTTTTAACGGTTTCACGACTGATATCCCCTGAAATCAACCCCATTTTAAATGACAGATGGTGTTCCCGGGCAATCTGGCGAACAATTTCGGCACACCACGCCAGGTGAGGTCTGGCACCGCTTCCGCCACAGGTCCCCACCACAACGGGGATGCGGGCTTTCAAACCTGCCGTGATCATGATCGTAAGATCTCGTTTGACAGCTGCCGTGTTTGTAAATGATTTTCCTGAACCCAGATAATGAGGCCCTGGATCTGTTGAGCCCCCATCAACGGCTATCAGATCCGGGTTTTCTTTCATTCCGTTTTCAAAGGATTCCAGTGGAAAACCATACCCCAGTATGGCCGTCGGTGAAAGCACTTTAAATACGCTGTTCGTTTGATGTACCATATTTACTTCCGCTAATTTTCCCGGGCCGGGGTTTCTTTTTTTGGCCGGCTGTCATTTAATTTTTTCAGAGCGGCTGCCATGTTGTCCATTGCCGTTTCAAGATTTTCATAGGAATTGGCATAGGAGATTCGAATGTGCGTATCGCCCCAGGGAACGACGGCTATGGATGCCTCATCCAAAAGATAGGTGCTCAAATCCTGTGAAGACATCCCAATGTTTTCAACATTTACAAAAATATAAAAGGCACCTTTGGGTTCAAATACTGAAATCCCCGGCATATGGAGCAGTCTTTTCACCATCATGATCCGCCTGCGGTCAAATTCCCGGGTCATTTTTTCCACTTCTTCCTGTGACCCTGTTAAGGCGGCAACTGCACCATACTGGGCAAAACTTGTGGCACAGACAGTGACGTACTGGTGGATGCGGATCAGTCCTGCGATGATTTGTCTGCAGGATGCAAGATACCCCAGGCGCCAGCCCGTCATGCAATGGCTTTTGGAAAAGCCGTTTAACGTAATGGTTCGTTCATGCATCCCGGGCAGGCGTGCAATGGAAAAATGGGTATACCCGTCATAAATATTTTTTTCATAAATTTCATCTGAGAGGACGAAAAGATCATTGTCTATGGCGATTTGGGCAAGGGCCTTTAAAATGGTTTCAGAATAAACGGCCCCCGTGGGATTGTGGGGGGTATTGATGACAATCATTTTGGTTTTGGGTGTGATCTTTTCAATGCAGTCGGCGATAACCGGTTCAAAGTTGTTCGCCTGTTTCAGGGGCACAAAAACGGGAATAGCCTGTGCCATCTTGGCACATTGTGCATAGCAGGGAAAAGAGGGGGTCAAAATAATCACCTCATCTCCAGGATCCAGAAGGGCCATCATGGTCAGGAAGATCCCTTCCGTGGCACCAACGGTTACAATGATTTCATCCGAGGGATCAAACACAAGATCATTATCCTGTTTAAACTTTTGGGCAATGACATCTCTGAGTTCAGGAATGCCATAATTTGATGTATAGTGCACTTTTCCTTCTGATATCGCATTGATAGCAGCTTCTTTGATATGACAGGGGGTATCAAAATCCGGTCTTCCAATTTCCAGGTGAACGATTTTTTTCCCCTGTTTTTCCCGGCGGGTTGCTTCCTCAACAATTATCCGGATAGGTTGAAATGGAATGATATCCATTCTTTTTGCCAATTTCATGGTGTCGTCCTTTATATTATCTGTTCGTCATTAACCCTTTAAAGCAACGGATATTACCCTGTTGGAATGACAAAATCAAACCATAATCCTGAAAAAAACAGCAATTTCAGATGGGTTTATAAAATATGGAGGACCAAGTTTGTTATTGACAACCAAAGCCTGGATGAATATAGCTCAATCAACCACCGTGCGGCAGGTTAAAACAGGAATGATTGATATGATGACAGCTTTAAAAAATTAAAGGCAAACATGGAAAAGCTTATTATTACGATTGCACCAACGGGTTCTGTCCCAACCAGAAAAAATAATCCCAACGTCCCTATACGGCCGGATGAAATCATCCAAACCGGAATTTTATGTGAAAAGGAAGGCGCCTCCATTATCCATATCCATGCCAGAAATCCCGTTGATGAAACCGCATCAACCGATTTTCATCTGTTTGAGGAAATCTATCAGGGGTTAAAGCAGGAAACCAATCTGATCGTTCAGATTTCCACGGGCGGAAGGGCGGGGATGGAGTATGAAAAAAGGAGTGAACGTCTGACCTTAAAGCCTGAAATGGCAAGTTTGACCACAGGATCCGTCAATTTTCCCTCATCTGTTTATGCCAATAGTCCTGATCTTATTGCAGCTCTGGCAAAGGACATGAAGACCTATGGCATAAAACCGGAAATTGAGGTTTTTGACATGAGCATGATTCAAAATGCCCTGGATCTGGCTGATCAGGATTTGATTGCCCGACCCCTGCATTTTGATTTTGTCATGGGGCTGAAGGGCGCTATCCCGGCAACCATTGAAAATCTGGTTTATCTTAAGAACAGTATCCCCTGCAACTCAACCTGGACAGTGGCCGGGATAGGGGCTTTTCAATTACCAATGAGTATCCATGCCCTGACCATGGGCGGACATGTCAGGGTTGGACTGGAAGACTGCATTTATTTTTCCAGAGGCAGACTGGCATCCAATGAGCAGCTGGTAAAAAGGGTTGTGCAGATCAGCAATATTGTGGACAGACAAATCGCAACACCGGATGAGGCAAGAAAAATCCTTGGTTTAATATGATTGACATCTTATATTAAGGACTCAACTTTCAGAGTAGCCGGATTTGAGTTAAAAACAAAAATCACAGGGGTTCAAGGGAATTTTTAATTAATATTTTTCAAAGGAGTAGAATATGCCTGAATTGGCCTATTTAAATGGGGACATTCGTCCCATTCATGAAACCTTTGTTCCCATTGAGGACAGGGGATATCAGTTCGGAGATGCGGTCTATGAATTCATCGCAAGTTACAATGGACGACTGTTTTGTTTGAAAGAACATCTGGACAGGTTGGACTATTCCATGAAAGGCCTGTCCTTTCCAAAACTGGATAGAAATTTTATTCAAAATGCCATTGAAACCCTTTTTGAACGCGCCGGGATTGCCCGGGCCGGACTTTATATTCAGATTTCAAGAGGTGTTGCGTCAAGGGATCATGCCTGGGCCAAGGATATGAAACTGCAGATCATAATGACCATCAAAAATGTAAAGGAACTTGATCCCAAACTCCGGGAAACCGGGGTAGACATCATTACGATGGAGGATGGAAGATGGTCAAACTGTGACATCAAGACGGTCCAGATTCTTTTCAATGCACTGGCAAAACAGAAAGCCAAAGACCAGGGAGCATTTGATGCCATTTTTATTTCACGGGATGGGACTGTCAGAGAAGGAAGCAGTTCTAATTTTTTTATGATTAAAGACGGCATTCTCATCACCCATCCGTTGACAAAAAATATTCTTCCCGGCATAACCAGAATGGTGATATTGGATCTTGCCCGGGATCTGGGCATACGAACAGAAGAACGGTTTTTTTCAAAAACTGATCTTTTTTCGGCCCAGGAAGCGTTTTTAAGCGGAACCCTTACTGAAATCCTGGGGGTAAAAACAATAGATGGAGTGGCCATTGGAACGGGAACAACAGGTCAGATCACCCGGAAACTATATGCGGCCTTAAGACAAAAAGCAGAATGATTTAACGGGGTCAGGCTTGCCTTATTGTCGTTATTGCAATCAATAACGACAATAAGGCAAGCCTGACCCCATAAGGAATGTAATGGACACAAGATTCTCTTCTAAATCCGTCTGCATGGTTCTTTTGGCAGCCGGATTGATTTCAAAGGATCAAGCCCTGGATCTTTTAAAAAAAGAAGCCAGTGTAAAACGCTTTCTTTTCAAACAACAGATCCGGAACAAAGAGAATCAAGGTTCAGGGGAAGATGCAGAAAAGCGGATCAGCTTTATGGATGTTCTTTTGTATTTAAAAATTCAACGGGCTGATCAACCCATAAAAAGATTAGATGAAGATTTGATTTATAAAACCCTGGCTGCTGCATGGAAGCTCCAGTATAAGAAGATTGATCCCTTAAATCTTGAATTAAACCTTGTTACCGGCACAATATCTAAATCGTTTGCAAAAAAACATTTGCTTCTGCCCCTTTTCATCGAGGAAGGCAAATTAATTGTTGCAACGTCTGATCCCTTCAATCTCGAGGCTATTAAAGATGTTGAAATGGTATCAAAACTTAAGGTGACCCCTGTTGTCAGTGCAAAATCAGACATTGAAAAGTTGATCAATGAATTTTATGGATTCAGGCATTCTATTTCTGCGGCAGAAGATCTGTTTTCAAAACAAGGTATTGATATCGGCAACCTGGAACAATTTGTTCATCTAAAACCCCAGGATGATCAGGCCTCAACAGAACAGCATATTGTTAATGCCGTGAATCACCTGTTTACTTATTCCTTTGACCAGAAGGCCAGTGATATCCATATCGAACCCAAGCGGGATATCTGTCTTGTCAGAATGAGGATAGATGGGGTTCTAAATACGGTATATAAACTGCCTAAAAAACTTCATGCTGCCGTGGTCAGCAGGATTAAAACCCTTTCCGGCCTTGACATGGCTGAAAAGAGAAGACCCCAGGACGGGCGGATTAAAATTGAAAAAGATCGGACAGAGATTGAGATCAGGGTGTCCACAATTCCCGTGGCCTTTGGCGAGAAAGTGGTGTTGAGAATCATGGACCCGGAGGTTCTTTTCCAGGATCTTGAAAACCTGGGGTTTTCTCCGGATGATTTTAAACGGTATAAACGACTGATTACCCGCCCATTTGGCATTATCCTTGTAACCGGACCGACAGGTTCCGGAAAGTCAACCACCCTGTATTCAAGTTTGAGAATGTTGTCCTCACCTAAGGTGAATATCACCACCATTGAAGATCCCATTGAAATGATCCACGAGGAGTTTAATCAGATTGCCGTACAGCCGGCCATTAATGTTACATTTGATTCTGTTTTGAGAAATATCCTTCGCCAGGACCCGGACATTATCATGGTGGGTGAAATAAGAGATATCCAGACCGCCCATGCCGCTGTCCAGGCGGCTTTGACAGGTCATCTGGTCCTTTCCACGCTTCATACAAATGATGCGGTGTCCGCTATTTTCAGACTGCTTGACCTTGGAATTCCCCCCTATCTGATTCATTCATCACTGAATGGGATTGTGGCCCAGCGGCTTGTCAGGAAAATCTGTCCCTATTGTGTTCAGGAATTTGAAATGGATGCAGCAGAACTGGCAGATCTTGGCCTTCACATAAACGGCCAGGGGCTTGTCCGGCTTAAACATGGGAAAGGCTGTGTGAAATGCAGGAATACGGGATATAAAGGGCGAACCGGGATTTATGAGATTTTACCCTATTCAGAAGCGTTAAAAATGATGACCACTAAATCGCCAGGGCTGGAGAGAATGAAAGAAAAAGCATTGGCAGAGGGGCTTGTTCTCCTGCGGCAGAACGGCATAAAAAAAATGCTGCAGGGCCAGACCACCTACCAGGAAATTCTCAGGGTCACGGGGGAATAGTTAATTTATCATATCATTCGGTTGAATCGCATATTTTGAAGACAAAATCATGACGGTGGAAGCGGTTTGTTCAGTATGAAGCACAATCAGTTTTCCAGATTCCAGGTTTTCAAGCGGAATGGTATTTTCCTTTTTTAAAGACCAGCCCGTATCATTTTTTATGTCGTTGGTTCTGAGAATGGCATATATCTGTCCGGGCTTAACCCTTGCGCTGCCGGCATCGATAAAAGCGATCATATAGTCATTTATCATGAGATGACTGTCTTCAGAACAGATGAGTCTTGCGTCTATGGGCTCAGGATTGTTCTCAACTTTTAAAACAGGATCCCGATGATAATATTCCATAATCAAATCATCTTTATTTACGGGCCGATAGGCATGGGTGATGGTTCCTATGGCATACTCTGTTTTATGGTCAAGTATTTTAACCTGGGCCTTGATAAGGTGTTTTACCCCTTTAAACAGTCGCTGGTTTATTTTTTCCTCCACCCGGCTGAATGTAAAAATCTGATATGTCTTACCCACGATCAGTTCGTCTTTGCCTGACGGTTTTATATAAACAATATCATTGGCAGTCATCATCAGATGATCATCCTGCTCTTTTATGATTTTGCCAAGAAAGGGTTCGGGTTCTTTTTTGATAAATCCGACATGATCCATCTTGGAAAAAGAAAAAAAGGGTTCAACCCTGGCAGAAGGGCTTGTCTTGGAAATTTGCTGTATATTTGCAGCGGCAGGCGTTAAAGCTGATCGTTCCTTTAAAAAGATCTGGATTTTTTCTCCGGGATATATCTGGTGGGGATTTTTAATATCCTTATTCATCTCCCAGAGTCCTGGCCAGTCCCACTGGGAATGATAGAATCGTTCAGATAAATCCCACAATGTATCCCCTTTTTTGATGACGTAGTAAAACCCTGAGTCCTGTCCCGGGTTAAATTGTTTGTTTTCCTGGGCAAGTGCTGGTGAACAACCTGCAAGGCACCAGAGAATGAATACAAATAGGGCGGTCATAGTTTTTTTGCCGGGCATGGTCTACTCCTGCTGTGGCTTTTGTTTGATCCTGAGTTCTTGACTTTATTAAACCGCCTGTTCTATAAAAAGTCAAGACGTGTTGATATGATTGTTGATATGATAACTAAATTGGATTAAAAATGAAACCGATTGCCAACCTGCTGTTTGAAGTCAGAATATTAAAGGACATTGTCAGATCTGGATATGCGTTTTTGGGGTCAGGAAAAGAAAGTATTGCTGAACACAGTTTTATGACAGCCTTTATCTGCTTTGCCATGGCTGGAATAGAGAGGAATGTCAATCGTGAGAAGCTTGTGACAATGGCCCTGGTTCACGATATTGCCGAGGCCAGGACCGGGGATTTTAACTATGTGGAAAAAACATATTCACAAACCGATGAAGCCAAAGCCATTTCCCATTTGACACAGGGTCTTTCCTTTGGTGATGATATTAAAATCCTTATAGATGAATTTAATTCAGGACAGACAAAAGAAGCAAAACTGGTTAAGGATGCGGATCAGATATCGTTTATCCTTGAATTGAAAAAACAGGCAGACATCGGTGCAAAAGGGCCTGAAAAATGGCTGCCCGTTATTCTTGAGCGACTTAAAACAGACACGGGCCGAAAAATTGCTCAGAGTATCATGGAAACGGGATGGGATGAGTGGTGGATGAAGGATTATGCCGAATAATTTAACCCCATAGCTGCAGTGCAGGCCAGGGAAATCACATAAAAAAAGTATATGTTTTAAAATGATTGTTTTGCGTTAACCCATGCCCCGGTCTCCCCGGCAGGATTCAGTACCAACTCAACATATGATTTTGCTCAGATTTTCAAAAAATTGAATGAAATTGAGGTTTTTCAAATGATTTTTTAACTCCAATTATGCAGAATATTCAGCACTTAAGGAAACTCAAATTAAATGAGCACCAGGACGAAATCAACAATTATTTTCATCTTATTTTTTCCATATACTTTAATTTTTAGCCTGAGACTGAAAAATTCATCCATACCATATCTTGTATCAAAACAAATTTTCTAAAACCTGGACTGGTGGATGAAACACTCTGTAATTTGTCGGATTTGACTACTGACAGATAATGCCGGTACATAAGCAAGCTTTATAAACTCTCCTTAAGAAATATGAATGGTAAAAATTCATGTGATCATTTTTACAAGGCGTATTGCTGTTTTTAAAATCAGGCAAAGAATTTAATCCTTTAAAAAAATGACCATTCCGTTGCTAAGTTGTTATTGTAAACGACCATCATTGATGCATTAACAGTTTGATTTTCAATGAAGTAGAGTGAAATAGTCTACAAAGAACTCATCGAGTTAATGAATAGCATTCACTCAGAATCGCTGCAAGAGGCTCATAAGGGTGGCGTTAATATTTGAGGCTATGATATGCTCGGTGCAGGTATACCCATACCAAAGAGCG
>Ga0180007_10002890_pt1 | contig 19887 bp, 18 predicted proteins | sample MM_PC_MetaG_FD_121122 | JGI IMG/M metagenome (GOLD analysis project Ga0180007, IMG submission 121122) | Groundwater microbial communities from the Aspo Hard Rock Laboratory (HRL) deep subsurface site, Sweden - MM_PC_MetaG | ecosystem: Environmental > Aquatic > Deep subsurface > Groundwater... | reverse complement strand
CGTGTGAAACATCCCCAGAACACGGTTAATGGTCTGACCGGCATCAATGGTATGTAATGTTGACAGGACAAGATGCCCTGTCTCAGCAGCCGAAAGTCCTATTTCCACGGTTTCCCTGTCTCTCATTTCCCCCACCAGGATCACTTTTGGTGCCTGGCGCAGGGCCGCTCTCAGTCCCGTTGGAAAGGTATCGAAATCAGCTCCCAGCTCCCGCTGGTTAAACGTTGATTTTTTCTGGGGATGGATATATTCAATAGGGTCTTCAAGGGTGATCACATGAACCGATTTTTTTTCATTCACCTTATCCAGCAGGGCGGCAAGGGAGGTTGATTTACCGGAACCCGTACCGCCGGTAATAAAAATAATTCCGTTTTTTTCTTCTGCCATGGTGTGAAATGCCGGGGGCAGATTCAGGTCTTCAATGGAGGGAATTTTTGTCTCAAGTTTTCTTAAGACAATGGAATACTTTCCTGATCTTGAAAAAATATTCACTCTGAAACGCGCCTTGTCCCCAAGTTGATACGAAAGATCGCAAGATCCTTCTCTGATAAGGGTTTCTGTCAGTTTCCGATTATTATTGATCAAATTCACTGCAATGATTTCAGTTTGAAACGGAGTCAACATTTTAAACGCAGGTTCAATGTCCACGGCAACCAGTTCACCTGAGCTTTCAACCTGCAATGGTTTGCCCGGCGTAAGGTTCAAGTCTGAAACATTGTCATGGGAGTCCAGCATTTTGGAAAGGATATGATCAATCTGCTGTTTTTTCACGCCATCTTCCTCTTGTTTTTAATTTTAAAAAACAGACTCGTCCTAAAACAACCGCTGAATACTGATAACCCTTTTATGCTTCCGTAAAATCAGTCGGCGGATTCTTCAGGAACGGCCTGAAAAACGACTTGTTATTGGCCTTGGTGTAGGCTTCATCAGGGCTGATCCATCCTTTTTTGTACAATTGCATGATGGCATCATCCAGCAATTGCATCCCGTATTTTTTTCCTGTCTGAATCGTTGAAGGAATCTGATGGGTTTTGCCTTCCCGGATCAGATTTCGAACAGCCGGCGTTGCCACAAGGATTTCCATGGCAGCACATCTGCCCTTTTTATCTATTCGTTTAAACAATGTCTGGGCCACAACCGCCCTGAGACCATCGGATAGTGTTGACCGTATCTGAGCCTGTTCAGTGGAAGGAAATACTTCAACGATTCTGTCAACCGTTTTGGCCGCGCTGGAGGTATGCAGGGTGCCGAATACCAGATGGCCTGTAGACGCCGCCTCAATGGCAAGGGAAATGGTTTCAAGATCTCGTAGCTCACCCACCAGGATAATATCGGGGTCTTCACGCAAAGCGCCCCTTAAGGCCGAAGCAAAGCTCTGTGTATGCAAACCCACCTCCCGGTGACTCACAATACATTTCTGGCTTTTGTGCACAAACTCAATAGGATCTTCAACAGTAATAATATGATCTTTTCTAACCCGGTTTGCCTGGTCTATAATTGCGGCAAGCGTGGTTGATTTTCCGGAACCGGTTGCCCCGGTTACCAGAACCAGCCCCCTTGGAAGTTCAGCCAGTTTTGAAATAACCGAAGGCAGTCCTAGTTGCTCTACCGTCAGGATCTCGGACGGGATCTCGCGGAAAACGGCGGACACACCGTTTTTCTGCATAAAATAATTTGCCCTGTACCTGGCCATCCCAGGAATTTCATAACCAAAATCCACGTCCCCGGCTTCTTCAAAAACCTTAATCTTTTCCTGTGAGGTTATTTCATATAAAAGCCCCCGCAGTTTATCACTGGTCAATGTTTCGTATTTTATCCGTTCAATATCGCCATGAAGCCTTAATGCGGGTTGCTGACCCGATGACAGGTGGAGGTCAGAAGCGCCCTGTTCATGCATCAGCCTAAAAAAAGCATCAATTTCTGCCATTTTCAATACCCTTTTTTAATGTATTGTTAAATTAAAAAATTATGCCTGTTTGATAAACCTTAAGGTGGAATCAGTTTCGTCAGCAGCCTTATTTTCTTCTTTTGTCATCTCAAGCATTTTTGAATGGGACTCAAGTACGGCACTGATTTGCATTTCAAGCTGAATCCGTTGCCGTTTCAGTTCAATGATATCGCTATGAAGTTGTGAAAGCCGTTTATGGGCTCTATTTAAAATTTTTTCAGCTTCAACTTCTGCATTGGCAATGACCAGCTGGGAAGATTTTTTCGCATTTTCTTTCATTTGATCCAGGACTTTCTGGGACTGAATCATGACATTTTTCATAGAACTTTCTCTTCTTCTATGGCCCTGGTTCTCCAGATTTATCCGATGATTTTCTTCTTGAAGATGTTGAATGCAATGGTTCAGATTCTCAAATTCTATTCCCACCCCTTCAAGAAAAGAATCCACTTCCTGAACATCAAATCCCCTGAATCTTGTTGTAAACTCTTTTTGTTTAACAACCGATGGTGTTATGCCCATAAGAATACCCCTCTTTTCATTGTGCAATTGTGCGGGACAGCCCATGAAGACTGTTCACAACAAAGGTCTGAAGAAAAATAATAGTTAAAATCACTATAATAGGAGATATATCAAGTCCCCCGAAATTCACGGGAAGTCTTTTTCTGATCTGGTAAAAAACGGGCTCTGTTACCGTATTGATGAACCTGACAATGGGGTTGTAGGGATCAGGACTCACCCAGGACAGGACAGCCCCGGCAATAACAATCCACATATAAAGCGTAAGCGCATAATTTAGAACAACGGCTATGGCTTGAAAAAAATTTGCTAAAATGAGCATTTATACATCCTTTTTCAATAATTTCGATCCTTTCACTGTTCTGATTATCTATGTATGCTATGAAAAGTCAAGTTTTTTTGCGTATTTAACGGTTTAAAAATTGATGCCCTTTATTGACATCTCCGGTTGGTTATACTAATAACGGTTTAACCATTTGAATTTAACTTTCGGAGTTGCCAGATTTGATTGGGGTCAGGCTTGAATTATTGCATTTTTGATATAGATGGTTTGATAAAAACACAATAAAATAAGCCTGACCCCGTCTGCAGGAATGTAAGACCGAAAGTTGAGATTTTAAAATATAATCGATTGTATTTAATTTATATGCCTAAAATGATATGCTATAAATTGATACATTAAAAAAGCGCCACGAATTAAGAAATTCCATCTGAAGGAGTAATAGAATGGACCAGATCAATCTAAAAGAAATCAAGGCGATTTCTTATCAAAAAGCAGACATAAAAAACGGATATACAGATCAATCACTCCGCATTAACCTTGATAAAAATGATATACTCATCAACCCCATCGAAGAACGGATAAAACACAAATTCATCGGAGGCAAAGGGTATGATCTATGGCTGATGTGGAATGCGGTTAAAGCAAGTACCAAGTGGAACGACCCTGAAAACGCCATCTGTATTTCATCGGGTCCCCTTGGCGGGACCCCGGGATACCCGGGTGGCGGAAAAAGTATTGTGACTGCCATTTCACCTTTGACGGGTGCTCCCATTGATTCAAATGTAGGCGGATATTTCGGACCCTATAAAAAATTTTCCGGGTTTGATGTGATGCAGGTTGACGGTAAAGCAAAAACAGATTCTATTATTTTCATTGATGGAATTGAAGGTACCATCAAACTATTTGAAGCCAAAAATCTTCCAACGGATTCCTATGCGCTGTCAATGGCATTAACCCGATATTTTGATGAAGAAAAGCCTGTCAACGTTTCCGTTGTAACGGCTGGCCCGGGTGCCGAGCACACCTTTTTCGGCTGTCTGAATTTTTCCTGGTGGGATGCGGGACGTAAAAGAGTCAGATACAAACAAGCGGGTCGCGGCGGTATTGGAACTGTTTTTGCCGATAAAAAAATCAAAGCGATTGTGGCAAGATATGGTGCTGTTTCAATGAAATCCAATAATCCTGCAGATTTAGAGGGCCTTAAACGTGTCACCAAATCCCACGCAAAAGAGATAAAAGAGCTGGATCCCAAGCAGAACCGGATGTCCCTGGTTGGAACCACCCATCTTGTACCCATTATGAATGATCATGACTGCCTGCCCGTGCATAACTTCAAGTTCGGCTCACATCTGGAAAGCCGTGTCATCGGAGAAGAAGTTTATGAACATATTTTTGACAAGGGCTTTGATGGATGCTGGAAAGGCTGTACCGTTGCCTGTTCCCACGGCGTCAAAGACTTTTCACCGTTTACTGGCCCCTATAGAGGGAAACGAGTATTTGTAGACGGACCTGAGTATGAAACAGTGGCGGGTTGCGGTTCCAACCTGGGTATTTTTGATGCCCAGACCATTCTTGAAATTAATTTCTACTGCGATGCCTATGGCCTGGACACCATTTCCGTGGGAACCTCCCTTGCATTTGTAATGGAATGCTTTGAAAACAAGTTGATCACGGAGGATCATACCGGCGGAATGGATTTAAGCTTTGGCAATCGGTTTAATGCCCTTGAAATCATCCACCAGATGGCAACGGGAAAAGGATTTGGCGCCATTGTCGGCAAGGGGATCAGACAGATGAAGCAAATTTTTTCAAAGGATTTTGGTGCTGATCCTTCCTTTATGCAGGATATTGGCATGGAATCCAAAGGCCTTGAGTTTTCTGAATACATGACCAAGGAATCCCTTGCCCAGCAGGGGGGATATGGGCTTGCCCTGAAAGGCCCCCAGCATGATGAAGCCTGGCTCATCTTTCTTGATATGGTTCACAATTTCATGCCGACATTTGAAGACAAGGCTGAAGCCCTCCACTGGTTCCCCATGTTCAGGACCTGGTTCGGCCTTTGCGGGCTTTGCAAACTTCCCTGGAATGATATTATCCCGGAAGACAATAGAAATACGCCTGAACCTGCCAAGGTCGCTAAACACCTGGGCTGGTATGCTGATTTCTTTTCTGCCGTTACCGGTAGAAAATCAGGGCCTGATGATCTTCTTGCCATGAGTGAGGGTGTTTATAATTTTCAAAGAATTTTTAATCTGAAAATGGGCTATGGCACAAGAGAGCATGATACCCTGCCATACAGAGCCGTGGGTCCCGTTACTGTGGAAGAATATGAATCCCGACAGGAACGGTATGATGAACAGCTCAGAGAAAAATACAGTATAGACATTACTGACATGGACTCCAAAGACAAAGTGGCTGCCTTGAGACAAAAAAGAGAAGAGCAGTATGAACTGCTCAAAGATGCGGTTTATGAGCGACGCGGCTGGAACCATAATGGTATCCCCACGCTTGCGACGGTTAAACGCCTGGGCATTGACTTTCCTGAAGTTCTGGAAGTTCTCAAGAAAAATGGCGTGGCATAATTGATGATAGAAGTAGATGGAAAACGATTGCCATGGTTTGAACCTATGACCCTGGCAATCGTTTTGGAAATGCTTGATAATGTTGAATTCTGTTCCGTTGTCAGATTAAATGGCCGGCTGATCTCAAGCCCTAAATTTTCTGAGACAAGTGTTCCTGACAACTCAACAATTCAATTGCTGCCTTTGGTTGCCGGAGGATAAAAAACCGTTTAGCAATTTTAACTTCACAAACGACAGTCTGTCTGATAAAAGCCATTGATGCCATACGGACAGGTAACATTTTAACCCATAAAAGAAAGCCACGATTGAAACAACTTTTCTTATTTTTAAAAGCACTTTTTAACAAAAAGAGCCACACACAACTCCCTGTTGTCATATCACCCCCCGTACCCGAAACCAAACCGCAGAAAAAAATATTGCCAAAACCAAGAGAAAAAAAATGGTCTATCCATGATTTTTCTGTGGAACAAAGGGAAGGGGAAACAAGATTTCATGACTTTGATCTGCCATTGGATATCATGCATGCCGTTGCAGATTTGAAATTCAACTATTGCACCCCGATACAGGCAAAACTTCTGCCCCACACATTAAACGGCAAGGACGCAACGGCCAAAGCCCAGACAGGAACAGGCAAAAGTGCCAGCTTTATCATCACTATCCTGGCCGCATTCATCAAAACCGCGAGAAAAAATCCAAACGGATATCCACGAGCCGTTATCCTTGCACCCACAAGAGAATTGGTTCACCAGATTGAAAAAGATTTTAAGGATCTTGCCAAATATACCAATTCAAGAATTATCGCCATATTTGGTGGAACAGGATATATCCAGCAACAGAAGATGCTTAAGGAAAAACCCGTTGATGTCATCGTTGCCACTCCCGGACGGTTCATTGATTTTATGGGTAAAGGGTTTATCAATCCTTCAAAGGTTGAAATTGTCGTCCTTGATGAGGCTGACAGGATGCTGGATATGGGGTTTATCCCGGATGTTCGCAAAATCATTTTAAGAACACCTGAGAAAAGCAAGCGTCAGACCCTTTTCTTTTCTGCCACGTTAACACCAGATGTTTTAAGACTGGCACAAACCTGGTCAACAAAGGATGCCGTTCAAATAGAAATAGACCATGAGCAGGCGGCAGCTGACAGCATCCAGCAGGTGATCTATATCTCAGCTGAAAAAGACAAATTTAAACATGTTTATAACCTGATCAATATTGAGCAGTTAAAACGCGTACTCTTGTTTGTAAACAGGAAAGATACGGCTCGAACCCTGTCGGAAAAATTTGAAAGATATGGCCAGAAATGCAGTGTGCTTTCAGGGGACGTTGCCCAGGACAAACGGTTTAAAGTCTTAGAAGATTTTAAAAATGGCCGAATCAATCTTTTAATTGCAACGGATGTGGCTGCCCGGGGACTGCATGTTGAAGATATCAGTCATGTGATTAACTATGATCTGCCCAATGAGCCTGAGCATTATATCCACAGGATCGGAAGAACGGGTAGGGCCGGCGCCAAAGGCATATCCATCAGTTTTGCCGATGAAACAAGTTCTTTTTTCATACCCAAGATTGAAGAAGTGCTGGGAAACAAAATAGAATGTGAGTATCCGTCTGAAGAATTGGACAAACCCCTTCCGGAACCCCGGAAAAAATATTATTCAAAACCAAGAACTAAAAACAGAAAACCATTTAAAGGTAAACGGGGCAACACTTAAACCCTTACCAAAACAATTAAAATCCTCGTTGATCAATTTTCTGGCGGCGGATTGAGAATCCATGATATAAAAACCAAGGGATCTACAAATAAAGGGGGTTGCTGTGACTGAATTCCTCAGCATACTGATTCTGATTTTATTTATTTTATTGTTTTTGATCAATATCGTTTTGAATGGCAGTTCCCTGTTAAGCTACTTTATTGGTGGCGCGCCCTTTTTACCGACACCCATCACCACCCTGAAGACCATGATTTCCCTGGCAGACATCCAATCCGGCGAGCTTGTTTACGATCTGGGATGCGGTGACGGCAGACTGCTAATAGAGGCGAATCTAGCATACAAAGCAAGGGCTGTGGGCATTGAGATCTCTTTTATTTTTTGCTGGATTGCCAGAATCAACGCCAATTTACACCAAGCCCGAATTACCGTTCTTCAAGATGATCTGATGAAGATTGATTTTTCAGATGCAGATGTGATCTTTTGCTACCTGATGCCCCAGCAGTTAAATCTGCTTAAAAAAAAATTCTCATTCCTTAAAAAAGGCTGTCGCATCATCTCCCTGAGATTCGAAGTTCCCGGTTGGAAGCCCCTAAGTCATGTCAACCGGAACGATAGAATCCAGCAACCGCCCATCTTCAAATACCAAATTTGATCCATGTAGATGCCCTTCATCATTTTTAAGCAGCCGGGGGAGTTTTTTTGATCAAGAACCATTTATCCTTTCTTGACACTGTGCATACATTCAGTGTAAAACTACAGACCTGTTAATCAGCATTTTTAACAAAGGAGTTTAAATAAAACATGTTTGGTCTTGGAATGCCCGAAATTTTCTTGATTCTGGCAATAGCACTGATTGTCATAGGGCCCAAAAAACTGCCTGATCTTGCCAAAACACTGGGTCGTGCCATGGGGGAATTCAAACGTTCGGCCCAGGATTTTAAACGCAGCATTGATACGGAAACCACTATTCAGGATTTTAAAAAAGACATTGAAATGCCCAAAGTGGAACTCAATAAGATTCTTACAGACCCTCCGGCAGAAGATGAGACGTCTGACGCGGACAAAGATGACAGCGGGCTTGAAGACCAGGATAAAAAAAATGCGGATAAACCTGAAACCAATTCGTCTGAAAACAATGAGGCTTTTACATTCAAAGATTTGGGTAAGGCCGACAACCCTGCAGAACACAATAAGATATGAGTACACAAGATAAGAGCCCTTTTACAGAACACTTAGGGGAACTCAGAGACAGACTGGTCCGTTCTTTTATTGCTGTTGCCATCGGTTTTGTGGCAGCCTATTCATTTAAAGAAAAATTGTTTGAAATTTTGATCGCCCCTCTGGTCATTGCCATGGGTGAAACCGGAAAAGCCCAGATGATTTTCACAGGGCTTCCAGAAGCATTTTTTACCTATCTTAAGGTATCCCTGCTGGCCGGGATTATCCTGACAACACCGGTGATTTTTTATGAATTCTGGATGTTTGTATCGCCAGGCCTTTACCGGGCTGAAAAAAAATATATCATCCCCATTGTCATTCTGTCGGTTTTCTTTTTTCTTGTCGGCTCCTCTTTTGGCTATTTTATCGTCTTTCCGTATGGGTTTAAATTTTTTCTTGGATTTGCCACGGAAACCATCTCGGCCATGCCCTCCATGAAAGAATACCTTTCCTTTTCATCAAAGATGCTTCTGGCATTTGGCTTTGTTTTTGAACTGCCCCTGGTTTTAACCTTTATGGCCCGGATGGGCCTTGTGAATGTCGCCTTTTTAAGAAAAAACAGGAAATATGCCATATTAATTTTCTTTATCGGTGCTGCCATTATCACCCCTCCGGATGTTATCACCCAGATTATGATGGCCGTGCCCCTTATGGTTCTTTATGAAATCAGCATCATCGGCGCCAAGGTGTTCGGCAAAAAGAAGACCGAAGAAACCACTGATGAGGACGATGAAAAAGGAGATGATATCAAATCAGGCGCAGATAAAGAAACACAGGAAAAATAAGCATAAAACTGACCGGTTTTTAGTGTTGACTTTTCAATACGCTTGGGTGTAAAAAATCAATCAAAATCGGTTGGGAAACAATCAGGGGTATGGAAATATCACTGGTATACAGGCAAAATAAATTCTAAATAATTAAAGGAGAATAAGAGATTATGAACAAAAAATTGCTGACTCTGTTTTTAGCGGCAGGTATTGCTGTTATTTTTGTTGCGACCAGTCTTTACGCTGGCACAGAAGTTCCTGAGAAGATTACAATGGACTACAACCAATACAAAAAACGAACAAAACAACCTCCTAAATCCAAGTTCGTGGAATTCAGCCACAAAAAACACCATGAAGAATACAAAATTTCCTGCGGTGACTGTCATCATGACAAAGATAACAAGCCACTTGATCTTAAAGTTGGCGACGCTGTCCAAAAATGTGCGGAATGCCACACAAAGCTTGAGAAAGAGAAAACAAAGAAAGGCGAAAAACCAGACCCAATGGTACTTGAAATCGCCATGCATGGTAACTGCGTTGACTGTCATGAAAAAACCAATATTGCAGCAGGTGACCCCAAAGGTAAAAAAGGTCCTGCACCGACCTCCTGCACCAAATGCCACGAAAAAGGATAAATAATCGAAATTATCATTATCGTTTTATAAAAGCATTTTTTTCTTCAAAAGAGGTTTTCCAAAGTCTGGAAAACCTCTTTTTTTATAAAATCACTGTTGATTTGATGATTTAGCGGGATGAAGACGCTTTGAACGCTCTTGCTTTTTTGACCAGTGCAGGCGCCCAGGAAGGGCTGCCAAGAGCGTGAATATGGGTGTAGGTTCCAAAAGTGTTGCGTTTAAAAAAACCGTCTTTCTTGTCAAGGATACCTTTGCCCCGTTCCATTTCAAAGGCCATCTCAGAATCCTGATAATCAATCTCCAGAATACGGGAATATCTGAATTCATGACCCTTTAACACTTCACCCAGTTTGAAAAAGGGATTCTCATGAACCACTGCGACTTTGGTGTAGCCATGTCCCTGGGGCAGATTGGAAAGCCCGAATTTAATCGGAAGAATCCCGCACATGGGATATTCTTTACCACTTAATTGGATACTTGTACCCAGAAATATCAATCCCCCGCATTCCGCATAAATAGGAAGCCCTTTTTGAGATAAGGCTCTCAGGTTTTCCCTGAAAATGGTATTGTCAGCAAGCTGTGGTGCATGGGTTTCAGGAAAACCACCTCCCATATAAATGGCATGAACATCTGGTATGGTTTTTTCCATCAAAGGGCTTATAAAAACAATTTTAGCGCCCTGTTTTTCTAAGGCGGCAATATTATCCGGATAATAGAATTGAAATGCAGAGTCCCTTACAATACCGATTGTAACGGGTTTCGTCCCACTCGATTCCACTTGTGAAGGCTTGATTTGCGGTATTGTTTCAGGATCAATGCACGGACATTCCGAGGTTACTGTGTCATAGAGTGCATCCAGATCAATATTGTCCCGGGCAACTTTGGTGACAGCGGCAATCGCCTGATCGGAAAAGGTGTGTTCCTCAGAGGGTACAAGCCCCATGTGCCTTTCCGGGAAATCCTGGGTACTTAATTTGGGGATGGCCCCGAATACTGGAATATGACAAAATTTTTCAATATTTATCCTTACTTTCCCTTCATGTCTTTTCCCTGCTACCTGGTTAAGAATAACCCCGCAGATATTGATATCCGGATCAAACTTCACACACCCCAGCAGCAATGCAGCCATTGTTCTGGTACTCTTGGTACAGTCCAAAACCAGCAGAACCGGTAATTTTAAAAGTTTTGCAAGCTCTGCCGTGGAAGTGGAGCCGTCCGTATCAATACCGTCATAAAGACCCCGGTTGCCTTCAACAACAGCGATATCACAATGTATTGAATTGTCATGAAAGGATTGTCGAACAATTGGAGGGGAACACAGAAAGGTGTCCAGATTATAACAAGGACGTCCGGCTGCCCTTGAAAGCCAGCCGGCGTCAATATAATCAGGTCCCTTTTTAAATGGGGAGACCTTAAGGCCTTTTTCTTTCCACGCAGCAGCAATTCCCAGGGAGACAACTGTCTTCCCCGATCCACCCCTAAGGCCGGCAATAATAATTCCCGGAACCGTTTTACCGCCCTTTTGCATGGATAAATATAAAACTTACCGGATTCTTACTCTTCGTTTTCAGATGAATGCTGGATGCCGGATCCTTTGAGACCGTACATGGTTGTACTGCCCGAAGACCAGTATTCAAGCACTTCATCTTGAACCATTATATTAATAACTTTTTTGATTGCCCTTGGTTTGTCATCTGGAAAGATTTTTGAGAAATCATTAAAATAGAACTTGGTTTTGGTTTTGGCTTTTTTGGTCATCCAATCCACAACTGCCTTGGTCGCAGCCTCTTTATTATCAAGAAGATCGCTCATGGTCATACTCCTTTAAAATGAAATGGTTCAGCCGGAGTCACAACAACTCCGGCTGATACGCCTATTTAAAAAAGATTATATAAAAATATAGTTTAAAAATCTTCTTAGAACTTGAACTGAGTTGACTGACGCCAGCTCATGTATGCCTGCTGACGGAAATCATCAATCAGGTGATGCGTAAATTCAAGCTCACATGCTTCAAAGAATTTTTCCCATCCGATTCTTTCTGCCCAGTCACCCAGACGTTCATACTTATTCGCACCATTGGAATATGCATTAACCATCTGATTGATTGCCTTTGTCATGGACGGCCATCTTGGCATCTCATTGGGTAGGAAGGCCACAACAACCTTGGAAAATTTCGGATCGGAAATTCTGTTGGAAACCTTACCACCTGCCATGAGAACAATACCATCACCGACCGTATCCGCAAGCGGCATGGATGGACACATGGTATAGCAGTTACCGCAGTACATGCATCTTTCATTTTTGACTTCTACGGATTTAACTTCCTTACCATTGGCCAGTTTAACCTTGGATGGTTTGATAGCAGCCGTAGGACATGCAGAAACGGCCAGAGGAATTTCACAGACCCTGTCAAGATACTCATGATCCAGCATGGGTGGTTTTCTGTGATATCCCAGGATCGCAATATCAGAACAATGAACCGCACCGCACATGTTCAGGCAGCATGCCATGGAAACTCTCAGCTGGGCCGGAAGTCTCATGTCCTGGAAATCTGTAAACAATTCGTCCATGGTGGCTTTTACAGTACCAGAGGCATCCGTTGCCGGGGTATGACAATGAAGCCATCCCTGGGTATGAACGATATTGGTCACACCGGCACCAGTTCCGCCGATGGGAAATTTAAAGGAGCCGCCAGGAAACTTTCTGGATGCCAGATCGTTTTTCAGGGGCTCTACCTTATCTTTTGAATCAACCATGAACTCAATATTGTTACGGGTGGTAAAACGAAGGTGCCCGTCACAATGTTTGTCTGCAATTTCACAGATTTCATTAATATGGGTGGTACTCATAATACGGCAACCACCGACCCGGACGGTATACAGTTCGTCTCCTGAATCCGCAACATGGACAAGGACGCCTGGCTCAAGAATTTCATGATGAGACCATTTGCCTTTGTTTTTAGCAATCACAGGAGGATAAAATTCATTGTAGTCTTTCGGACCGATGTCTGAAATTCTATTTTCCATCGGTTTTTCTGGATTATAACCAGTAGAAATAAATGCCATTATAATTCTCCCTTTTTATCTAAGATGATGTTTTCTGTATTCTTCAACATCACGTTCCCAGCCGCCTTCAACCTCATCCTCTTTCCAGAAAATGTAGGGGTTGGTTCTCGGATATTGAACGTGCTGCGGCATCGCATCGATACCAGTCACTTCAAGAAGCTTCTGGAAACCCTGACGCATGATCAGTTCACCAAGTCTTTCACGGTTTTTGCCTTCTTCCATCCACCAATCCCAGACATTTTCAACGACTTCTGTTATTGCTTCATAATCATTGTCAGGATTTACTTCTAAAAATGGAACAAGGAGAGAACCCATCTGTGCACCATCAAGGATCGGTGCTTTTGCACCGACCAGAATGGAAAGACCGGTATCTTTTCCGATTTTAAGCGCTCTTGGCATTACATTGATACAATGCATGCAACGGGTACAATTGGCATCGTCAATAAAAAGTTTTTTATTTTTAAACATCATACATTTTGTCGGACAAAGACCTAAAACTTCTTTTTCAAGATCAAAGGGACCCCAGTCTTTGCTGCCGCGGAATGCACCGGCGTTTGCTGGATATCCAGCAGCATTTTCAACATATTTGTTAACCGCATCCTGATCAATCCGGATATTGTCTCTCCATGTACCGATAAAAGACATGTCAGAACGTGCGATAGATGCTACACAGCAGTTGGGGCAACCATCAAATTTAAATTTAAACTTGTATGGGAATGCCGGTCTGTGAAGCTCATCCTGATATTCATTGGTCATGAAATGAACCAGTGCATTGGTATCATAACAGGCATATTCACATCTGGACTGGCCAAGGCAGTCAGCAGGTGTTCTCAGGTTGGAGCCTGATCCGCCAAGATCCTGGCCTATATCATGGGTCAATGTCCAGAAAACCTCTTCAAGCTGGGGAGTAGTTGTACCCAGAAGGATAATATCACCGGTTGCGCCATGCATGTTGGTTACACCAGAACCTCTTAAATCCCACAGTTTGGTCAGTTTTCTCAGGTAATCACTTGTATAGTATTTACCAGCAGGCTGGGCTACACGCATTGTGTGGAAATGCTGCACACCAGGAAACATTTCCGGCTGATCACAATATCTGCCGATAACGCCACCACCATAACCGAAAACACCAACAATACCGCCATGTTTCCAGTGGGTTCTGCCATGCTTGTAAGAAAGCTCCAAAACACCCAAAAGGTCATCTACACAATCCTGGGGGATCTGGAATTCAACACCTTTTTCATTCTTCGCCCTGACTTCGGCCTGTTGTTTCAGGTCAGAGACAAAGCTAGGCCATGGCCCAGATTCTAGCTGGTCCAGTAAAGGAGTCTCATGTTTTGCCATTTACTTACCTCCGTTAATAGTTAATTTACATTCAATTAATGAAAAGTTTTTCCAAACTCATCATTCAATAGTTTCATTTTTTTGTTATCCCATAAGGGTAATCATGCCGCCATTTCTACTCTCAGGAATAACTTAAGCAAAATAACATTGTTGATATAAAATTTTAGTTTGAACATGTCAATAAAAAAGGTTTTTTTAAGCATTATTAAAAGTTTTGTGCAAAAATCTGCAATGGGATTTAAAATTTTCAGCTATCACTTCAATTTCTGAAGGGTCAGGCTGACAGGTTTCACAAATATTTTCCAAAATGCCCATTATCTGTTCCAGATTGAATGCTTGGAAAAACGCAATAAAAATCGATCTTAAGTCCCCATAATCATACGCCAGGGATTTTTCATCCAGGGCAGACAAAAACCCGTCAATGGTTGAACGGATCATTTGTTCCCCGAGCATAACCATCCTGCCTGTGCCATTTATCCGATCCAGGCGTATTCTTAATGTCAGAAACAGAAAAAAAAACATCAGGGATGGCAATATGTCAACCTGCCTGACCTCTTGCCCACTGCCAAAAGGTGTTAAACAAGCATATCCCCTCACTGTAATCAACCTGACATGGACCTTGTCATTTTCCTGTCTGATAATGAAATCCCCGGCAGCATGATGCCAGGGAAAAACCTGCTTAAAGGTTTCAATATCATAATAATGGGTTAAAATTTTTGAAATTTCCTGGTAGACCGGCAGCGCATTGATTTCAGGAATATAATGTCGGCTTCCGTCAGACTCCCATATCACGATTTGTCTTTTGCCCTTGTCTTCAGTGACATGAAATTCTTTGTAGCCCTCAAACCACTCTCCCAGAAAAAAACCGATATTGCCTTTGGCCGTTTTTAAGACATCCACACCAAAAACGTGTGGAAGATAAGATGTCTGACGGATTTTATTCAAATTCCCCATCAATTGATATTCTGTTTCAATTAATGCCAGACCCGGTTTTGAAACTGCCCCATTCAAAACAAATACGCAAATGCGATATTCCGTCAGCTCAACCTGAATTTTCAGTGGGTGATAAAATGCGCCATGTTTTTCAAGAAAAACAATGATCCGAGCGAACTGATGGCTTTGTACAGATGTGTTTAAAACACTCTTAATACCGGATTTCAATAGTGAAAAATCATTTTTTGACAAAAACAGGGATACGGCTGAAAAATAATCTCCAATGGTAATAACCGAGTCGCAGGTTTTATGTTCTAAACGGCTGTCGTTTAAAAAATCTGGATTTTCTCCGGATAATGGGAGATGCCATAACCGGGATCCAGGCAACACCTGATTTTCTTCACCAGATATGAAAAAACAAAAAAGTCCAGAATCCATTACTCTTTTCTGTAAGGTGCAAGTTCGTTTTTCAGCTCCTGGGCAACGGGATAACCGAGCTTTTCAGCCTTATCACAATGGGCAATGGCTCGATCAAATTCACTGGTTTCAAGGTATGCTACAGCAAGATTGTTATGGGCCACGGGAAATTCAGGCTGCACTTTAATGGCTTCCAGATTTGCCTTGATCCCTTCTGGCACAAGTCCTTTCATAAAATAAGCCGTACCAAGCGTGGCATAGGCCTGGACAAAATTCTTGTTATGAATGATGGCTTTTTTAAGATTCTTAATGGCCTTGTCCAGTTTTTCTTCATCCACTTTGGGATCTTTGCCGTCAACCAGTTGAATAAGCACAAATGCCATGTTTGCATATCCTTCTGCAAACCCGGCCCGTGCTTTTGTCGCACGCTGGTTATACCTGTAGCACCCTTCAAGATCTTTTCTCTGCAGGCAGATACCCCCTAACAGGACATAGGCTTCGGCAAGGGTCGGACTTGCGTCTATGGCTTCATGGAGTTCACTTTCTGCCTCAACATATTCCTTTTTTCCCAGAAGGGCCACAGCAAGGTTATAATGGGTTGTACCGCATTCACTATTCTTGGCAAGCTGGTCTTTTAACCGCGCAATATGCTCATCTGCATCTTTAGGCAGGGGATTTTTCTGATTCATGTCTGTCATTATATGTTTCCTCTTGGCTATTCAAGCCGTTTAAATTCTTATTTAAAACTTTATATATTATTTCCGACACAACATTGTGTCAAGACCATTGAAAAGAATCAACACTTTTAATTTTGGCTTGAACCAGATTTAAACTTGTGATAGCACTTGGTTATAGAAACATTCATTGGAAAATAATTTATTTACACACCTAGGAGTAAAACATGCAACCAGGATGCTATACAGCATTGATCACCCCTTTTAGTCAGGCAGGCGAGCTTGATATAGAAGGTCTTGAACAGCTTATCAATTTTCAGATTAAAAACGGTATCACAGGGATACTTGCAACGGGAACAACGGGTGAAAGTCCTACATTCAAATGGAAAGAACACGATTATGTCATTGCCCAGGTTGCCAAGCTGGCAAAAAACAGATGCGTTAGAATTGCCGGGACAGGCAGCAATAATACAATTGAAGCTTTGGAAGCTGCAGGCCGGGCCGCAAAAGAAGGGGTTGATGCCATACTGATGGTGGACCCCTATTATAATGGCCCGAGCTCTCTTGAAATCCGGAGAGAATATTATGAAATCATTGCAGGAACATACCCTGATGTATCCATCATCCCCTATATTATCCCCGGCAGAACCGGTTCCCAGATGCTGCCCCAGGACCTTGCCATCCTGGTAAAAAACTTTCCAAACATATCCTGTGTCAAAGAAGCCACTGGCAATTTTGAAAATATGAAACTGACCCGCAAATACTGTGGAAACGATTTTAAGATATTCTCTGGAGATGATGCCCTTGTTCATGATATGATGTTGCATCCTGAAATCAAGGCATGCGGATCCATTTCCGTGATGTCCAACATTGTACCCAAATATATGACACAGATGGTCTCGCAGCTCAACCAGGGAGATACGGATGGGGCCATGAAGATTCAGACTGCCTTAAAACCCCTGCTTGACCTTGTTGTGGTGACAACCCTGGAAGAATCTGAGTTTGGCCCTGTAAGCTGCAGAGCAAGAAATCCCCTGCCGTTAAAAACCCTTATGCAGTTATTGGGGATGCCGGGCGGGCCCTGTCGCAAACCCCTGGGTAAAATGACACAAAAAGGGTTCAATGTTCTTCTGGATACCGTAAAAACCGTCCAGGCAAATACGCCTGAACTGTTTGAACCCATTGCTTCCTTTTTCAATATTGATATTGAAAGACAACTGAAGGATTCAGCCTTTCACAAGGAACTGTGGTACGATTATTAAATCTGTTTCAGGCAGGCCATGCAAAAAACGCATGGCCTGCCTGAAAACATGAACGCAGATTGGCGCAGAGTATTAATTTTGAAAATCTGAGTTAATCTGCGTCCTATTCTGGAGATTTATTTTTTTTCCGGGTCCCTTAATTTAAATTTTTCCTGGCCTGTATGGAAAAAGCTGGCTTTCAGCCATTCAAATCCAAATTGTAACAATTCGATATCATCCTCTCTAATCTTTTCAATTGTTTGTGTTGTAAAATCATATCTGTCCAGAAAAGTGCTCTTAAATACAAAATCCCTGAATTTATCAATATTATAAAACACCAGAAAAAACATTCGCTTGCTTTCTTCGGAAAGTTTCATGCTGGGAGGCAATGATTTTTTTCTGACGATCAGCTCCATCCAGCCATCATTAATTTTATCCCGCAGATCAACGCCCTGATCCTGCCTCCATTCGGCAACAGTCCACTCTTTATGCTCATCAAAACCCTTGCAGTGGGCCTCTTTCACCGTAAAAAAGAATTCATCTTTTTCGCCTTTTTCCCCTGAATAACTTAAGGAGCCAACCCCTAACGGATAATATCTGCAGGTGGTGGGGCGATCCGCATAGATGGCACATCCTTTCTCATCTTCAACAAAAGGGCACGATTTTCTTTCATCATCCAGAAGTTTGAGGGTTACCACGGGAAGATCCGCTTTTTCAAGGATCTGGGGTGTGGTAAACACGGCAAGAAATTCTTCGGACGATAATTGCAGTTTCTTTTTAAGGGTCAAAATATCATAGGGCGTAAGCATAATATCAATACCCCGACAGCAATCCGTAAAACACTTGACATTTTTATGGCAGTTAAATTGAAATCTGCTTCCCATGCTGAGTTGTTCAGGTGGTATTTCAGATTTTTTTTCAGTTATATCAGTCATCAAAACTTCCTTCGCTATAAGTTATTATGGTCATTTTAAATCCGTGAAGCATACGGAAAAGATTCAATAATGTCAACCAATTACCAAATCCAGATCTTTTTTTATGCGATTTATTCCAACGATCTGTCGAAAATAAATTTGACATCTGATTTATTTGTGAATACATAACAGACCAATAACTGTTTAATTGTATTTCAGTTTGAATACGATCCACCAAATCCAAAGGAGTTTCCATGAAAATCAAAAAAGCTGTTTTTCCTGTAGCCGGACTCGGTACAAGATTCATACCTGCCACCAAGGCCATGGCAAAAGAGATGCTCCCCGTTGTTGACAAACCCATCATCCAGTATGCTGTTGAGGAAGCCTTTGCCGCCGGTATAGAACAGATTATTTTTGTTACGGGTCGCGGGAAAAAAGCATTGGAAGATCATTTTGACAAATCTTTTGAAATTGAACATGCGTTAAAGGAAAAAGGGAAAGAAGATCTTTTAATGCAGATCCAGGAACTTGTACCCAGAACGGGAACCATTGTTTATACGCGGCAGCATGAACCTTTGGGACTGGGTCATGCCATCTGGTGTGCAAGGGATATTGTCGGTGATGAACCCTTTGCCGTTCTTCTGGCAGATGACCTGATACAGACGGATAAACCTGTTCTTTCCGAGATGGTAAAAAAATTCGACCGATTAAGAGCGTCCATTGTGGCCGTCATGGAAGTTGAAAAAGACCAGACGGATAAATACGGTATCCTTGATGCCCAGCAGGTGGAAGAGGATATTGTTAAAATCAACGACATGGTGGAAAAACCAAAACCTGATGAGGCCCCTTCCAATCTTGCCATTATCGGCCGATATATTCTGACCCCTAAAATTTTTGAATTTCTGGGCAAAAAAGAAAAAGGCGCCAACGGCGAAATCCAGCTCACAGATGCCATGAAAACCCTTCTTAAGGAACAGCCGATCTATGGATATAAGTTTAACGGACAACGGTTTGACTGTGGAGACAAGGTCGGATTTCAGATGGCAAATATGGCTTTTGCCCTTGAAAGGCCGGATATGAGGGACAGGTTGATAAAATTCATCAAAAAAATTCAAAAAGACTTCTAACCATAATTCACTCAACTTTTGGAATTGCCAGATCCAAGGCTGAAAGTTGGGTATTTAAGAGTCCTTATACCGGCTGTAAGTTTCCATTACCCGTTTGATATAATCCTGTGTTTCCCTATAGGGTGGAATATTGTTATATTTATCTACTGCCTCAGGTCCTGCATTGTATGCTGCAAGGACAAGGTGCAGCTTATATTCATACCGTTTTAACAGCTGCTTAAGATAAAGTGCCCCGCCCATGATATTCTCGTATGGATTAAACGGATCTTTTACATCAAGGGACTCAAAATTGCCCGGCATGATCTGCATGAGGCCTTTGGCACCTTTTTTGGATACGGCCTCGGGATTAAAGCCTGATTCTTCTTTTATTACGGCTTTGATCAGCGAAAACTCCACGCCATATTTTTTTTGCGCCTTTCTGATCATGTTATCATATTTTTGAGTAGTGGTCCCAAACAATGTCTTTTTGGGTTTTTCTTTGATGTACAGCTTGTAATCCGATGAGGTT
>Ga0180007_10002889_pt1 | contig 19888 bp, 20 predicted proteins | sample MM_PC_MetaG_FD_121122 | JGI IMG/M metagenome (GOLD analysis project Ga0180007, IMG submission 121122) | Groundwater microbial communities from the Aspo Hard Rock Laboratory (HRL) deep subsurface site, Sweden - MM_PC_MetaG | ecosystem: Environmental > Aquatic > Deep subsurface > Groundwater... | reverse complement strand
TTATATAGGCCAGTTCCGGCAGGAAATGGAGATGGCTATCGATATTGGGATTGCGGACGGAAGATCTGCTGCAAGGTTATCGCGTGATATCCGAAAGTACCTCAACGAACCGGAAAGGCTTTACCGGAGAGTACGGGACCACAGGGGCATACTTCAGCTTTCAAAGAATGCCAAAGCTTACCATCCCGGGCAAGGTGTTTACAGGTCAAGCTACAGGAATGCAATGAGGTTAACCCGGACTGAAACCAATATGGCGTACAGGACAGCAGATCACAAACGCTGGCAACAGCTTCCTTTTATTGTTGGGTTTGAAGTAAGACTGAGCAATAATCACCCGGTTGTGGATATCTGTGATGATCTGAAAGGGAAATATCCCAAGGAGTTTGTGTTCAATGGATGGCATCCTCAATGCCGGTGCCATGTGGTGGCCATACTACCGACTGATGATGAGTTTGAGAATATGCAGCAGAGGCTACTTGATGGAGAGGAAGAAATTGAGAGCCAGAGGAAGGTTATAAGCGTTCCGGACGGGTTCAAAAAGTGGCTGAAAGACAACAAAGATCGCTACAAATCGGCTAAGGGAAAGAGCACATTACCATACTTCATTAAGGATAACCCTATCTTTGCCCGTGTGTAATGTGTTGTTAGTATACTGGTTGGGGTCAGCCATCCGAATGGGTGGCTGATTTTTTTTTCGAAAATAAATATTTTCGTTGTAGATTTGAACCAGTTTCTTAGTCAGTCGAATAATTATGCTTTTGCTCGATTAATTTCTTGTTAAGTTTCTTTTTTTTTATTAATGCTAGAATTTTATCGCGATGGAAGAAAACTTTCTAATTACTAGTGTGACAAGTTCTACAATCGATTATGTAATTAAAAGATTAATCGGCAGAGCATTCAGTTATATAAAAGCAAAGGCTGAAATTAGCACTGTAAAGTTAAATTCATCAGAATCTGATCTAGAGAAAGCAATGCAGATACACTGGGAATATGTCTTAAATTGGTCAACAATGCTACCAAAGATATACTCCAATAAAGAAAGATTCACTAATGACACTTATGTTTTATTAGATTTTTATGTACAATCAAGAAGAAGTTATCTGGGTGAAAATCTATCAATAGAACAAAACATACGAACTGTATTCAATGATTCGATTAACCACCTTATTTTACTCGGTGCACCTGGAGCAGGGAAATCTACCTCTATGAGGTATCTTTGTTATAACTTAATATCTGATGAAAGATTCTATCATAATAAATTTTCATTTCCAGTTGTTATAAGACTTAGAGATCTTAACGAAAATCTGAAATCTGTCGAGAGAAGCACAAAAATATTAAAGCAACAAATTGAGGAGGCAAGAAAAAAGGATAATATTAATATCATTGATCAGGCTATGTCAAATGAATTATTTGAGTCTGATTTTTTAGCGAAATCACCAATAATAAAAAGACTGAGTGAAATATTTAGACTTAATATTACTCCTTCTACAAATCAGCAGCTAACTATTAATTTAGTCAGGGATTTAGTAATTGGAATTTTAGGTAATTTCAATTGCCTTCTTGTGTTAGATGGTTTTGATGAAATTGTAGATGATTATAATAGAAACGCAATTTTAAGTGAAGTTGATTATTTAGTGTTAACACTTCCAACTAATTCAAGACTAGTATTAACATCAAGGACTGGGGAGTTTAATTATACCTTCCCAAATACAAACATTTTTGAAATAGCACCTTTATCAGATCAGCAGATAAGCGATTTTGCTTTGAAGTGGTTAAAAGTAGAAGAAAAAGCAGAATCTTTTCTTGTCCAACTTAAAAGATCACCATATTATGATACATCCGTTAAACCACTTATTATTGCCTATCTATGCACGATTTTTGAAAGCGAAGGGAAGATACCATCAAAACCAAAAACAGTTTATAAGTATATAATAAATCTGTACTTAAAAGAATGGGATGAAAATCGAAGAGTTTTAAGGCAGTCAAGATATGACGGTTTTGAAATAGACCGTGTGCGAGAATTCCTATGCAGCCTAGCTTATGAATTAACTATTAAGTATCAAACAACTGTTTTCTATAAGAATGATCTTGAGGTAATATTTAATTCAATTTGTGGCACGTATAGTTTACCTTTAGATAAAGCAGAAAATATTTTTGATGAAATAGAGTCGCATCATGGACTAATACTTAAAACCGGTTTTGATAAGTATGAATTTGCACATAAATCAATCCAAGAGTATTTGACTGCCGATTACATTGCTCGAATGCAACCATTTAATATAGCTGAATCGAAACTTCAACTTCTACCACATGAGTTGGCAATTTCAGTTGCGATTTCATCAACTCCAACAGAGTTCTTCTGTCATTTGGTGTTTAAGATTTTATTAAAGAATAAAAAATTAGAGAATAGATTTATTGAGGTTTTTATAAGTAGATTAGTTCAAGAAAATCCTGATTTTAAATCTGATGGATTACTAGGATTAAGTATTTTGAATCTATTCTCCTTACTTTTTATTAATAATGAACAATATGAATTAGTACGGTTAATTAATCAACTAAATTTAATATTTGTAGATGCAAAAGTTAATATGGCATTAGGAGAGCTTCTGAAGAATTATTGTTTTTTTGAGTTTAGTAAAAAGAAGCTACTAGACATGAGTGAGGTTACTTTTGTTAAGTTTCAGAAACTTACTAAATCAAATATTGATCCAACCCTTCATAATGCACCAAGGATAATATTTATCCCGGATGGCCTATTAAAGACTCATAAAATTAAATACGAGAAGTGAGATATATAGTCTATTCAAGCATTGAGATTTACTTATGCCAAAAGATTCACTAAATAAAAATCTACAAAGTGCAAAAAGCTCAAAACAAGATGAGTATTGTACACAATTATCTGACATAGAGAGAGGTGAAGCGATACAAGAGTCATTTAAAAGATGAGATCGTTTAGTGCAATCGTGACGACCCACGAGTTAGTAATTTCTTTCATTACTTTTCTTACAACTTCGAGGTGTTAGGTCTGAAAAAATTGATAACTATCTGCTATAATAATCAGAATACAAAAGACAAGATGGTATCTGTGCGATATGCGGTAAACATTTTGACCTTTCAGAAATGGGAGCCGACCACATAGCACCATGGATTGAGGGTGGCAAGACCGAACTTGATAATTGTCTGTTGTTATGTAAAGAGGACAATAGAAGGAAGACAAGTAGATAATTAAATAAAAACAGCATAAAACTTATCCCTATCATGCAAATAGTCAAGAAAACTGTCAATACTACCAAATACATAGGAATAGGAACATGTAAAATCACCTTGCAGGTTAGAAGTTAAATAAACATTATGATCTCTAAAGAATCCAGTTTCGCCAGTATATTTGCACGATACACACCATTTTGGTTTGATCACATATTGTTCACCTTCAATATTGGATTTAATATCCCTGTATTCATTTACTTTAACTTTATTTATCCACGCATCCATATTAATAAATAATTTTTCATGATTTGAACTGTTGGTGAGAAAATGTCCTAATAAGGCTAATGCTTCTTTTGAAATATGCTGTTGATTCATATCGAAACTTCCTCTATTTTTTTTAAGATTTCTGAATGCTTCGGAAAAACTATCCAGATCACCAAAACACATTGCTAAGTGTTGAAGTGGTCTTGAGAAGTAGAAATCATGTAACTCAATATAGAAGTCAGTCGTTGTGGATATATTGCTTAAATCAAAGTTAGCGAGTTGACTCTTAGCTAATTTAGGATTGACATAGTTTTCTACAGGTTTGATCAGGTTTCGAATTCTTAATAGGCCATGTCTTAGCATAGTTATCATTAATATTTTAAGAAATTCGCGTTCTCGATCATTAAACGTATCAAACTGATTTGACCGTAAATAACTAACTACCGCCATTTCATTTGTGAAATCAAATATCTTTTTGGAATAAAACTTTGAAATATATCCCTCAAAGTCTGCCGCTTCTCCATACCTGTGTTTAAAAAGGTGTTGAAGATTTAATTTGTCAGCGACCAAAACGACTTTCGAAAAAGCGAACTTATTCTCTATTATATCCTTCTCGTTTATTTTGAAGCTATTGTGTGCTGAGAATACGTTGAGAATTCTAAATATATGTTCCGGATCGATTCTATCTAAATCATCAATTACTAAAACCGTTTTAATGTCTAAGCGATTTAATTCTGAAATTGTGTTTCTAATTATTTGCGAAATAATGTTGAATTCATGAAACGACCCAACTTTTGTTAGAGAATCAACAATGTATTCCCTCCCAATATTACTATCACTTTGTAATTGGCTGTTATACTTATCCTCAAACTTTTTAAAACCTTCTGCTAGATCATTTAGAATACTAAAATCGAAATCAACACCTGTGAATCCAGATGAAATACTTATCCCGGATAATATTGTTCTTACTAAAGACAATGGTTTTTTATAAACATAATTGACAAGAACTTCAGGTTTTGTGACCTTAATCTCCTCCTCAATATTGAGAGCTCCTTTAAGAAACAATTCTTTTATAATATCTACTTTGATTATTTCAAATATATCTGAATTTGAACTTACTGCATAATTGATTGGTTTAAGTATAATGGTAAAATATTTATCATATTTCGAGAGGAAGAAATGCTCCAAGAATGTTGACTTCCCAGTACCAAACTTGCCGGAGAACAATATGCAATTATTGCTTCCATCATCTAAATGTTTTTGAAACAAACTGGATGGATTTGAAATATCTACACTTAATGTTGGTAATTCCATATTATTCGTTTTTCGCTCTGAAAATATCACCTCTGAACCTCATTTGGTTGTCAATAATTTGAAGCGCCTCGCAAATAGCATCAAATTTAGCTAGTTCACTGTCTTTCACTGGCCGCTCACCCAGCACTATTGTTTCATCAGACTTTCTGTTAACAACATTGTTGTCATGAAACTGTATGTAACCAGCAATCTTTACAGTAAAACCGTACTTCTCAATATCGATGTGGTTAGCAATAATCCCAGCCTTTTCAATTAAATAATCAACATCCAGATATTGGCTATCCGAAAGTTTTACGCTTTTCAAATATTCATAAACATACGGATAATCTTTAGAAAGATTCAATTTGTTTACTAAGAATTCAAGCAGGCTCATAGTTATTGTTTTTTTAGATTCCTCCCCCTCTCCCCCTTTTTGGTAATAAGATACCCGAACCGGATAATAACCTTGTCATTCTGGTATGGGGAAAGGTCAAAGTCATGATCGTACCAGAATGTGTTTATTCCTGTGCCTATTTCCTGCTCTGAAAACCGGTCATATATTGCAGCAAGGCTGCCGAAATAGTAATGCTTGCCTGTGCCCTTAAACTCGACATGATAGACTTTACGCTGTTGTTTGCTCATGGGTTTTGAATGCTGATGTAAAACTATGAAATTGAATGGAACGAAGGACTAAAGTAGCAGACAATTTTCTTGCCTGCCCTTGGAGCCGGATAGTTAGAAAAGCTAGTTGCTTATCACTAACCGGTCAGAGTGAACCTCAACTTTTACTCTATCTCCCGCATCAATACCAGCTTCTTTAAGCCAATGACCGGTCAATACCAGTTGCGGCTTAGATGTTGGACGCTGATGGAAAAATCTGCGGGTTTTCCGTGGGGATTCGGTAAACTCTCTTACTTTAATCTCTCTGATGTACATTGTTTATGAATTGGGTTAATAACTGGAAACTGGTTCAAATACCTCAAATATTGATAATTGCTGTCCTGGTTTGTATTCCGGAAGAATGATTGGCTGTTTGATTGGTTCTTTCTGTGGATTTGCTTGGACTGGCTCACCATCTTTCGAATGCCATACCTGCCAGGCGACTGATTGTTCCTTTTTGATTGGCACAATGTGAGGCAGCCCCCCAAGGGTAAATATCCGGGGGTTGATCTCATAGCCAAAGACAAAATGATCAGGCCTAAGGCTGTCACCGTTGAGTGCCTGACCTTTGCATCCGTGCAGAGCAAGGTTAATTGCCGTCATTTTGGTGCAAATAACATCTACATCCTGTCCAATGAGATAGTTTCCCGGGGCTATCTTATTAAATGCAAGTAACATTCTGCCTGATCCGCTTGCAGGATCATTTACCGTGAGACTGGTTCTTTTTTCGCCACAATCTTCAAGAGGTTGCAGTATCTGTGCCATGAAGTCGCAAACTGTTGGTGGAGTGAAAAACTGTCCCAGGAACGAAGCCTTGCTGTTGGAGGCTATTTCTTCATAAAGGGTTCCAAGGGCATCATACCAGGCAAGATCTTCCGACATATTGTCGGCCATTGTCTGAACAAGTGCCAGGAACATTTCGTTAAATCGGGGGTAATCTTCCTTGTACCGGTCCTTCAGTTGATCGGCCAGTTGTTTATCGCCCTCCCACGAGAAGCATGCAGTGGTATAGTCTATGAAGTCACGGAAGATATCATAGTCATAGTAGTAGCCCCGGAATGAGTTCAGCACTTTGACAAAGTGCCTCAGGGCTGGTGGAAAATCACGGGCTTTGGCCATTTTCAGCGCTTTTTAGAAGTGTGAATGGGAATAGTTGTTATAGGCTCAATTGTAATGAGGGCATTCCAGATATTCAATCTGCTAATGTGATTCCAGTCAGGGAAGTTTGTTCTTGCCCAATTACAAATCGATTTATCTGCCAATTCAAAATCATCGGTTAATACTTCAACAGAAGTTGATCTGTGGTTTCCAGGACAGATTCCACCAGTAACTTGATAAACTATACTCATCGTGTTACAATTTAGGTTAAAAACATGGGTCAATTCTCATGGCGTGAGTATTCAGGGCGATGGCTGTACCATTCATTGATTCCCCTTTGCGCACCCATCTGCCGTTCTTTCTCTTTGTGTAGGTTTCCCCTGGGTGTTCTTCGATCACTCCGTTGATCTGGTACTTTTCAGCATAATGATCAAGGACTATGTACTGGTTTGGTTTTACCCTGATCTCTTTTTCTGAAATCACCTCGGTAACCGTGTATGGGTACCGATCTGTGTAGAGGACTTCGCAGCAAGGCATCCCAACAAACGGTGCGATTGGGTTCTGCTGCATGACCATTGATTGAAAGCTAACTGTATTCATGTTATAATTGTTTTGGCCAGGGGTCTTCTCCCCGGCCGGGTTATTAATTACCATCCTATTTCCTCCTTAACTTCTTCGGGAAGGTATCCGATTTGGTTGCCTTCAATAAAATAAACGGTGTCTGTATCCGTCCTGTCGTGCTCATCACCGGTGGCGATTTCCACAACCCCACTGATTGAATATTCAAACGGCCAGCTTGGTTGACTTGCAAACCTTACTTCTGCTTCCGGATTCATTCCTTCAAGTTCTTCTATTAATTCTCTTACTATCATGATCTTTAATGTTTTAGTGTTATTTCATTACGAATATACGAAATGTTTTATTCAATATTACAATTTATAGTAAATTTTTCATATAAATTTTATTTTAATGATTTACAGGAACTATATTAAGATTTTAATGTCTACTATATAGACATAGTTTTGATATGCTATTTTTACAGTCTAAATTGACCTTTATCAATAAACTAACAGCATGAAAATTAAGATCCTTCAAGCGCTGAAAACCAGGTACGCTAACCTGGGGTTTGGTGACAAAGCATTTGACGGGGTGGCTGACTTTTTGTCAAAAACCGTTACCAAAGAAGAAGATATCGAAACCGCAACAGCCGGGGTCGAATTGCTACTGAAAGCATTCCAGGGCGACATTGATAAAGTTCGTACAGAACTGACTCAAAAAAATAAGGAACTGGAAGAACTGAAAAAGAAACCCGAACCTCAGAAACCCGATCCAGATGAACCGGCATGGTTCAAAACATTCAAGGAGGAACAGGCAAAGAAGCTTGATGCTCTTGAAAAAGAGAATCAGGGATTTAAAGCCGAAAAGGTCAAAGAAGGAAGGGCTGCAACAGTAGCAAGTAAAGTAAAAGAACTGGGGATTCCTGAATGGAGAATGAAAGGGGTGGTTGTGCCGGATACGCTCGATGAGGCCGGAATCACAACTTTCTTGACCGAAATTAAGCAGGAATTGATTACCGCAGGGCTTAATGGAAAGACCGAAGCAGGAACGCTCGCTCAAGGAGAGGATGCACTCAAACAGCTTGCAGCCGGACTCGTTGATAAGTATGCAGTCCCTGACAGCTCGGCCAAAAAAGAGTAATTAACCCATTAAAACCGAAATCTGATGAATTTCAAGAAACAATCTTATGGTGGTGGACGCCCTGTTTTTGTCGCCCCCCCGAACCTTGTGTTGGGAGGGTTTGAACTTGATACTATTGCACAGTCCCTACCCGTTGGAGCAATCATACCTGCCGGAACTCTCGCTGTGTGCGATGAGTCCACGCGCAAGGTAAAGCTTCTCAAATCTGCCCGTGTCACTACGATAAGCATAGATGATGCCAAGATCGTCAGTGTGGAGCATGATGAATTCCTATCGAACCTGTTCGCCGTTGGCGATTTGGTACATATTATCCCTGCTGCAGGTGAAGATCCTCTGGTAGAGGTTACCGTAACTGCCGTAAATGAGGGCACAATTACCCTTTCAGCCGAAATCCCGGACCTTGAAGTGGGTGATGTGATTACACAGATTAAAAATGTTGCTGATGAAGCCGCATTCATTGCAACTTTCAATTGTGTTGTAATTGCCCAGGTTAAAGTCGTTGACGGTGTCAATGGTATTGACGTTTCAAAAGATGCCGAACTCTACGCCCGCAGGGTGCTTCCGGTGCCGTCTTCGCTCAAAACGAATGACATGCTCACAGCTAATCCTCACATCCGTTATTCCAACTCACTCTAAAAAGTAAAGGAGACCTACAACATGAAATCATTTTTTAATTCTGAACTTTTTGGAGATTTGACCAGGTTGGTCCAGATCACCTTTGACCAGGCCTCAGAAAAGCAAAAACAACTTTTCAGCCAGGCCTATACCGACCAGTTGATGGATTGGGACACCCCACAGTATGGCTTGACCTTCGAGGAAATCGTCGGCACATTCAAGTTGACTGTTTTGGCTTCGGTAATTGGCGACAACGCCGCAACGCCTTTGCGCTCGCATGACGGACTTGGCACATTCCAGGGAAGCATCCCGAGGATTGGCCATAAGTTTCCCATGCAAGCCAACAAGCTGAGGGAGTTGCTTCAGATGCTCGAAACAAAGCGTATTTCCGATTCGGCCAAAATCGCGAAGCTTCAGGAAACCATGTTCGCAAATGTGGCCGATGCTGTGAAAGGCGTTAAAGACAGGCTCGACTTCATTACCCTTTCAGCCCTTTCTAACGATGGGATTGTGGAATTTACAGAGTCGAACAACCCTGATGGACGTCGCTGGCAACTTGACTACCAATTACCTGACGGTAACAAAAAGTTTGTCTCTTCAATTTGGAGCGATGCAAACCTGAACACCGCGGACCCTTTTGCAGATCTCATTGAGATCGTGAATGAATTCAAAGGTAAAGTTGAGTTTGGGGCCATGCTCATGGATAACTCAACAGCGCTGAAGCTGGCCCGGTTCAAAACCATCAAACAAGCGATCTACGGCACTGACAAACTCAATACCCCATTGGCTCTTGACTTCATGAACCAGCAGCTCTCAAGGTTTGGCTTGCCCCCAATCATGGTTGTTAGCAAGCGAAACGATGTGCTGATTGATGGTAAAAGGACGGCTGTCAACCCTTGGAATACTGCAAAAGTTGTGTTTATTCCATCCGGTAAAATCGGAATCGTAAAGACAGCATTTGAGGACAGCCAGATTATGCCGGAAGAAAACGTTTCCTACTCTACCTATGACCGTGGTAACATTGTTGTTGCACAGTGGCGGACAGGCGAAAGCAAGAACGAGCTGGCAGCCGAGATGACACAAGCTTCATCAAGGGCTTTACCTGTATTCACTACCATTGATGGTATTGTTTCACTTGATGTAACAGCAACAGAATAGCATCCTCATGACAAACCTGGAAGCATTACTGGCCGAATGTGAACCTTACACTGTTTCAGCGAAGCAGGCCGAGAAGGTTCTACTTGATATTGGTGTTCAACCTGATGATGAATATTCCTCTGAAAAGTCAATTGCTAAAGCATCTGTACATATCATTTCCCGATTTCTATCACTGAATTCAGAGTCAGAAGGCGGGTTCTCACAGAACTATGATACAGAGGGGTTGAAAGCAAGAATCAGTGCACTATGTATTACAGCCGGCCTTGATGTTTCCAGGTATGTTTCCCAAAGCACAATTAGCAACGGATCAAATCTGTGGTAATGATGAGGTACAAACACAGCTTATTTCTTCAATCTCCTGAAAGCGAAAGCGAACAAGATGAAAGCGGGAACTTCATTGTAAGTGAACCACTTTCAACTTTTGTCTGCTTCTGCAGGGAAGAACCCAACGGTTCCGGAAGAAAGATCAGCTCTCCCGATGGGGAAAATGTTCTGTACAACTCCATAATCCATACTCCGGCTGATTGCCCTAACCTTGACCCAGGCACTGTTGTTATCATCAATGATGTAAGCGGGCGTCCCAGAATCAAGGGTAATATCCTGCGTTTTTCACGCGAGTCGAAAAATTGCCGGATATGGGTATAAGGACTAAAGGCAGTTATAAAGCCAGGTTGAGGGACATGAAAAAAAAGGTTGATGAAGCAATCTTTTTCCGACTGTCAAAAGTTGGGGAAGAACTAGTCAATTATGCCAGGAGCATCCCTCCGGAAACTGGTTATAATGACCAAACAGGCAACCTTAGAAGTTCAACCGGGTACATCATTGTCTTTAACGGCAATGTTTTAACCAGTGACTTCACCTCAGTATCTGGTCATAAAGCAAAACCGGTTGATGGTAAAACGATCGGAGAAAACCACGCGTTGAACCTGTCGAAGAATCACTCGGCTGGGTACGCGTTGATTTTCGTGGCTGGGATGGAATATGCCTATGCTGTTGAAAGCCGTGGCAGAGATGTTTTAACAACAACGGAGTACCATGCTAATGATAAATTGCCTAAGGAACTCGAAAAACTTAAGGAACAAATCAAGAAGATGAAACCATGAAAACAGTTGATGATGCTATTGATGTTGTTTGGAAGCAAGTAAATAACTGTCTTGCAGGAAGCATCAGTGGTGGCATTTATAAAATCACGAGACCGTTTGACTCGAAACTTGAGGATGTTGTGATAAATTCACTCCCCATCAATGGAGAATCAGTTCAGTCATGTGTAATATACATCAACTGTCATGTACCCAATCTGACTCTTAAAATCAAAGGGAAAATTGATAATAGTTTTCCGGATAACCTCAGGCTGAAAAGCCTAACCGCATCTATAATTAGTCAAGTAGATTTGATTTCGACCCCAGGCACCTTTCAGTTTGTCGAAAACCAGGCAATACTTAAAACAGAAGGTGTTTCTGAGTACTATTCAAGTATTAGGATCCAATTCATCTTTACTTGCGATGATGAGTAAATGACAGTTAAAAAATTAATAAAATGGGACGAAGAATATCAATAGGTTTAAAAAGCATCAAAATTGGTGCTGTTGAATCAGACGGTGGCATGGGAACTTCCCTTGAAGCCCTTGACGGAACTTTTCAAGGAACTGCCTCAATCGCTCAGGCTGATGGTGAAACCACCGAATTTTTTATCGAAGAACAGGATGACCCGATTGAGATTGTCACCAAACAAGGTGTAATTACTGTCGAGTTTGCCCTTGTTGACCTTTCTCCATCAACTCTCGAAAAAGTGCTTGGGGGAACAGTTGCAGGTATTGGCGATGCAGCCACATGGTCTGCTCCTGCAGAAATGCCAACCATCGAACAGAGCATGGAAATCATCTCCTCAAAGAATGTGAAGTATGAAATCACCCGGGCACGGATTGAAGGAAAACTTGACGTGAAGTTGAGCAAGAAGGATATGGCAGTTGTGCAGGTCAAGGCTACTGTACTGACCCCCACAAAGGCCGGTGAAGCGAAGCTGAAAATCAGTCAGGTTGTCGCCTAAAACAATTGAAAAGAAAGCCCTTGGCATTACCTCGGGCTTTCAATTCACATTCATGCAATATGACAAATCAGGACAAATTAACGGTTGAGAAGCAGGCTATTGATACCTTGCTTTCGCACGGCATGACTTTTCGTGCCGGCCGGATTAAATTTTTGGTCAAACAGCCCTACTTAGGAACCTTGTTATATCTGAGTAAAATATATGCTGAAATTGCTATTGACGAGGAAAAGATGAAGGATTCTGCCTATGCTGGTAGTTTTGTTTTGGTACAGGAAAACGCTAAACGTGTTTCACGAATGATCGCTATTGCCGTGCTTAACGGCAAGTGGAAAATACGGCTGTTTACCGGAATACTTGCAAACTATTTCCTGTGGCGCATCAATCCCGAAAAACTCTTTGGTATCATGGGGATTGTAATTGCCCTTAGCAATACTGCATCTTTTACGAACTCTATCAGATTGATACAAGCACTGAGGCTGATGAAGCCGAAGGAGGAAAATCTGAGCCGGGACATCACAGGGGATTGAATAGCCTGTGGGGAAGCCTGTGGAGTATTTGCACTGCCACTGGCTGGACATTGGACTACCTGATTTGGGGAGTTGCATGGGTTAACCTTCAAATGATGATTGTTGACGCACCACGCTACGTTTCCGGTAACAAGACAGAAGCAATTAACGAACCAGACGACATTGCAGAAATCGAACAACTCTTAAACTTATGAACGGTTCAGGACCCTTAGACTTTGAAGCTACTATTGATGCCAAAACTTTCAACTCCATGCTTGATGAAATGGAGAGAAGGCTTAAGGGTGTTGGTAGTACTGCCGTTCAGGAAGGCAACAAGATGGATGATGCTTTTCGGAACGCCGCTGCTGCAATGACGGCCTATTTTAGTGTTGGTTTTGCAAAGAATGCAATTAAAGAAATCGGACAAATCAGAGGTGAATTCCAACAGTTGGAAATTGCCTTTGAAACAATGCTCAGAAACAAAGCACTTAGTGACAAGTTAATGAGTGAAATTGTCAGTTTTGCCGCCAAAACACCTTTTGACCTCAAAGGTGTTGCTGCAGGGGCAAAACAGCTGCTTGCATACGGCACTTCAGCAAATGATATCATTCCCACCATGAGAAGGCTTGGCGACATTGCAGCAGGCCTTTCTATTCCATTTGGTGACTTAGTGTATCTATACGGAACAAGTGCGACACAGGGCAGGATAATGACAAAAGACCTTATGCAATTTGCTGGCCGTGGTATTCCTGTAATTGATGAACTGAGTAAAATCCTTAATGTTTCGAAGGCGCAGATTATGGAGTTGGCCAGCCAGGGTGCGCTTTCATTCGAGCACTTGCAAAAGGTTATAGAAAATCTCACAAGCGAAACTGGCATGTTTGGCGGCATGATGGATAAGCAGTCAAAATCAATTACCGGCCTTGCTTCCAATCTTGGTGACGCATGGGATAAGATGTTGAATAACATAGGCGAAGCAAATCAAACCACGTTTGAGGACGGCATTAAACTCGCAATTAGGCTTACTGAAAACTACGAAACAATCATTGATATTCTGAAAGTGCTGATTGCCACCGTTGGTGTATACAAGGCAGCAGTTATCCTTAACACTATTGCAATTGAAGGTTATAATAAAGCGCTGAAAATTGCGATCATTCACGAAAAACTGCTTGCCCTGGCACAGAAGGCAAACCCGTGGGGTCTTGCTTTGGCCGGAATCACCGCTTTGGTTGGTGCTGTTTATGCTTACAGCAAGGCTATGGACAACTCGGCACAAAGAATGGAAGAGTTTAACAATACCGTGAACGATTCTGTTGCCTCATCCAATCTGCTGTTTGACCAACTCAAAAAAACCACCACCGGAACAGAACAACGGAAAGCCGCCATTGAAAAACTCCAATCAAAATATGGCGACTACCTGACAAATATCAATCTTGAAAAAGCAGGATTGAAAGAAATCGAAGAAGCGCAAAAACTTGTCAACGATCAGATTGTAAGAAGAATTGCACTTGAAGAAGCTGACAAGGAAAAAGAAGTTTGGTACAAGAAGGAGTTGGGATACATTAAAGCGATCACTGATGCAGGCTATGACTATGCCAAAATTCAGAATGAAAGTAAAAACCCTCAATTCAACCAATACGGCCAACGTATTTTTGTTTCCTATGGGCAGCAAGTCGACTCTTTGCTTGCAGGGCTTGAAGAAATCAACAGGCAGAAAAAATCAATCGATGAATATTACTCCAATATTGTCGAAAGCCTAAGTGTAGGACCAACTGCCACCAAAAAAGAGAGCACCAATGAGACAATCGAAAAGGATAAAAAAACCTTTGCACAGCACTTGTCCGACATCAAGGGCATGTATGACAACTATTATAAATGGGCAGAACATTACGGTGAAGAATCTGCCGGCGCACAATTTGCATCCCTGCTCAAAGGTGGTAGTTCATATTTGGTGTATTTGGATAATGAAATCAAAAAGCTTGAAGGCAGAAAGAAAAAATCTGCCGGTGACACTTCCAACCTTTCCGCACTGCTTACTGCCCGGGACAATCTTACCGGTGTAGAAGGTGGTTTTGGTAATTTCGAAAAAATGATTGGTGATGCAAAAGATCGATACAAAGAACTCGCTGATTACATCGAATTTCTGAATTCTCAGATCGATTCAACGCCTTTTGATGGCTCAGAGTTGGCTTTTCAAAAAATCCAGCTTCTTTTCAACGAATTGAATAAGGCTGAAAAAGACTTAATCACTTCAAGTGCTGATACATACAACGAATTAAAGAAACAGTCAGACGACTTTGCAAACAGAAGGCTTGTTGTTGAAAAAGAATATGTTGAGAACGTAAAGAAGCTTGACCGGAAATCATTAGGCGAAGAAAAGTACAATGAGGCGGTTGCTATTGCTGACAAAATCAAAGCAGCAAAACTTGCAGCAATCAAGGAAGAAGAAGTAAAATCAGGCGAAGCCTATAAAGCCATATCTGGACAGATCGAAGGAGTGACCAGGGTGGCAATGAAAGGCTATCTTGATCAGTTGAAACTTCAGTTGCAGACACTTGATAAGCAAAGCGATTTGTACAAACAGCTTTCTCAACTCATTAAAGAAACTGAGAAAGGCTTGAAAAATCAAACCGTTGACGACATCAATAAGATTGCAAGTGGTTTTCGTGATGCCTCAGCTTTGGTAAGGGTGTTTGATGAAGATTTGGCAAATGTAGTTGATAGCATTTCAAATGTAGCAAGTGGCATTGCCCGGATTATGGCCGGTGATGTTGTTGGCGGTGGGTTGCAGGTGTTGACTTCCATTTTCACTGCAATTATTGATTCAAGTGACCGTGCAGCGAAGAAAGCAGAGGAAAGGCAACAGCAGATTTTGGGCGACTTGCAGGAAAGGCTTGCAAACATCAACACCCTGCTTGAAAGGCAGATTGCTTTAATTGATCAGCTTTCTGGCACAGACAAATTAAAGGGTTATGCTGATTCGTTTAGGGATCTGCGCAAAGAGATAATTGGTCTGCTAAGTCAAATTGATCAGATTGACATTGTTGAGAAAATGTTTCGAGGCACAACAAATGTTGATCTTGACGGCTTAATCAGAACTTACAAAGAAGTTTTCGGATCAGTTCGTCCTGATGAACTTGGGATTGGAGATAAGGATATTATTAGCCGACTGATTAACGAAAACAATACTACTATTAGCAAATTATATGATCAAATCTTAAATGGTGACTTGTCCGGTGATCAGGTTGAACAATTGAAATTACTTATAGAACAACTTGAACAAACCACTGAACAGTACGAACAGCTTGTAGATCAATACAATGAGTATTTGACAGGAACAACAGTTGCAAGTATCACTGAGAGTATCGTATCTGGATTTGAAGAAGGAAAGTTTGCCGCAGAGGACTTTGCCGGCACGTTTGAAGACTTGATGAAGAAAGCCATGCTGCAAGCCTTAAAGATGAAGGCTTTGGAAATCCCACTGCAAAAATGGTACGAAGATTTTGCGGCGATGGCAGAAGATGGACTGAGCACATCAGACATTGAAGCCCTCAGAAGTGCGTATGACCTTATTGTTGGCAATGCCTCAGATCAATGGAAGGAGTTGCAGGAAATCTTAAATGAAGGTGGCGTTTTCCCTCAATCAGAAAATTCCCTCTCCGGTGCAATAAAGGGAGTTTCAGAGGAAACAGCCGGGCTTATCGCTGGTTACATGAATTCAGTACGCATAAATCAGGCGCAGGCGTTGGTAACAATGAACAGCCAGCTTTTGGAACTGAGCAGGATTGAATTCAACACACGGAACAACGCTTACATCAAGCGGATTTATGACTTGTTAGAATCAAGCAACAACAATACAATCAACAGTTCAAGATCAGTAGGAGGACAATAGGATGTCGACACAGCCACCAATTTCGCTTTTCAACTTCAAGATCATTTACTGGATCGATGGCGTTGATATTTCGTCTTACAAGGTCTATGTTAGGGACAGTCAGGGTTTGTTTGATGTGCCGAAGCGAAAAATTGCATATAAGCATGATTGGCTTGACGAAAACGGCGAAGACGTTGATCTTTCAACCGTCAAAACAGAATCCCGGGAAATCAGGCTTGAATGCTTTGTTGTTGGTGATACAATTATTCAGGCAATTGAAAATCTCAACTCCCTGCTTGCTGCAATCGATCAACCTGGGTACAGGGTTTTAACGGTTCAATACTACAACACAAATGACAGGCTGACCTTCAATGTTTACAGGGAGGAAGCCGTGAAAGTAATGAAGAAATTCCGCTACAGGAAAAACGTGTGGTCATTCACGCTCGTGTTAAAAGAATACAATATCAGATCAGGTGAATAGGCTTTTGATAAATACTGCATCAGGATCAAGGTACACAAACCTTAAGGGCAATTCTGAGTTGTCTCAGAAATTGCTTGGGGAGGATATTGTCAAGGTGTTCTTTGAAATCGATGAACCGTTTGAAATCAATATTGGCGACTACATTGATGTTTTCGGGAAAAGATATTTCGTAAATACGCTGCCAATCATCCGCAAACTTTCATCAAGGCTTTATGAATTTGAATGCACCTTTGAAGCATATATATACGATTTGTCGAAGGTGTCCTATATGGACGTTGATGCAAAAGGGGTGCACGTTTCGCATGAATTTTACCTGACCGGGCTTCTCGAAGATTTTGTTGTTATGATTGCCCGGAATATGGAGCGTGTTTATGGTACCGCTGTTTGGGCTTACACCATTGAAGCTGTTCGGACAGACTACAAAACGCTTTCATTTTCTGATCACAACTGCCTGAGCGCACTTGCTGAAATTTGCAAGGAATTTGCTGCCGAATATGAAGTTGTAAGAACGACTGATAAAAATACTCTTGTAATCAAGGATAAAATCGGCGGCACCCAGAAGCCACTTTTCAAGTACGGTTATGGCAATGGCCTGTATTCACTAAAAAGAAACCTGTCAACCGCAAGCAATATCTGTACCCGGCTTTTTGCATTTGGCAGTTCAAAGAACTTAGGACCCAATTACAGAAATTTCAGTCCGAGGTTAAAGATGCCAGCGCAAACCTCCGGCCAGCCAAACATCTTTGTATCATTCGGGCATTTTGTTATTGTCGGTCAGGAGGCACACATCTTCGGACAAACCAATGCAGCCTATGTACAGCTGCAGATTCCCGGTGAAAATTCAGGATGGATTGATTATGGAACTGCTCAGAATGGCGCCTTGTTGAATTATCACTACCTGACTTACTATATGCCACCATCCGTTTATTCGTTCCGGATAAAAGCATGGAACATCATTGGAAAGTACGTTTACAGTGATGGCACGTATGAAGGCTGGGGAATATCTGTCAATGAGAATAGCTATATCGACAATGATGCAGCAATCAGCAAATTTGGCGTTATCGAGAAGGTGGTCATATTTGATGAAATCTATCCTCATAGAATTGGCACTGTTACAGGCATTGGTGACACGTATTTGAAGTTCTCTGATTCTGGCATGTTTGACCTTAACGCAGTAGATGGCGAAGGAAATACGCTCTATTTGCTTCCCGGGCTTGAAGCGAAGATCCATTTTAACACCGGTAACCTTGCCGGATATGAATTAACGATCAACAATTTCAACACTGCAACAAAAACATTTACGATCAACTCAATAGTTGATGAACGAAGTCTTGAAGTGCCAAACCCTGCTGAGTCTGCATTTAAAATCAATGTTGGCGACAAGTATGTAATTATCGATATCAAATTACCTGCTTTCTATATTACTGAGGCTGAGAACGAATTATACAATGCTGCATTTGATTGGCTGACCAAATATTCAAATTATCATGTGCTTTATGATTTGGATATTGATGAAAAGTACATGAAAGCAAACTCTTTTTCGCTCGGGATTGGCGATGAAATACTTGTTGAGGATGAAGAACTTGGATTGATGGACATGATGCGAATTTTGGAAGTTCGAAGAAATCTTGTCAGCGAATACAAGTATGAAGTGAAACTATCTGAGACGCAATTTAAGCAGAAACGCAGACCAGGGCGCACTACCAAAAAGATAAAGGATACCATTGCAGTAATATCCACTCCAAGCAACACTGACTGTGTACTTTTTGAAAGAGCCGGAACCACACAGCCTGTAAAGGTTGCTTTCACTGACATTAAATCGACCCTGAAAGAGTATTTCAATACTGTTTACACTGAAGTTATTTATAACGACCATGAACCTACGTCAACTAATGACACTCCATCACCTGCAAATGCAAACTTTTTTTTAGGCGATGATTACGAGTATCACATGATTGCCGGGCGATGGAAACGAAGTTCACTATCTACATTTTAACCAAATTTATTGTATATGAGCAACAAATTAAGAGTCCGCAAACCGAATCAGGCAGTCAAGCCTGAAAACACAAACGAAACGCCTGCAGAAGTACAGGCAGAAAAAACTGCGCCTACAAAGAAGAAAAAAGGCAATGGCGAAACAGTTGAAGAATTGCAAGCAAAAATTGCTGAATTGCAACGTCTTGAAAACGAAAAGATTGAAAAACAGATTGAAGAAGTTGCAAACAAGGCCGGTGTCATGGTCGGAATCCAAATGACCGCACAAAAGCTGGCCGAAATCATGATGTACATGGTACAGAACAAAATGACCACGGTTTCACTCAAATTCGAGGTCTGGAAAGAAAAAAAATAATCACCTAAAAACCTATCGAAATGGCACAATATGACTTAATTCTAGTACGCAATGATGCTCCTACCGGGGTTGATTTTGCCGAAATAACCCTTTCAAAACCTGCAAGGGCTGGCTTGTTCATGACACAAAATCCAGCTTCCGGTGCATTTGGATGGTCAGACACACTTGACACGCCGGTGTTTAATGGAACTGTTTCGGGAACTGCTTTAATCAACAGCATGGCAAACGCCGCATCCGGAAAGCTTGTTGATTCTGCAATCATCAAAGCATACGTTGATGCGAACATTGGTGCCAATGATGCGATGGTATTTAAAACTGCAATTGATTGTTCGGCAAATCCAAACTATCCTGCCGCAGATTGTGGTTGGACTTATCGTATTTCTGTTGCTGGTAAAATTGGGGGAGCGTCAGGACCAAATGTTGAAGTCGGTGACATTCTTATTTGCAACACTGATGGAACTGCCGCCGGTACCCATGCAACAGTTGGTGCAAACTGGAATATCATTCAGATGAACCTTGATGGTGCTATTGTCGATGGCATGTTTTCCGGAACCGGCCTAATGAAACGAACCGGAGCAGGAACCTATGCAATTGTTACTGACAATTCGGCCAACTGGAACACTGCTTACGGATGGGGCAAC
>Ga0180007_10002888_pt1 | contig 19894 bp, 12 predicted proteins | sample MM_PC_MetaG_FD_121122 | JGI IMG/M metagenome (GOLD analysis project Ga0180007, IMG submission 121122) | Groundwater microbial communities from the Aspo Hard Rock Laboratory (HRL) deep subsurface site, Sweden - MM_PC_MetaG | ecosystem: Environmental > Aquatic > Deep subsurface > Groundwater... | reverse complement strand
GACAGAGGACAGAGGACAGTAGTCAGTGTTCAGCGACGCATACTATATAACTGTAGTTAGTCTCTGGCTTCTGTGCGCTGTCTTCTGGTGTCTACCGGCGAAGTCGGTCGACCTCTCCGGCTTTGCCGGCTTAGGAAGATATCTCCCGGCATGGATCCGCCGGCCCAAACGCAGGTTGGTTCATGCTCCCAAATTTTATCTTTTTGACATAGGGCTGACAAATGTTTTGAATAAAAGAGGACGTATCGAACAGGGCTCCGAATTATTCGGCCGTGCGTTTGAACATTTCATTGTATCTGAAACCTTCGCCTGGTCTCAATATTCAGAAACATTCAAGGAAATCAGTTACTGGCGTTCAGCATCAGGATATGAAGTCGATCTGGTTTTGGGTGATATGGAGACACTGATTGAGATTAAGGGATGCGATGAAATAAATTCCGCGCATCATAAATCCATACGTATATGCGCTGAAGAGCATACGGTTAAAAAGAAAATATGTGTCGCATTAGTACCAAAGCCGCGGATGACCGATGACGGGATAGAGATTTTGCCATGGAAAGATTTTTTAAGCCGGCTGTGGCTAAATGAATATGCATGACGCGCTGCGTGTGCTTTATGGTCATGGTCTCCACACCATAATCAGCGCGGATTCAGGAAAATTTTTTTGTCCTGGTTTACCGGGAAAGAAATTTCAGCAGGTTTTCTGAGAATATTTTTTTCTGAAGTTTGGCATCCATATCAGATTTTTCTATTTTATAAATAGCAGGCAGCGGTGTCTTAAGAGGCATCTGCGTACCGAACGTGAACCTGTCAATTGATTTTTTTACCCATTTCATATTCGCATGAGAAAGAGTAATATCAGTCCTGGAAAAATCGATAAGCCAGTTTTTGCCGGAAAGTTTTTCGTAATTAAGAATAAACGCATCCCGAATGATAAATTTTGTTTTCGGGAAGTTTTGGACAGTCCGGATGATTTCATCCGGTTTAATATTGGGTATTTTAAAATGCCAGTGTTCGCCCCGCTCATCCTCAATCCGTTCGCTTAACGCCGCAGGAATGTGCATGGAACCGAGCAGAGTTAAAAGCTCACCGCATTGCGGGCTTTGTAAACTGTAATTATGCAGACTTGGATACAGGGCAATTGCCTTAGCCCCCAGGCGGTCAACACATGTTTGCAGATCTTCCTTCCATCCCGGATAAAACGGATTAATAACGCAGAAAGGAAGCAGCCGTGTTCGGTATTCTTTTATCATTTCTGAAAGCTGCAGATTTGCCCGGTGCACATCTTTGTAGAAAAGTCCGTTTACCGGCGTGACACATGCCTGAGTAATGTGCATTGAATCCATCAGTTCAATTAATGATGCCGGTTCAGTGTAACGGGTTTCGCGGAACGGCCATTGGCCTAAATAGGCGTTGCAGTCAGTTTTCCGGATACTGCCGGATCCGGGATTTGATAACGTGTTGCTGGATATTTTGTGTGATGGTTTGGCTTTCATAAAACTGACCCTCCTTTGCGTTTGTTAAGAATATCAATAAAATTACCTGAAAAAATCTTTTTTTTATCAATATCAGAAAGGTGCGCGCTCATAATTTTACCCATACCGTCGCAAAAACTGCAGTCGTTGGCATAGAGAAGACGGTCAATTCCGAGTGTCTCAACGCTTCTGTCTATCAGTGTTTCGTCCACCACCGAGCCTGAGGTGTCTGCGTAGATCTGACTGCCGGGTTTAAGACCTTTAATCACATGTTCCCAGTCGCCGCCTCCGCCGATATGTCCTTCAATCAGAATTGCTTCGGGGTATCGTTTAATCAGATTCAGAAACTGAACAGGGCCGGCGATATTCGGCTGCCGTTCCATGAGGGCTGTATTGTAAGAGACGCCCGCGTGCATGAGGACGGGAATGCCGAGTCCGATTGTTTTTTCGATAAGCGGGAAATGAACCGGGTCATCAAAGCGGTAGCAGTGATAGAGTTTTACTCCGATCATGCCTGCGTCAAAACAGCGGTCAATTTCCCGGAGCGCGGCTTCTGAATAGCCGGGATTTACATAACAGTATCCGAGAATTCTGTCTTTGTGTTCCCGCATATAACGGATGCAGTCATTGTTGCATGAAATAAATTCATCCGGTGTACACCGTTTTTCCTCAGGAAGCACTGAGATTGCGGCCATATTAATACCGAGCCGGTCCATTGCGTATAATTGCTGCGCATTATATTCCTTATAGTTTTTGCTTTCCTTTGGCCATAGGTGCCCGTGTGCATCAATAATCATTGTCTGTTCGGAAGTGTGCATGTGGAGTGCTCCTGGAATTAGTTTTTAACGGCGACGGAGAAGAATGTCATGGAATTTTCTCCCTGAATTGTCGTTGCAGGATATGTGTAAAACCGGGTGAGTTTCGGCTGTGTGTCGAGAATGGTAAACCCAAGCTGTCCCTTTACGGTGACAAGTGTTTGGTCTTTTGATACTTTTTCAATGAAATATCCATGCGTTTGCCCGTTACCATGGTTTATCCGGACAAACGGTGCCGTACCAGGTTGGCCCGAAAAATTTATTATCGCCCGCCGGGTAAGTTTTATGGTCGCGGTATCAACGGCACGGTCGATGGGGATGGTCAGTTCCGGTCCGCTCTGTATGGTCTCGCTGCCGCAGCGGACAGTCCCATTCACGATGTGATATGCATGGATCTTACTATCTCTAACCGATACATACCCGTACGCACCTTCTACGGTAACGGACAGATTTTGTACAGTGACCGTGCCCGGCGAGTTGCGTCTGCAGAAAATAATATCGCTATCAACAGATCCAGCGGCTTGTCTGTATTCGGCGATGAGAATTCCCGGCGCAATGTATTTTACCACAGCGACATTGGGTTCTTTGTGAAATGGTTCAATGATGTTGGCAAAATGCACATCTGCGCTGCTCTTCAAGCGTACCAGCAGAAATTTACGGAAGAATTTATCCGCTAAGGTGTTATCATCCTTGCCTGCCTGGCGCACTGAAGGATTTCTTCCGGTAAAGAATAACGGACTGTCTTTTTTCTCAAAGGGAGTAAATGCCGCGGTGCCATAGCCGTCATCAGCACGGAAAATTGTGCGCACAAAACCATCGGACGGAATTTTTACCTGTTCGGTTTCTTTTAGAAACCAATAGGCATGATACTGAGGCTGCGCGGCGAAGTCGTATTCGCTTTTTGGTTCGATAAAGTTTTTTAAAGTATCCGCAGGAACAAGTTCGGCATCCTGCCTGGAAAGGGGAGTGCCTCCGCTGCCGGAAAATTCGACGGCATCCTCTTTGTCTGCATTGCCGTGTAAAAAATAATCATATACTGAACCCCCGCCCGCAGAAAAAAAGTCTGCAGTGTAATAACGGCCCTGACCCTTATGAATAAGGAAAACCGTTCTGCGGTATAAATTTCCGTGGTTCATTTTCCTTCCATCGGCATCAGTTATTTGTACCCCGGACTGAGTGTTGTCCACGTATATTACATCACCTCTGCCCTTGTCGACGCCGGGTTCCTGATTTTTAAAATCGACTACCACTGTGTTATGTGACGCGCTTGCCCCCATCCATGTCCTGTATTTTGTGTGTGAATAACCGAGATCAGATAATACTTCCCGGTTATGCGCCCATATTGTGATACCAAGTGTGTCATGCTGCCAGTGTCCGGTTTTCGGCGTCCAGTTCATATGCAGCTGCACCTGTTTTCCGTTTGTAATGCCTGTAAGCGCGCTGTGACCAAGCGCGGGAAAATAATATGAAACCTGTTCCGGTTTTCCGGCGGCGGGTACAGGCCACATCCAGGAATCACCGAGAGGAATTGGTCTTCCGTCAGGATAGTAGGGAAGTGCGGAGGCCTGATTAATTATCTTTACATTCTCTCCCAGATTTTCTGCCGGATTAAGATTAGTATACCGGATACTGCTGTACGCCGAATTAAATCCGTCAGGATCACTATAGCCCGACGAAGCCATACTTACTTTCCACAGTGCACTTGCGGCGGACTGTTCAAAATAACTTACACTCGGCTCAAACCAGAACCCGTCGAACATGAATTGGCTTTTCATATAATATTTAAAACGCTCTATTGCGATATGGACGTAATCCGGCGCACCGGTGATCCTGCCCGCGATGATTGCGCGCTGCCAGAAATCAGGAGACATGTTGCCATAGGTTTCTATGTTGTTTTTAAAAATAATTTCCGCAGCCTGATGGAAGAAACCCTTTTCTATGTGCAGCCGGCGGTCAAGTCCGCTTTTTTTTAGCTGCGCTTCTAATGAGGTACTGTCGTAAATGCAGTCATACACGAGAAGAAGTGAACGGGAGATATCCATGTAGGCCCACCAGTCCCAGCGGCTTGCCCTGTCCTGCCGTTTTACAATGCCCGGATCATCAAGTCCGATAAAAAACTCTACGGGCGCCTTGACCATATCATATTTAAAGACAAAATCGGGAAATGCTTTTACGAAATGTACCAAAATCAAAGCGGCTTTTTCCGCATACGCTTCATTTCCGGTTAATGCATAGAGATTGCCCAGAATCCATGCCGCTCTTTCAAAATATGCTTTCTGTCTGAAAGCAATTCCTGCATCAAGGTAATATTTCCATCCCTTTGCGTCCTGGTGATATTTGTACTCAATTTTTTTACCGGATGGCGCCGTAACTATTTGTTTTTTATCCGAAGGATATTTTTCTGATGGAAATACATGACCGCAGGGCGTGCAGCTCATACGGTGAGGGTCACTAATTGACCAGGTGAATGAAGAGCCTTGCCCCTGAAGAGTGCAGTTCGGGCAATCTACAAAAAATATACCCGCCTGCACCGGCATTGCTGCCGATATTTGGACATCATTCATAGAAAGAAGCGGCTTGATTTCATTCATGTAACTTTCAGACTGCATATTAGTGTGTACAAAATTTGTAATTTGCGGATGTTTTCCTTGGAATTTGCGGTGATTTCCGATGTAGGTAAAATTGGACACTGTCTGCGGAGGTGCAGAGAAACCTGCAGTATCTTTCACCCGAACCACATTGATTTTTATATTATCAATCCATGTAGTTCCGGAGTGTCCGCCGTATTTATTAAAACGCATTACAATAGATTTGGTGTTTGGCGTAACAGTGAATTGTTCTTCGTATTTTGTCCAGTCTTTGCCGGGAGCAAACGGGATTATTAAACTGCCCATTTTTAATTCCTGCCCCTGTCCCCGCAATTCGGAGTATGACCAGACATAAAAACAATTCCGATAAGCAGGGCCGTCGTGCGGATCGGAGCGGACATAAAAAGAAAGCGTAAAGTAATCCCCCGGAGCAAATCCGCCGTTAATGGTAAGCACACCGGCCCCGTTTGTTACAAGCGCGCAGTATTTTCCCTCATACGGACGGTCGTTGGTAATAATGAAGCCGTGTTCCCACTTTGTCCAGAGTTTCCGGATTTCTTTTTCCGGACGGGCAGGTGTAATTTCGAAGCCTTCGGTCAGGGGCAATGGAATTACCGGAGGCGGCGGTTCGACTCCGCATTCTCTGCATTTTGCCATTTCTTTTAAAATTTCTTTTTCGGAAAGTACGCCCTGGTAAATTTTTATTTCATCAACGGCGCCTAACGTACCGTATGCATAACCGCCTTTATATGATCCGACAGAAAGATCCGGTGTTCCCGCGGTTACTGTGTAAATCCCGCTTCCGTTAGCGGATTTTTTGCCGTTTAGATATCCGCTTATAATTCCTTTTTCGTTCCGGATGACTACGATATGATTCCATTGATCGTAAATGATCTTTCCCGCATCCGCGGAGAAGGAATACATCCAAAATTTTTCACCATCGCCGGATACAAACTGCACATTTTTCCAGCTGTAGTTGAGTCTCCACCCCGGGCCGCGTTCTCCGAACGCATTTCCTATTATTTCGTGGGTAAGGTTTCCCTGTTCGTGCGGTTTAAAAAATAAACTGATCGTAAAAGGGCCTTCTTCAAAAGAGGAAAGAAAACCGCTCACATTATTAAACACCACACTCGCGCATTGCCGTGAAGCGGTATTGGTAAAGAGCATTGCTCCTGCTTCTATTCCTTTGGTTTTTGCTGCTCCGTTCAGGCCAGTACCTTTTATTGGATTTCCTTCGTACTCCGCTTCAATTATTTCATCATATAGAAGTTCATCCTGATTGTTGAAACCGCAGTAAAAAAAAAGTTCTGAGGCAAACGATACAGAGGTGAAAGTATAGATAATGACAACAATAGCAATGCGATTAATTTTTTTTTTCATATTAATTTTTGTAGTAATGTTTATTAGTGTGTGTACACGTTCTGGTTACACCGGAAAAAGGTATACGACGGATTAACTCCATGACTTCAGTATTATACTTTAAATTTATAGTATAGTCAAGATTTTTGAATATTTATTTTCCAACGACTATATGTTTTGTCCGGTTTCTTTACTGAAAGAGTATTTCTGATGATTGAAAATCCGGAAGACAGGGTGCTTATCTTACATCAAAACGATACAAGCGCGCTTTTTCAGCCCCCCAGGTGGTTTCTGGAATTATCCGTATTGCATGGGTAACAAGATCAAGCGGGATAATGTAAAAACGCTGACAATTATCCTTTTTACTGTACACGGTTTTCCAGGTGTTATTTTCGAGGGTTTCAACACGGAAATTACGGACCAGGGACGCGGCAACTGTAACTGGTGTCTGGTTAAGCGGATAATCACAGCGCTGTCGGAAGTCTGACGGTAAACGCGAAAAATCGCTGTCAAAACATACCCGAATTTCACTAACTTTTTTTTCAGTTGCAAAACTGTACTCAATGGCTTGTTCAGGTGAAATTTCAAAAAAATTTTTTTCATTACCAATTGGACGGTCTTTACCTGTTATCAGTTCTAAAGTATTGCCCTCAGTACTTTTAATCGATGCGTTCAGAGTCATTTCCGGTACGGCCCGTGTCAGTCCGGGAAGATAGCAATCATTATCCATTAATTTCTGCTGCAGTTCTCTGATGTGACTTTTATAGACTCCCCGCGGAGAGGTATGGTTTTTTTTTGCTATAAAAGCAGCATTACCTACAGCCTCGCCCATGACGGCACAGGTACGCATTACCCGTGATGAACTCATTGCCGAGTGTGTGGCGCTTATATTTCTTCCGGCAAAAAATAAGTTGGAAATATTTTTAGAATATAAACTGCGAAATGGTATCCCCCATGGCTGCGGAGCGGGATGAAATATGGTAGGTGCGCCGGGACAAAGCAATCCAGCAGGATTATGATCATCCATTGGCCAGCCGCCGTATGCCACTATATCATCAAATTTTCCGCCTGCTTCCACGTCGTTCTGCGTAATGATATAATCGCCGGTATACCGCCGGCTTTCTCTTTTACCGGGGACAAAACCGATCCAATCCAGTTCCCAGTTTTCTGCTCCATGATTTCCTTTGTTTTTTATGTGATCCCATACTCCCATCGCAGCCCCAAGGAGACGGTCACGCAGTACTTCAGTATCGTGAATAGAGTCTTCTTCTCCCCCCAGTTCCAGCCACCAGAAATTATTCCCGGGGACAGTATGCCCCCGGAGCGGAAGATCCTCATCCGATTCATATTTATTTGCCCAGTGCGGAGGGATAAATTTCTGAGGGGTTTTTGTTTCACGGAGTTGAAACAGACAACTCATTCCCATTGTTTTTGTGTCTGATTTAGCCGGGGCAATAGACTCATTAAACTCGGATCTTGCCTCTCTTCCGATACGGCACTCGGCAGAAGTCAGGGAGGCGAGAATAGCATCGCCTGAACAGTCTGCGAAATAGTCTGCGGTAAATGTATGCCAGGTCTCTGAGGTCATCTGCCAGGCCGTCACCGTCTGGATCTTTTCTTCAGTCCGGGCTGTTTTGTTTTTAATTTTTCCGGATCTGTTTTTGCCGGATGTTTCAGCAGAATTAACGCTGCAATTAAGAAAAATCTCCAGATTTTTCTGATAACGGACTTTTTCGTATAACAGACTGTCCCATAAAGAATAATTGCGCATAGGATTGCGATACATATTTTCGAGTTCTATTTCTTCTATTAAACCTGTTTCTCTGAAACCCGAACCTGTTCCACGATCGGCCCCGCAAATCCACATGCGTATTTCAGAGGATGCGTTTCCGCCGAGAACCGGGCGGTCATGGATAAGCGCAGTCCGTAGTCCGCATCGGGAAGCAGCTATTGCTGCGCACATTCCGGCCACACCGCCGCCAATAACGCAGAAGTCGAAAATATGATCTTTTTTTTTCATTAATGTTCCTGAAGTATATTATGAAATAAACTATTTTAAAACGGATAATAATCAGCAGGACTTCAGTATATTCTGGATATTCTGAAATACAACGATTGTATTAATTTTAAGATCAAGACAGCAGTTACGGCACTTGATTTTTTCTTTTATCCAGCTGATCTTTTGAGCATCCGGATGACAGAAATACTGGCCGCGCCCCAGTCCGTCAATTTTCCGGTGCAGTTCACTCCAGTCATCATTTAAAAGGGCGTCTCCCGGCTGCCATTGAATGACTTTAATTTTATCGATAGAACAAATCGACTCAACATGAACCAGAGCACCGGGGCCGTCGAGGTGATACTCCGCGTAATCAACAGTCTCTGCCTCGTGGCGCAAAGAAGGCAGAACAAACTCCTCAAGAATCGCCGGGCTTATCATGCATGAAAAGTCACATTGCAGCAGACCGGAAAAGCCGGGCTGGTAAATCATATGCCGGTTTACGCTCCCCCAGGTATCGGTATCATATTCTTGCCGGAATACCTCGACTACTTCGCTGAACGCCTCATCGACCTGTGTAAGCGCTTTCCGGATTTTATCCGGAGTGTCAATAAGATCATAAAGCAGCGGCTGAACCCCGCGCAGTGCGGCAAGACAATCAAGGTTTCCCTGAAGATGTGTCGGGCTGATCATGATTTTCCCTTCATATCGTTTTCTCAGTTCCCGGGTCACCTCCAGAGTCCGTTTTGCGGCCTGACAGTTCCAGTCAATCCTGATTTTAAAATGATCCCAGTTTCCGACACAGTGTTCAGCCCATGAAGTATTATTTTTCAGATCGAGCTTCAAATCGATGCCCATGAGCGCGGCGAAATGATCCGCGCCGAAACTTACTACAACAGCGGGAAGTGTGTCTCCCGGAAATATATGACTTTCAAGCCAGCCGTCAAGCTGCCGGCAGAACACGTCAATGTCTCCGGTCAAAAGTGTCAGCGGACTGGGAAATGAAACGGGTTTCGTCCCCGGTTTTTCCAGGACGCACACAAGCGCCGGACGGGTATATTCAGGTTCTTCCCACCATCCCTTCCAGAATTTCCGGCAGGCGTCGTAATCTTCTTTATATGTCAGTTCCATGTAAAATTATCTCCAAAATTATCAAACCAAATTGTCTTTGGTGATATTGAGTTATTTGATTACCGGAAACGGCCGGAATAGGAGTGTGCGTGTGTTACTCCCGTTTCCATAAATGTTAAATAATTTTCCTGCATCTGTTCAGGAATACTATGCTCATACGGACCTGCACTCGGTGAGAGCATAAACCGCTTCCCCTTTGTTTCCTCAAGTACTTCTTTTACCGCAGCGTGCATTTCCTGAGGAGTATAGGATCTGAAGCAATCGTACTGGATGTTCCCGATAAGCCCTATCGAATCTCCGACGATATCAAAGGCCTGTTTCAGAGTACAATTCCCGACTGGCGGCGCTTCAATGGTATGAATAGCGTCAGGCCCGATATCAAGGAAATCAGGAAGAATGTCTCGGATCTGACCATGGTAATGCGTAATAACATTTTTCCCATAGGAATGAACCAGTGCACAGAGTTCGCGGGAATACGGAACGATCCACTCCTGAAAGGTTTTTCTGCTAACCATCGGGGGGGAGGCCATCTCACTTCCTACTAAAAAATATACATCTGCCAGATCGTTTTCAAGGCAATACTTATATTTTATCCGGTAGAACGACATAGCCCGGTCCAGGTAGTTCCTGATCTGTTCGTTATGCGTAAGCGACCAGACCGGATACTCACTGAGTTCAGCCGCGTGATAGAGCTCGTTTATGGGTTCACCCAAAGCAAGCATCATTGCACCGTATTCCCGTGGGAATTCCTCTTTCTCGGCGCGGTAGGCCGGAAGCAGCGAATCAATTTTTTTGGTCACCGCTTCCTGATCCGTTTCAACCGGCATACTCAGAAATGCCTCAAGATCTCCGTCATTACAAATCATTTTTTTATGAACCGTCTCGCCATTTTTTTTACTTACTTCATCAATAAGTATATTTCCATTCCATGATAGTTCAGTCTTTCTCAGGGTAATAGTATCCGCATCAGCACTTTGGACATCGGCGGAAGTTTGTACCAACACCGCGTCACTGAACACGGGTATCATCAGATTGCGCCGGTTAAGCATTACCGCACATTCTTTTGATTTTTCAAATATTTTTTTATATTGCGGGTTTGTTCTGACATCAGCATAGTACCCGACCTTATGATAGGGAAACAAAAGCCAGATCGGTGTCCGGTCAATTTCCCGGTTACTTAAAAAATTCATCAGCCGCTGGTTGTTTGTCATTTTTGATTTCATTTACAAGTCCTTTTTTTATTGCTAGTCATCCGGATCTATTTCAAAGTCTCCACTACCCGGAGGCACAGTATACGATTCTATGGTGCGCTGATCAGTTTTTAAAATGGTCAGCGTGACCGGATACTTCCACGGCGTCCCAAGCGAACCTTTTATCTTTTGCCCGGAATATCGTATATCCGATATTTCCATGCCCTGGGAAAGATTGAGGTTTGTTCCGATTAATGCGGCAGTCCTGTGCTTAATGCAGGTGATCCGCAGCAGTCTGCAGCTATGCGGAGGGAGTTCGAGCCGGAGTGTATCTGACGTGCCGAACACACCGTAAAACTTTTGTCCACGGAATTCAAACACGGCCGCTGGAAACACCGCCGGGTTTGCTGCAAGGATAGTTCCGGGGGCAACATTCCGTTCAACCGCTGCGTCAGACCAGTTAACAATTGTTATTATAGTCCAGGGCGGGAGTTTTCCTGGCGGAGAGGTAAAGTCTGTGATAAAACAATCCGGCAATGCAGAAGAAGACTCACCTCCGGCGATTTTTGCGGGCCCGGCATACTGCGGGATAACATGCCGGTACATCGCACGGCGGTCCGGGTCTATCTCACTCATGCGCTCTGAAATACAGACAATCCCTCCGCCGAGAAACTGGTTAACAACAGTTGAAAAGGCTTCCTCATCGGTGAACGTTCCGCTGGATAAATGAACATGGACATTATCACGAAAAGGTGCTGTTCGTCTGCGTATCTGGAGCGCATCCGGATCGGTATGCCAAAGCCTGTTGTAATAATTTCTGTGTATATTCTGTTTGATACGCAGAGGATATCCATTAATGCGGTTCGGTTTTCCCAGAAATATCCCTTCCCATTCACCGCGCACATCCATAGAGGATCTTACCGCATCAGCAAGTCCGGCAGAGCCTTCATACAAACCGCCGCATACTTCAAAATAACTGTCGCTCCCGAGTGCTTCCCGAATAAGTTCAAGTCCTTTGCGACAGGCCTGCGCCCTGTTTTTCGTCCGGTCATAGTACCGGACCTCATCACTGAGGATCATCGCCCTGACAAAATCCAGTTTATGATACATAAATCCATGTTTTTTCAGACGGCCATACAGTGCTTTTAAAAAATCATCAGCCCCCGGAGCGAAAGGGTCGAGCACAAAGCAGTCTCCCGCGGCGCATTTAAACACTACCGGCTTTCCGTTCTGATTACGCAGTATTAATGCGGGATTGGAAGTTAATACCTTTGCTTTCGGCTCAAGTACAAAAGGAGCAGTCCATATTCCCGGTATATAACCGGCCCTTTTTATTATACCCGCAAGATGCTCCAGACCTCCGGGAAATTTTTCATTTGTCCCCCAGTCTCCGAACGTATCACTCCATCCATGATCGATTTGAAATACATCAAAAGGCACAGGATGTTCATGCAATGAAGCGAGATTCTCTGTTACATCACTTTCCCGGATATCCTCCCCGTAAAAATACCAGCTGCAGAATACCGCCGGCCGCTTCTCAGGGGGATGTTGTACCGCATACAGCTCAGCGACTTCCTCAACATGTGTTTCCAGAAGCTGCCGCACATCCTTTCCTGTTTTTATCTGAAATACATGTGTCTGTACCAGGTCGCCGGGAAGTAATTCCGCGCCATCATACACCGCCCATGCTTCAATGCTTTTAAGTTTATTGCGATCACTTTGTGTTTCAAATGTAACTTCATTGAGATGCAGATTCTGTCCGGTAAAAGAAAGTCTCAGCGGGAGACTGTTCTCGTTTTTTTGGATTATCATTCCAGGATCCGCGGTGACACGATGGGAAAGAGCATGTACCCCTTTTGCAAAATCCTCATAGCTGATACCCGCTCCTGCTCTGATCTCAGAGCTGTCAAAAATAACGTCCTCCAGATCGTCATCGGCTATAGCCGGTGAGAAAAAACCCGGTATATCATTTTTCTGCCTCGCCATTCTGAAAACCTGGCATTTCGTCAGATCACCTTCAAATAGGCCCTTGCTATTAATACCAAGAATATTAATTCTTTTCAGGCGTACGGATACACTGCGAGTGTTTTTAACCGTAAGCACTATCGACATGCCTTCAGCATTTCTGACAATGCGTCTGTGAATTGCAAGGCCCCGGACTGATGCCTCCCCGTTTTTAAAAACGGGGTCCGGAAGATACTCTTCCTCAATTACGGGTGCCAGTGTGCTGTAAGTAATGCACAATTCTTCTGAGCCATTACTGATAACCAGTTGTTCCCCCTGCACAATTATTTTTCTCTTAAGTATTTTAAATTTTAATAAGAATTTTTTTTAACAACTTCTTTTGGAAGAAGCAGCTCAGCGGCATTTCGTGCGAATATTTGTGGAACAGTCATTAGTTGTATATCTCCTGCAACCGCATTAATTCTCCATAAACGTCCATCCTGGCCGTCAGGAACTTCAATACTGAAAAAATTCGGATCTTTTGCAAAAGAATACCGCACAGTACCGTCACTATCCGTCATTGTTCCTGTTGAATTTTTCTCGTGATACCCGCCGATGATTTCGGTACCCTTTGGTACATAAAAATACGCACTCCATCTGCTCCAGACTTTTCCATCCTTAGAGAGTGACGTAGGGCCTTTTGTGAAAACAAAATAGGTATCTTCCGGCCATGAAGTAACCGTCATTGCGCCCGCATCATTAAGTACGATACGCTGCAGTCCCTTATATTTGGTCGATAGTGTTATTTCGTGCGGCAAACCGTCGGGAGGAACCTCAGCCTGACCGGTCATTTTCAGTTCAGGTTCAAGCGCCGGCCATAGTTCAAGTTTTGCCGGGCCTCTGTCCCGGTAATGAGCAATCATACCCGCGCTTACCGTTAAACTGATGTCCGCCGGGGCCTCACTTACCCAGACGTAAAATTCAGTTTCACCCCTGGTGCACATGGCATTAAATCCGCTGCTCTGTTCAGTTTGCAGCTCCAGATCTTCCGCGGGCACCAGATCCATACTGTAGGCAATGGGCTGAAAACTGAGCATTTTATATTTTTCAAGTCCTTCTGCGATAAAGCCAAGCAGGACTTCTTCTTCAAGCGCGGTGGTTGTTTTCCAGGGATTCGTATTTTTATCATCGTCCCATGCGCATCCTTCGGGCACTGTTACCTGTTTATCTCTTTTCGGCATATCTCTTGCGAGTCCGTAACTATGTACCATTCCCGAATCACGGATTGAATATATATGCTGTAATAATAATTCAAAATTCTTTTGTCTGACTTTACCGCTGCCGGACGTATATGCCCGGTATAATTCTATGTAACGGACATATCCGGCCAAATCCGCGAGCCGGCTCCGCTCTTGGGCATTCGATGACTTTTCTAACGTCTTACTCAAAGAAGCATACAAACGCGCGAGAAGATCATCACTCATCATGGTCTTTGTACTTGCGTCCAGTAAATTATAAAACTGACTCATTTCCTTGATACCCGAAGGAAACATTTTTTCAAGAAAATCTTCGGTATTTTTTTTAATAGAATCTGCCTCATCAACGTCCCACAAAATCCGACTTACCAGATAATGCCCGAGTCCAAGCGGCCCCGCAGCATTATCCGTTTCAGTAATATAATACCGGGCTCCCTTTTTATACCAGGCCGGAAACTTTTTCTGTAAATACTGCATATTTGCGCCGAGGGCCTGCCCCGGCAGATCCCTGTGCCATGGACTAACAGACAGATAATCTCTCACTCCGCAGGAAGCGCCTTGTTTCTGCCAGTCCGCTATACATTCTTCATCCGGCTGCGGATTAAACTTTGTAGCGACCGCTACGACAACATTCGGGTGTACTTTTACTCTCGGAGCCGGAGCGTGCTGATTATAGGCGTACATTCCGACAAACTTATCCGGATAAAACGAAGTTATGACTTCGGCCGCTTGATTCGCGAGGATTACCACACGGTCACTCACGGAGCCCATTTTTTTACAATTCTGACATTCACACCAGTCAGAACCGTCGCTGGGATCGAGAGATACTGAGTCCGCGCATGCCGGGTTTGTCTCAATTTCTTTTTTTGCGTACGCAATTACCAGTTTACGAAGGTCAGGGTTCGAGATACAGAATTTCGCACTCCCGCTATCCGGATGTGTTCTTTTTCCATTTATAAGCGCAAGATACTCCGGGTGTGTAATAAAAATCTCCCGATTTCGCGCGATAATGGTATTGTAGGAATGACCGGTATTTAACAGAAAGCCTGTGTACACGCGATTCTTTTTCTCCCATTCCTGCCACAGCATTCTATCCTCCGGCCGCTCCGGCCAGAATCCGAATCCCGGAAAAATACGCCTTGTTAAAAAATCTGGATGCTCATACACGTCAATTTTTACTTTTATACTCGTCAATGATGGAATGTATTCCCATTTTTTTGGCGGGAAAAACTGCCGGTACCCAAGCCTCCAGAGAAAATCCCATATCGCGAATTCAACGGCCAGGTCGCTTGCGCCGATAAGATACAGCCCCTGATCATAGGAAAGTATCCGGTAGTCATCCTTATTTGTGGAAGCATCGGAAAATGAAAGAGACTTCCTCAGCGACGGGAAATCCGCTATTTTTCCGAGAATAATTCCGTTGCCCTCCCGCGTAATAGAAAAATCAGCGCCGGATATCTGCCTCAGATACTGAGCTAAGGTTTTCGCGGCATCAAGACTATTTGTTGCTGAGCTGCTCACCACTATCGGCATCAAGGCTTTTTTCTGATCCGCCAGCGTCACCACCGGCTCCGAAAACAATATTCCCTGCATAATGTAAATACCTGCACCGATAAGTATATTTCTTGTCACTATATCAAATGTATTCTTCATTGTTTCCTCCTTAAAAAGACTCACGGTTTCCAGTTCATATCACGGGGAGACCAGAACATTACGGGACCTACAATCCCTCCGGTACCCAGTTCATCAAGGCTGAAATTCTCAATCCTGACGGCTACTGTGTTTTCTTCTCCAAAGCGGATATCATCGCTTGCATGCATATCAAAGGGTCTGAACCCCCCGGGAATCCCGGGAAGCCCGTCTTCCGGTTCTGTGCTTGTCCCGAGACAATTGCCGTTTACCCAAACCTTCGCCTGCTCATCGACACTCGCGAACCAGAGAAATACTTTCCGTCCCTTGAATTTTACAGGAATTGTTACTTTTGCACGATACCAGGCAACCCCTTTATAATAATGCAACCCCTGGTCCGACCAGGTTGCGGACCGGGTTTTCAGTTTCTGCCAGTTTCCGCCGATTGTACCTGCGCGTTGGTATCCCGCTGCTTCCCCCAGACCGGTCTGATCCTCCAGGAAATCCCATTCATCGGGAAGTGCTGCGGCTATTTCACCGGATTTGACCACGCGCTCATAACCGGTTTTTACAGTAGGTGAATAGTACCGGTTAAAATAGCTTCTGGGGTTCGCTGAGTTTTCATCAAACCAGACCAGGCGCTGTGTTGCGCTGTGAAAATATTTTGAAGGAGCTCCGTTGGTCTTCTCATCCAGAACGTAATCCGTCATTTTATCAGTCAGTATGTAATAGGCCTCCATTTTTTTCATTGCGAGGACAAAGTCAAAATTATTTCTCGCTTCCATCATATCGAGAAACAGTTCAAGACGGTCAAAAGCCAATCGGTTAATTTTTACCCTTTCGGCAAATACGTTTTTAGCTTTTTTTTCAGCCTGGTTAAGAAATCCGCGCATTGCTTTCCGTCTTACGGAATCATATATCCTGAGATAGGGATAACTTCCGCCGGTAAAATACGGGGTATCCCGGAATGCCGCCTCCACTGCTTCATGGTATTGCTTCATAAAAGGTGCGGCGGTTCCGTAAAAGAGCCGGTAGAATTCTTCCAGTAATGCGTCTACGTCTGTTTTAATATCCCACATCATTTTTGAGGCGACATATAGTGTAAGAGGCGAACTCGCCCAGGATTGCTTAATGACCTCTACCCGCATAACATTTATCCCTTTTTGCCTGAGTACCGGTATTTCATTCTTTACCCGGTCTATCTGACTTACCGGAAACTGCGGACAGGCGAGATTATTATAGTAGCCGCGGTAATACATTTCTTCACAGCCTAGTTTGCTCCAGCCATCGATAACACTTCGCAGAATATACCGGTCAGGACTCATGGGATTATCCATACCCCTTATCCGATCGAGGGTAATGGGGGCAAACACACTTACCAGGCGGGGGTGCGGTTTAATAATTGTGGGAGCGAAAAAATGCAGTGAGTATGCGTACCAGACCACATACAGCTTCGGATATTCCTTTTCCATTTTCTCAAGAAGTTTATTAAAAAACCAGACATACCGGTCCGTTTGAGAAATCTGATCAAAAAGTACGTCTTTATACTCACCGTCAAGTGCCCTGCAATTATCACATTCGCACCACCCCACGCCGTCATTCGGTCCCATGCCGATGTAATGTTTCTTAGCGGGATCGGCCTTCTCACTACTGAGCTGTTCACGCACAGCTGCAAGAGCAAGTTCAAAAACTTTCGGACTACTAATACAAAGCTGCCCGGTCGTCCGGTTTCCTTTTACCAATCCAAAACATTCGGGATTGCTCGCAAAAAGGTTCTTTTTTTGTTTTACAAAAGGCTCAATCCCATGCGCGCCGGTAGAACGCAGAAGGCCTCCCATTCTCATCCGGACGGGCCAGTCACCGGTATACACACTTTGCAGCATGCGGTAATCCATTGAAGGTACCTGTATTGTCTGCTGCATCCTGACTCTTACCGTAGAAAGCGCCGGGATAACCCGGCCGATATCTCCGGGGATGTACCAGCGTACACCGATTTGTTCAAGGAGTTCATAGACACCGAACAGGGTTCCTTCCGGTGTTACACCGCAAATTGAAATTTCCTTTTCGTTCACATTTATTAAAAAGGATGAAGGATTATCTCCCTTTTCAAGAATGTGCTGATGAAATTTTTCATCTGCGGCACTGCCCAGTTTAATAGCTATGACACCTTCCGGACACGTTCCTGCAGTAATATCGGGCGAAGCGCCGCAGATTAATGCAAGGTGTTCTGCTAATTCGTCCGCCGCTCTTTTTTCCAGAATATCAGTTTTTTCCGGAAGAATGATTACTGATTTAACTTTTCTTTCAGAAATCAGAATAAGGTCTTTATTCGCAACATCTCCGGAATAGTTGGCCCGTAAATCCGCTTTCATAATTCCAAACCCTGCAGCCATAAGCAATAAGCCTTTAAAAAATTTCTTTGTCTTTTGATTTTCATGAATGCTCCTGTTTTTCCTCATACCTGATTTCCTTATTTGTAAATTTTTTGACACTCTCCCGCTCAATGATTGATACGGGTACCGTAATAGATACTCCATCCTGATCTTTATTTTCAATCAGATTTAAAAGCATTTCAACTCCGGCAGTAATTAATTTTTTTTTTTGTATATCGACAGTAGTCAGCGAAGGGGAAAAGTACTCACCCAATATATCATTTCCAAAACCCATCACGGATATATCTCCGGGGACTGAAAGACCATTTTCGATTGCGGATTTTATTGCCCCTAAGGCCTGGAAATCACTATAGGCTAAAAGAGCGGTGCATCTTTTTTTGCGTTGTATCAACTGTCGCATTGACTGATAACCGTCATAAAACAAACGGTCAGACCTTTTTTGACATATCGTTAAGTCCTCATCTATCGTTATCCCGGCTTCTGTCAGGGCACTGCGATATCCTAAATACCGTTTTAATTGTTTTGAGGCGGTAATAAATGCGATGTCCCGGTGGCCCATATTCAGTAAATATCTTGTAATCTGTATACCGTTATCAAAATAATCCCCCATCACCGAACTGTACGGTACCGGAGTTTTTGCTCCGGGGTTAATATTGATCACAGGAATTTGCTGATCTGAAACATATTGAAAAATTTCAGGATCTACAGATTCCATCATTAAAAGTCCATCGACCAGATTTTTATTGAAAACTTTCGCATGCATGTCCGGACGCGCAATTATTTCGAGATCTTTATACATAAAGAGCAGTGCGTATCCCCTGGCCTGCAGCGATTTATATATATGGTCAATATAACCGGCAAGAAAATAGCCGATCATTTGATCGTAATACATAGGCACTATTAAACCGATGGATCGTGTGGGATTATGAGAATTCTGTGATTTTTTTTTCCCCAGGTACTGCGCGGCCTTAACAGGTTCGTAATGGAACTTTTCAATAATTTTATCGATTTTTTTTTTTGTTTCAGGACGTACTTTTTGAGGCTGGTTGATTACATTAGATATGGTCTGATAGGATACGCCGGCTATTTTTGCGATATCAATCATTGTGAGAGGTTTTGAATGCATATTAAAGTAACATTAGTTTTTTGATTTATTTGAACGTTCAACTATGAACTTGTTAATTATAATCAATAAATACTGAATTGTCAAGTATTTTTTTATTTTTTCTTCTTGCAGACTCAGGGCCGACGCACACTTTCCTTTCATAATAAAACACACACACATAATGCTTGAGTTATCAAGCATTATGTGTGTGTGTACGAATTTTATTCGTGTTGACAGGGGATGACGCAAACGATTTCTGGGTTGGTTCGCGTTTTTTGAGCGATTCCGTCGGGCCATCCTAAATTAGTCAGACGAAATTTAGTCCATTGCCCGACGGATAAACGAAAAAAAAGCGAAACAACTCAGAAATTTAAAGTTTGCGTCAGCCCTGCTTGCAGACTAGTTTAAAGATTTCTTAATAATTATGCAGCAAATATAGTGCAAATAACACCAAACTCCTCTTATCCGAGAATAATTTTAACATTCTCAATAGCATATTACTATAATGATTATTTGAGCGTTCATATATTATTCATTAAATTATAAAATTAAAGCGGAATCGGTTGTTTCGGGTGTGTTTCAGGATTTTCCCGTTTTCAATAATTTTATTGAAAGTACTATGGAGAAATAAATATTCATGTTATGTTTCGTTCAGCGTGTGAAAAAAGGTACCTCAATTTCGTAAATGCATATAATAATTCAAATAATTCTCCTTCTTTCCGCCGTATACGCGGTCCCCGGTTCATTTACGCCCGCCGGTTTTGGAATTCCTCCGCACGACGGTACGGTAATTACGCGGACCGAATATTGCATAATTCACGATGACCATTCAAAAGTACCGGTTTTTGCGGCGTATGTGCTCACTGCGGCGTATCTTGGCGGCAGCGCGAAGAGAAAAAATGTTTTTTATCCTGACCCCTTTCTGAATCCTTCACGCAGAGCTGAACTTGCGGATTATCAAAAAAGCGGGTATGACCGCGGACATCTTATTCCCGCAGGCGACATGACCAGAT
>Ga0180007_10002887_pt1 | contig 19911 bp, 18 predicted proteins | sample MM_PC_MetaG_FD_121122 | JGI IMG/M metagenome (GOLD analysis project Ga0180007, IMG submission 121122) | Groundwater microbial communities from the Aspo Hard Rock Laboratory (HRL) deep subsurface site, Sweden - MM_PC_MetaG | ecosystem: Environmental > Aquatic > Deep subsurface > Groundwater... | reverse complement strand
TACACTTTTTTCCAAAAACGAGTTATAATCTTTTTGCATCGACATTCTCCTTTCTTTTTGTTGGTAAATACTGTTTTCTCAAACTATATTTTACCATTAAGGAAATGTCGGTGTCTTTTTTTTCAGACACACTAGATTATACACTCTCGTCGTGTCACTCCCCTTCGCTTCGCTATGGTCCACTCACTCCCTAAAGGGAAACCCTTATGTTTTCCCTTTAGTATTTCCCTTCCTTCCGCAAGAAGTACTCGTACGCCGATAGGGAAAAATTAGATTTTTCCCTAAAACCCTTTTACTGGGTTCGAATCCCCTTGGGTACTTAAACAAAAAAAAAGACCACTCATTTAAGAGTGATCTTTTTTATTGGCGTCCCCAAGGGGATTCGAACCCCTGTCGACAGCTTGAAAAGCTGTTGTCCTGGACCAGACTAGACGATGGGGACATAATGTTAGCCCAAAGCATATTACTCTTTGGGCTCAATTTAGTGGTGAGCCGCCTTGGTCTCGAACCAAGCACAACCGCCTTAAAAGGGCGGTGCTCTACCAGATGAGCTAGCGGCCCACTAAACTTTAAACTTCCATTATATCTTTTTCTTTTTTCTTGGAAAGAGCTTCTAATTCTTTGATATATTTATCAGTAAGCTTTTGAATATCATCTAAAGCTTTAAAACTTTCATCTTCGGTGATTTTTGAATCTTTTTCTTCATGTTTTACCGTCTCATTAGCGTCACGCCTTATTGCCCGCATCGCAATCCGATTCTCTTCTGTCAGCTTATGGATAACTTTAACCAAGTCAATGCGTCTTTCCTGAGTTAAAGGCGGCACATTCAAACGAATGATTTTACCATCATTTGAAGGAGAAATCCCTAAATCAGATTTTTGAATTGCTTTTTCCACAGCACTCAAACAAGATATATCCCAAGGCTGAATAACAATTAAACGCGGTTCCGGAGTAGCAATACCAGCAAGCTGTTTTAAAGGAGTAGGCGTTCCATAATAATCCACTCTGATTCCTTCAACTAAAGCTGCGCTCGCCCGACCAGTCCGAACCATACTAAAGTCACGACTTGCCACTTCAATTGTTTTTTTCATCTTATCTTCTGACTGAAAAACTATTTCTTTAATACTCATTGACTGATTCCTTTAATATTTTTCATCTAACAAGGGTTCCAATTTTCTCACCCTGAATAACTTTTTTAATATTCCCTTTTTTAAACAAATCAAAAACCACTATTGGTAAATTATTTTCCATACATAATGTCACTGCTGTCCGGTCCATAACTTGTAAATTCTTGTTCACAACTTCAATATAACTTAGTTCACTGAATTTCTTGGCTTTTTTATTTTTAATCGGATCATCGGAATAAACACCATCAACTTTTGTTGCTTTAAGAATTATATCAGCATTTATCTCAATTGCTCTTAAAGCCGCGGCAGTATCTGTTGTAAAATAGGGATTACCTGTGCCTCCGGCAAAAATTATAATTCTCCCTTTTTCCAGATGCCTAACTGCTTTTCTCCTAATATACGGCTCAGCTAATTCCTGCATATCAATTGCTGTTTGCACACGAGTATGCACTCCGATTTTTTCTAAAGCATCCTGCAGCGCCAAAGCATTAATTACTGTTGCCAGCATGCCCATATAATCAGCAGTGACCCGCTCAATTGCCCGGCCAATTGTCGATGCTGCCCGGAATATATTACCCGCTCCGACAACAATCGCAATCTCAAGCCCAAGCTTTTTTGCGTCTTTTAACTGTTCCGCTATATTTAAAAGAACACCAGCATCAATGCCAAAACCTTTTTTTGTGTCCTGCAATGCTTCGCCGCTGAGTTTTAAAACTACCCGGCGATATGCTGTTTTTTTCTTTGCCATAGATTTATTTTCTATTTATCGTAATTGCTTAACTGAAATCTAAATTTCTTCGCCGATTTGGTAGCGGGTAAATCTTCTAATTCTGATATTTTCCCCGATTTTGGCAATAATTGAATTCAAATAATCTTTTATCTTTAGTTTATCGTCTTTGACAAAAGTCTGTTCTAAAAGACATACTTCCTGATAAAATTTATTGATCTTTCCTTCTACCATCTTCTCTACTACATTAGGCGGCTTATCGCCTGTCTGAGAAGAAATAATTTCTTTTTCTTTATCTATAAGTGCTTGCGGAACATCTTCTTTGTTTAGATACAAAGGACTTGCCGCGGCAATTTGCATAGCCACATCTTTTACAAACTGCTGGAACTGTTCATTGCGGGCAACAAAATCAGTTTCACAGTTAATTTCCACTAAAACCCCGATTTTTCCACCCAAATGAATATAGGATTCAACCAATCCCTCTTTAGCAGCTTTATCAGCGCGTTTAGCAGCAACGGACAAACCTTTTTTCCGAAGTTCAGCAACCGCTTCTTCAATATCGCCATTGGTTTTCAATAAAGCATTCTTACAATCCATAAAGCCAGCATTAGTCTGCTCTCTTAATAATTTAATTTGATCGTTAGTTACTGCCATTATTCTGCCTTTCGTTTTGCCTTTGGAGCTTTTTTCTTTGAATCGTCAGCTGGCTTAACTGTGCTTTTTTTTGCCGCTGGGTTTACTTCTTTATCATTTTTTTCTGTTGATTTTTGCAAAGCTTCTTTTTCTGCTTTTCTCTCAGCAGCTTCTTTTGCCGCTTTTTCAAACTGTGCCGCTTTTGTCTTTTCATATCGGCTTGTGCCTTCAATAACCGCGTCAGCGACTGTTGAAGTAACCAATCTGATTGATTTTATCGCGTCATCATTGCCAGGAATAACATAATCTAATATATCTGGATTAGAATTAGTATCAGCTAAAGCAACTACCGGGATATTTAATCTTCTTGCTTCTTTAACCGCGGTTTCTTCTTTTTTTGAATCAACAATAAACAGCGCACCCGGGAGCTTACTCATCTTGCGGATTCCGCCTAAATTTTTCAGTAATTTAGTCATTTCTTTATTTAAAACAGAAACTTCTTTTTTCTTAAGTCTATCAAATGTTCCGTCTTCACTCATCCGCTCGAGTTCATCCAAACGCTTGATGCTTTTGCGAATTGTTTCAAAATTAGTCAAGGTCCCGCCCAGCCATCTTTGATCAACATAATACATCTCGCAACGAGTTGACTCATCAACAATCGTCTGCTGCGCCTGTTTCTTAGTTCCTACAAACAAAACACTCTCACCACGCGCTGCCACGCTTTTTAAAAATTCACAAGCGTTTTTTAACTCAATTTCTGTTTTCTCTAAATTAACGATATAAATACCATTCCGCTCGGCAAAAATATATCGAGCCATTTTAGGGTTCCATCTTCTTGTCTGATGGCCAAAATGAACGCCTGATTCTAAAAGTTGTTTGATTGTAACTGTCAAAATTATTCCTCCTTTGTAAACTCTTATCGACTAATGCAATACTTTAAGCATTTTAAGTAAATGTTAAAATAATATACCACACCTTTTATTTTTTACAAGCATTTTTTTTATTTTATTAAACTCAGCCTTTTTATTTAGCTTTTTCCAACAGCATTGGGGAACTCACTAAAAAAAGCTATTAAGCCAAAAATTCCAGCTCAAATAGTCGCTTATAAGCCCCATTCTTCTTAAGCAATTCCTCATGAGTACCGTGTTCGACAATCCGGCCGTCCTCAAATACGAGGATTTTTTTAACTTTTTTCACTGTGGCCAGTCGATGCGCAATAACAAAAGCCGTGCGATTGCTTAATAATTTATCCAACGCTTCCTGAACCAAGCGAGTTGACTCAGCATCAAGCTGCGAAGTTGCTTCATCTAATATTAATATCGGCGGATTATCCAGGATTGCTCTGGCAATCGCCAACCGCTGCTTTTGCCCGCCGGAAAGTTTCATCCCCATATCGCCAATAACCGTATCATACCCATCAGGCATACTCATGATAAACTCATGAGCCTCAGCAATTTTCGCTGCTTTTATTACTTCTTCTAATGTCGCGTCTTGTCGGCTATAGGCAATATTATTCCTAGTCGTATCATTAAACAGCATCAAGTCCTGAGTAACTATGCCGATTTGCGAACGTAATGATTTAAAACTAACTTCCCGAATATCGATGCCATCGATTTTTATTGAGCCTTTGATTGGATCATAAAACCGCGGGATTAAATTAACCAAAGTAGTTTTGCCCACGCCGCTGGCGCCAACCAAGCCAATTATATCGCCCTTGTTTATGGTTAAATCAATATCTTTTAAGATCATCGTATCATCATATCCAAAACTCACATTTTCAAAAACCATATCTTTTTTAAATTCCGGCAATTCAATAGCGTTCTTTGCTTGGGCTACTTTTACCGGAGAATCCAATACTTCAAAGATCCTTTTTGCCGCGGCTAAACCCTGCTGATTTATGCTATGAATTTCACTTAACCTGCGACAAGGCTTGATTAAGGACATAAACGCTCCGAGAAAAAGGATAAAAATCCCAAATGACATGCCGCCTTCAATAACTCCTTTACCCCCATAATAAAGAAACACTGTACCGCCGCAAGCGCCAATAAGTTCCGTAAACGGCCCGAGAACTTGCGAACGTTTTTCCAAACGCATCATAATTTTATAAAAAGAATGATTATGATTACCGAATTTAATAATTTCCTTATCTTCCATGGAAAACGCTTTTACAATTCTTACTCCGGAGATTGTTTCAAACAGCTTCCGATTCAAATCACCCATTTTTTCCTGAGCCTGAGTACTGATTTTCTTGATCATCCTGCCGATCTGAAAAATTGGCAAAGCAACCAAAGGCGCCAAAGCCAAAGCCATCAAAGCCCATTTCCAGCTGATAAAAAACACAATACCCGCTAAAAACACCATGGTAAGAAAATGATAGAACATCATCAATCCCACGGATATTGAGCCTTTTAATATATCCACATCATAGGTGATCCGGGAAACTAAATGTCCGGTAACGCTTTGCGTAAAATAATCCAAAGAAAAGTTTTGAATTTTTTTATAAATCGTATCTCGAATATCGCGAATAACTAATTGACTTAATTTAGTGATCAAATATGTCCGGCCAAAAGAAAATATTCCTTTTAAGACGAACACGATCAGGATTGTAAATACAATTATATTCAGCATTTCTAAAGGCGGAGTAGCATTTATATTATCAACGATCTTAGCTAAAAATCCCGGCAAACGGCGATCCAAAATAATCTTATTTTGGCCAAGGACTTTATCACTTAAAGGAACCAGCATGGTCAAGGAAGCGCTGTCAAAAAAAGCAGATAAAACCATAAATACAACAGCCAACCCTAATGTAAACAAATGCGGCCGGATAAAGAGTTTTATAATACGGAAATATAATTTCATAAAACACCTTTCTAGACTAAGGATAAATTTATTTATTTTTCTTAGATTTATTAATATATTTTAAAATAACTTTTTTTGCTTTGCTAAATGCTTTTGCCCGATGGCTGATTTTGTTTTTAACTTTCGGACTTAACTGGGCGAATGTTTTTTTATAAGCAGCAACTTCAAACAATGGATCATAGCCAAACCCTTGGGCCCCTTTTGCCTCAAGAGTAATATAGCCCAAACAAGTTCCTTCAACCACTGCAATAATTCCATCAGCGTCAGCAATCGCCACAGCGCAAACAAATCTGGCTTTACGGGCTTTTTTGCTGGGCAAATCTTTTAGAACTTTTAATAATTTATTATTATTTGTTTGATAGGTCGCCCCTTTACCCGAAAACCTGGCGGAATATACTCCGGGAGCTCCGGCTAAAGCATTTACTTCCAAGCCAGAATCATCAGCAACTGTTAGTTTTTTAGTACTGCGCGCAATTTTTAAAGCCTTGATACTAGCATTAGCGCTAAAAGTATCCCCATCTTCTTTGATTCTTTTTGGTGCCTGAGGAAATTCTTCCAAACTAACGGCTTTTATCTTTCCATCAGCTAATATTTTACTGATTTCCGCAAATTTATTTTTATTTCTGGTTGATACAATAACTTCCATTTTAAAGAGTTCTCCAGTTAGCCAGTTGCCCAGTTAACGCGTTATTTACCTTGTATCTTTGCAACCAACTTATCGAAGGCGGTCCGGAATCAATCATTTTGGCTCATTCTCGTCCCGCATCGTGCGGGACTCCGAGGATGAATCTCTGATTTTGCCAGTCCTATCAAAATCAGGTTTCAAACCCGCCTAAATAATTATTCCCGCCCTTATAGTAGGGGCGCTGCTTGCCTGCGCCCGCTTATTAATGATTTCACCTTGTCTATTATTACGGGCCGGGGCAAGCGCGGCCCCTACTTTGCAACCTTGTATCTTTTTTCTGTATTATGCTTTTTCTATAAGCTATCGACCTGCATTTTTTTAGTTTTGTTTTTACTTTATAACTTTACGAACTTTATGAACTTTTAACTTGTGTCTTTGTGTCTTTAAATGTTAATCGGCAAATCACTTAATGCTTTTTTTTGCAGTTTAATCAAGCGATCAATTCCTTTTTTTGCCAATTTAGTCAATTGCGCCAGCTGTTTTTGATTAAACGGTACTTTTTCCGCTGTTCCCTGCAATTCAATAAATTCACCAGAGGAAGTCATTACCACATTCATATCCACATCAGCATTCGAGTCCTGTTCATAATTAAGATCCAATGTCGGCTTGCCGTCAATAATTCCCACACTAGTCGCCGCAACATATTTTTTAACTGGAAATAAAGCGATTTTCCCAGATTTCTGCAATGCATACAGCGCGTCAACCAAAGCCACAAAACTCCCGGTGATACTAGCAGTTCTCGTGCCGCCATCAGCCTGAATAACATCGCAGTCAATCCAAACCGTGCGTTCCCCAAGTTTTTTCATATCAACAACAGTGCGCAAAGATCGGCCAATCAAACGCTGGATCTCATGCGTCCTTCCGCCAACTTTTCCTTTGCTTGATTCTCTCGGACTGCGGGTCTGACAGGATCTGGGCAACATGGAATACTCCGCAGTTATCCAGCCAGTGCCTTTGTCCCGTAAAAAAGACGGTACCTTATCTTCAATTGAAGCCGTGCAGATAACTTTAGTATTGCCGACTTCAATCAAACATGACCCTTCAGCATATTTCATATAATTTCGAGTAATTGATACTTTCCGCAAAACATCCGCTTTTTTCTTAGTTATTCTTGGCATAAATATTATCTCCCTTAGAATCTATCGCCACAATTAATGGAAAATCTTTTACTGTAAACGCGTAAACCGCTTCCGCGCCTAAATCTTTAAAACAAATCAACTGTTTTTTTATCACATACTGCGCCAGCAATGCACCGCATCCAGCATATGTCGAAAAATAAGCTGACTTGTATTTTTTAATTGCCGCAATAACCTCAAGCGAACGCTCGCCCTTACCAATAGTTGCTAATAAACCGTTTTCCAATAATCTAGGCGTAAACTTATCCATCCGGCTGGATGTTGTCGGCCCGCAGGAACCAACTACCTGACCTTTAAGGCTGGGAGTCGGGCCGCAGTAATAAATTATTTTACCCTGGATATCAAACGGCAGTTTTCTCCCTTTATCAATCAGCTCAATCAAACGCTTATGAGCTTGATCCCGCGCTGTATACAAAATTCCAGTATACAAAACTTCCTGCCAAACAACCAGGTCTTTTATATTTTCTTTGGTTAAGGACTGATCTAATGTTTTCATTTTCTCTCTTCTTGCTTTTATTTTATTATGCTTTTTCCAAACGTACTCTCTTTGGCAAAAACACGTCTTTTCGCTAAGCCTGAGCCTGCATCGTGCAGTCTCAGCCGCGCATTCTCACTAATGATTCACGAATAAGCAGCTAACCGCTGCTTTTCGTGCTAAATTCCCACCGAGCAGGCTAACTTGACTTCGCTAACACTCCGTAAGTCAGTCTCTCATTTAAAGCGCCGCTCAAAGAGAATTTTTGCCCAGCGGATCGTCTATTAGCTATAACTACTTTATAATTTTCTACTCGATTTTTCTTTTTGTGTTTTGAGCTTTAGTCATTTAAGTTTATTTAGAGTTTAGAAATTAGTAATTAGAAATTTGTCCTCTGTTCTCCGCTTTTTCGTCCATCGTCCTAGCGTAGCGATCGTCCCTCATCCCTCAGTTTTCAGTCATCTGTTCTCTGTATTCTGTTTATCCTAAACGCTATATTATAGCGCTTGCGCTTCTAAGCGCATGGCAGCTGATATTAACTGCTACCGGCAATCCAGCTATATGCGTGGGATAGGTTAAAACATTTACCTTTAGAGCAGTTGTCTTGCCCCCAAAGCCAAATGCCCCGATATTCAGTTTATTTATCTTCTCCAGCAAACGCTGTTCTAAATCCGCTAATTGTTTTCGTTTGTTTTTCATGGTAACTGGCGTTAACAATGCCTTTTTAGCCAGCAAACCCGCATAATCCTGCGTGCCGCCGATTCCTACTCCTATTATATAAGGAGGACAAGCTCCAGCTCCGGCGGTTTTTACTGCAGAAACAATAAACTGTTCAATATCATCAATACTCGCTGTGGGATTAAGCATTTTTACCTGAGCTTTATTTTCACTGCCAAAACCTTTGGGCAAAACAGTAATTTTTATTTTATCGCCTTTTACTATATCAATATGCGTAATAATCGGAGCATAAGCTAATTTATTTTTACGACTTATTGGGTCTTTTTGAATTGAAGCCCGCAGCCCACCCTGTTTATAGCCCAGAGCTATGCCTTGCGATATAAGCTGATTAATATTATCCTGAACATAAACATTATTACCAATTTCTACAAATACCACGGCTAAGCCAGTATCTTGACAAATCGCCCGTTTCTGTTTTAAGGCAATCCGGGCATTATCAATAATCGCGCTTAAGGCTTTTCTCGCCAATGCGCTTTTCTCATTTATTAATGTTTTTTTCAAAAGACTTAAAACATCAGTGCGCAATTTAGTATTAGCTTTGATCGCGATTTCTGCTGTTTTATTTTTAATTAATTCTGATGAAATTGTTCTCATCTGATTATTTCTTTTCCGGATTATATTCCGCGGATACACTGGTTTTTATTCCACCGCGTAGATTAAATTCGCCATGCACGCTCATTGCCCGCGGCTTGCAAGCCCGAATCAAATCATCCATGATTTTGTTCACCACATGCTCATGGAATATTCCCACATTGCGATATTCATTAATATACAGCTTGAATGATTTCAATTCAAGACAGGATTTATTCGGCATATACTCAATTGTGATCTTCGCGAAATCCGGCAAACCGGTTTTTGGGCAGATGCAGGTAAATTCCGGCACATCCATTTCAATCCAATAATTTTTATCTGAGTACATGTTTTCCCAAACTTCAATTTCCGGCATCTTTAAATCGCGGATATCTTTCTGGAGATTCTCATACAAACTTTTATTTTTTTTCTGTTTCTGCATCAACGCACTCCTATCAGTTTATGTACTTGAGGTATTATTCTAACATCAGTTAAATCCTGCTGAGCGGCTGCCTGCCAAAGCATTGTCTTTTTTATCAGCTTGGCTGATAATTGTTTAGCAACCGGCTGCAAAACCAATACAATATCTTTATCAACCGCGGCAATTATTTTAGCCGCCTTTTTTATTTCCGCGGCTTTGGTTTTTAAGCCGACAACTGCCTTAACAAATACTTTTTTATTCTTCGCTGCTTTTAAAAACCGCTGATGTTCCGCCCAAAACGCGGCCAGACCAGTCGCGCTGGGAATTTTAAAATCCATAGCCACGATATCAATATATTTTTTTATCCGCAAAAAATCAGAGCAAAGCAAACCATTTGTTTCTAGATAGATCTTTAATTTATCAAGCTTTAGTTTCTTTAAAAACATTTCAACAAACTCTGTTTGTAAAAGCGGCTCACCTCCGGTTAAAGATATATATTTAACTTTATGTTTTTTAACCAGTTTATCAACCGCCACGGTTAATTCTTTGACGCTATACTGCTTGAATTTATTTTTATCCGTATCGCAATAAGCACACTTAATATTACAGCCAAAAAACCGAATAAATAGATGCCCTGTGCCCAGATAAATACCTTCGCCCTGAATACTGTAAAATATTTCGGATATTTTAGCTGTTAACATCCTGCGGGATCTTTCATTTTTGCCTGGGCAAAACCTTGGGCTCGCAAAATGCAGCTATCACAAGTTCCGCAAGGCTTTTTGCCTCCGCTATAACAAGACCAGGTTAATTCCAAAGGCACGCCTAAGCGTATGGCTAATTCCACGATCTGCTGTTTATTTTTTTTAACCAATGGCGCGCAAATAATCGTTTTCACCCCTTGGGTCCCGGCTTTAGTCCCTTTTTGCAAAGCCAGAGAAAAAGCGTCTAAAAACTCCTGACGGCAATCCGGGTATCCGGAATAATCGATTTCATTGGCTCCAATAAAAATCGCTGACGCATTTACACTTTCCGCAAAAGAAGCGGCAAAACTTAAAAATATAATATTTCTTGCCGGAACATATGTTGATGGAATCTCGGCATCAATTTTTCTATGTCTAGGAATTTTTTTGGTTTTATCCAGTAAAGAAGAACCTTTCCAAGGCAAGCTGATTTTTACCAGCTGCCATTGACATCCGGCTTTTTTAGCGATTTTCTGAGCGGCTTTGAGCTCTTTTTTATGCCTTTGCCCATAATCAAAACTCAAGCAAGACACTTGATAACTTTCACTCAGCGCGCTATAAAGGCTAACTGCTGAGTCCAACCCTCCGGACAATAAAACAATTGCCTTGTTTTTTCTCTTTTTATTAAATTTATAATTTGTCATTTGTAATTTGTCATTTCCAAGTAATCCCGATTACTCGGAATATGTTGCTTTACTGCGCAAGCTTTCCCAAACACTGACTTGCTTAACTTGGCATTTATATTTTTTTACTTTTTTAACTAAATTCTGATATATAAACTTAGCAATATTTTCCGAAGTAGGATTATACTTCTTAAAATATTCCGTTTGATTAATATAGCCATGATCAAAATAGTGCAGCTGTTGTTTGAGTATTTTCTTAGCCAAAGTGAAATCCATGACCATATCGCTTTGGCCCAGCTGCTCAGCAGAAAAAACCGCTTCTACCTGCCAATTATGCCCATGCAGATTTTCACATTTTCCTTTATAGTCTCTTAAATTATGCGCCGCGCTGAAATCCATAATCACACTAATTTCAAACATTTGATACCTTCCTTACTTTATTCAATTTAAACCCAAGAAATTTTTCTCCCTGCTGCGCGAAATTGTCCGGTTCATCACTAACATAAAAACAAACATTTTGCCCCTTTGCTTTTTTCCTATTAGTTAATAAGCCCTGCTGTTCCAATATCTGGCTTGCGCCATATGCCACTTGCCGAGCAGAATCAACCAGCTGAACTTTTTTACCCAAAACATCTTGAATCACTGGCTTAAGCAAAGGATAATGCGTACAGCCCAGAACAATTGTATCAATATCTTTGTTTTTCAAAGGCCTTAAATAATCCGTCACGATCTGTTTGGTGATCTTTGTCTTCAGCCAGCCTTCTTCCACCAAAGACACAAACAAAGGACAGGCAACGCTATAAACCTGAATGCTTGGATTGATTTTTTTTATCTGCTGTTCATAAGCGCGACTTTTAATTGTAGTTTTTGTACCGATTATTCCAATACGTTTATTTTTGCTTATCCGCACTGCCGCACTGACTCCTGGCTCAATTACTCCCATTATCGGGACTTTAAAGTTTTTTTCAATTGCCGTTAAAGCCACGCTTGAGGCAGTATTACAAGCGACAATAATCAGCTTTACATTATTTTTTAGTAAAAATAAAATATTTTCAATTGAAAAACGAATAATTGTCTCTTTAGATTTTGGACCATACGGCACGCGCGCTGTATCACCAAAATATACAATCTTTTCATTAGGCAAATTACGCATAACTTCCTTTACCACAGTTAATCCGCCCATTCCTGAATCAAAAATTCCAATTGGTCTTGTATCACTCATCGGCTAAACCCATCACTTAGTTCAAATATTTTTTTATATTCCAGGATGCCCTGGGCAATTGATTCGGCAAGCATCTGACGATAATAAGGATTGTTTAATTTTGCCCCTTCTTCTGGATTAGTTAAATAGCCTACTTCCAGTAATACCGCAGGCATCTGCGCGCCTTTTAATACTAAAAACTTAGCCCCTTTAACAAAACGGATTCTCAGCTTTAAACTTTTTTCCAACTGCTCAGCAATTGAATTAGCCATTTCAATTGACTCGATTCTGTTTTCCGAAAGAATCATATCCCAAAGCGTAGCATTTAAATCAGAGGATTTATTGTAATCCGCGTTTTCTTCAAATTTTATAACAGCGTTTTCCCTGATCTGCACTGCTTTACTAAAATCATCATAAGTTGTCGAGAGAAAATAGGCTTCAAATCCATAGGCAGATTTAGCTTCCGCGGCATTAGCATGAATGCTGATAAAAAAATCCGCTTTGGCCTGATTAGCGATTTCGTAACGTCTTTCCAATGGCTGAAATAAATCTGTCTGCCGGGTTAAAACAACTTCAATCCCGTTGGCAACCAGTTCATTTTTCAAACGCTTGGCAATATCCAAAACAATCTCTTTTTCCTGTATTCCCTTAAAGCCAATTGCTCCCGGATCCTGATCTCCATGTCCGGCATCAATCACAATCTTGCGAATACTAAAACTGCCTGACTGTGGTTTTAACTCTTTATAATGCAATGTTTTTCCGCTAAACAAAGCAGCAAAAGATTCCGGCACCATGATCATCCCCTGCTGGACAATAACCGGGCTGTTTAAATCAGACACCTGATTATCATATAATACTAATCTGCTGCCAGGATACAACTTGGCAGTGACTTTCAGGTTTTTAACCGTAATAATCTGGGAAAAACCATCCCATTCCCAAAGTAAATTATTATCCGCGCAAACCTGAGCAATTGATCGGTATTTAGCTCTGCTGGTTCTTAATCCCTTTTGGGACCCAGCACAGCCGGATAAGCTGATTATAGCAAACACAATAATCAAGCTTAATATATATATATATTTATTTTTTATAAGCATAAGATTCATTATATTATTAAAGAGAAGGTTCTAAAAATATCCCTGGCATGTTAAGCATTTTATCACTAAAAAACCTTTTTACCAATATAAAAGCTAAATTAGTGATTTACGCTTGGGAATATTTATAAGTAAACGTTTCAAGACTGGACAAAATAGAAGGGAACGAGCATTCAATCAGCTGCGCAGCGCAAGCCGAAACATTTATCAAAAACACGATTCTCCGTACTTGTATTTTTTCAAGTTCTACTATATTGAACGTTCCAGGAATAAATCACCTAATTTGTCATACTCCGCTTTTACAGAAAGATGATTTTGCTCGATTTCACTGGGCAATATAATACCGCTTGATATTAAATAACCGATAAGAATATCACCGATTTGCCTGCCAGTTTTATTTGTAACCAATAAGGATATATCCGCTTCTTGTTCTGCCCGCACAGTAAAACTATCTGTACCGGGTTTTAATCCATCTCTTAGTGAAATATCTTCCCCATCCCAATAAATAAGATTTTTCACCCTTTCCGCCAGCGGGGCGTGCAAAAAAACATTAATAATTTTAAAACCGGGTTGATCCTGCCAAGCTAGATCACTTGACCATAAATCCGTGGATTTAATAATTACACAATTAGCGGTTGCCTCTTTAATTGCTTTTAGCCCGTCCTCAAAAGAAAAAGGCTCAACGATACTTTTTATTTTCGGATGATTACTTAAAACATAAAAAAAGCGCATATGTTCCTCACGATTAGTTTCTTCCTTGATCCTATTGCGCAAAGAAGGCTGTCCCCGTTTGCCAGAAGCCGCGGAATCAATCCAAACTCCGGAATCATCCCTGATCATCCAAGGATCTTTGACCATTTTCACCCGCGCTTGCGCGCCCAAGAAATACGCGACATAGGGAACAATTTTATCTTCGATTAATTTATTAAGCTCAGCTTCTCCATTTTTTTCATCCGCTAATTGATTAAATTCAGCCACCCATTCCGGATGCTCTTTTATCAGATAATATGCCACTACCCGCATCAAAAAACCAACATTTTCCGTTTTGCCACCAAGGACCGCGGCTAGATAGTCAATCGACTGTCCTCTTTTCACACCGGCGTCTCCGCTAACAACAATAATCGGATGACTGGCAAAATTAAACTTGCGGCAAGGTAAAATTTTAATATCCGCTTTAATTGGCAGCCAAAGGCTAAAAACCAATCCCCCATCAGGTAAAACAGCTGTTTTTGCCAGCCCATTAGCACTATCGACATTTTCCTTTTGCCTTAACAAAAATCTATTCGCGTCAAATTCAGTCTTTTCCTGAATATTTGTTTCTACCTTCAATTGCCGATTATCCACAGAAACATTTATAAATACATTTTTTATTTTTCTATCGTGAGCCGCAAACAGAAAATCGCCTAATATCTTACGCAAAGCAATTTTAGGAAGAAAAACTTTATTCTCTTTTAAACCCGCCTTTTCAATAGCTGAAAAATCCAAAGTTATATCCCCTTGTAATGCCTTAAACTGAGGGCGATAAAAATCCGCTATTTCATTTATTTCTTCCACAATCGAACAATTTTCCGTGGATCGAAAAGCCGAGACTAAAATCCCTAAAAATATATCCAACACTTCCGCCGCGTTGTTTTTTAGATTGATTGTATCTTTTTCCTCTTCCCCAATTTCTTCTAAAATTCCATATTGAGTGATAAAGTCTCCTCGCTGTCTTCTTAAACTTTTCATTATCGCATCAAAAGGCATGTCTCCTCTTTCATACGTCTCGATCAGCATTAAAAGATTATTCGCGTTTTGCCGAAAATTATTCATAATTTTTATATCAGCGGATTTTTGATCAACATCAAGAAAATTCTCCGGAATATCATTCACTGCTAGCCACTGATCAATTTGCAATAAAACAGTTTGAAGTTTGTGCTTTAATCGAATAATTTCTCCGACCTTAATCTCATTACCCGCCACAGACGGCAGTTCAATAACAAACTTTGTGCCTTTTAAAATACCACTTTTTTCACTAAACAATGAAATTTTTCCACCATAAGAATTCAGTACCTGTTTGATCCGCCTGAGGGTAAATGATTTAGTATAAATCTCAGTAGTAAAAAAAGGCGAAAACGCGAAAAGCTTTTCATATACACCCATACCGGTTCCATTATCCGCGATTGATACTTCCACCTTATCCAAGCTTTTAGAGTCAATTCTAATTGTTATTTTTTTCGCATAGGCATTGACTGCGTTAGCCAGCATTTCTTTGATGATTTTTTCAAACTCATCACTGACAATAGTCTCTACCGGTGAACCCGTAGAAATAAACTCAATATCTATTTCCCGGGCAGCAATAACCCTCTCCAGCAAAGTTTTTATTTTAAGCATATCAAGACCTGATCCCTTAACTCCTGCTGTTCTTGCTTTTGTTATTATCGCGACTGCAGAACGAGTTATTTCTCTGGTGCCAAGAGGAATGTTTGCCAGCTGTTCTTTAATAATCTCAGCCAAGATATCTTTACCTGATGAAAAACTTAAACCATTTAATTCCCGCTTGATTATATTCTCAACCTTAAATTCTCTTTTAAAATTATCACGACACTTTAGCAGAAAATCGTTTAATTCTACTTTTTTTAAAGACAGCTCTAATTGCTCAATGCCTATGGTTTTTTTAAGATTATCCATCATCTCGGAAATAATATTGAATTCAGTATTCATTCTTTTTATATATTCTTCTATTGTTCCTAATTTTAGATTTTTTATATCCGCGTTCAATTGCCGCATAGTTTCCTTTATCTCTTTGATCGGCTGCGACATTTCACTCAACAAAGAATCCACTGCTGCATTTATCGTAATATCATCACTTAAAGCAGCAATATACTGTGTTTCCCTAAATATCCGCTGCTCCATTTTATCAAAAATCCCAGCAATTATCTCTACCGATAATTGAGTCTTTTTATCTTTTCCTTCTTCTTTCGCCAGTTTTCTCACTATCAGCCGGGCAAATCCGCCAATACTAGTTATTTTATTACGAATATGATGAGTAAGCCCTTTTATATACAAAGTTTTTTCCAGCTGCCAATAAGCATGCTGCGCAGCCGCGCTGACATCGCTATTTTTATCATTCAAAAGCTGATATAGAAATCCGGATATTTCTTTCGCTTCAAAATCTTCTAAATCCTCGGCAAACCGCTTACGGACTTCCGGATCAGGATGTTGACAGATTTCGTTTAATATCTTTCTCGCCTTCCTATTTTTTTTAACCCAAGAGTGATTAATCAGCGTAAGCAAATATTTTATTCTCTCTTTTCCTGCTGACATATCAATGTATTTCTGGCGTAAAAAATCAAAAGCCATTTCCGACCGGGAAAGCATCAAATGCTGCCGATCTCCTTTGGATTCAGGCTTTAATTGATCCTGTTTTTTTCTAACATTATTTAATGTCCGCATTGCCAGTTCAAATACGCTTTGATCACTATCAATGAGCAGCGGGGTCAAAAACGGCATAATATCATCCATATTAAAAGCTGCCAGATCAGTAATAATTTGTTTTTTTATTTCTGGAGATTTATATATTATTTTGTCGACCAATATTTTTTTAACAAATTCATCTTTTTGATCCACCGCATAAAACAACAATACGCCTAAGATCTCACTCCTTTCCTGTTGATTTGAACCATCGAGATATTTTTCACAAAGATGCTCATAAAAATCACGCCTTTGCTCCAAGCTTAAGATAAAATCACCCAGCAGAACAATTTCCATTACAGAATTATTTTTCCATTTTGTTGTATAATGAAAATCATCGCTTGACTGCGGATTTCGCGGATTAAAATACACGGAAAACTCCATGATCCCGTTTCTTTCCGGATTATCGGGATATGTCGGTATTTCCAAGGGAATAATTTCGCACTCCAGCCGGAACTCATTTCCTAGCTGTCCTTTATAAGCAAACGCTTTCTGCATTAAGCTGATTATCTCATCGGCAGTTATATTTTTTAGGTCTTCAGCTTTGACTGTCTGGGCTAATGTCTGGACTAATTCGCTCAGTTCCTCATCCAGCAGCATCGGGGTTTTTATTATTCCCAGCAAGTGTTGTCTCAAATTATCCGCGTTCACCGCAATATGCCTCTCGGTTAACTCTTTGGCGGCCTTTTTTATCGCCACGGCAATATCAATGATTGTCTTCTTTTGCTTAAGCTCTATCCATGGTCGGACCCAGAGCTTTTTCCCATCTTTTTGCATCTCCACTACTTTTACCTTGTCTCCCCTTTTAGCCAAAGAAGATGTCCAGACCCCCATTCGTAGCATTTCTTGCGAAAATAAATTTTCCACATCAGCTTTACTTAGCTCCCGATCCAGCTTTAATGTGCCATAAGCGTAAAAAGTATCGCCAAATTTAATCCGTTTATGATTTTCACCAAACTTTGCTTCCGGACTAAATTGCCCAATACCTCGCGCGCTGATAATTCGCGGCAAATTATTTAACAAAAAGACATTCACCATCTCTTGATTGTTAATATTAATCACAGGAGAAAGGCATTTACTCTGCCCGACATCGGCAAAACTCGTGCCAAAAGGCAGGAATATGATAATCAGCAAACCAGCAATAATTTTAATTGTGTTTTTTTTCATTACAATCCGCTTTTTTAATATGAAAGTCTTAACTATATACAAATGAAACTGTTTAGGAATGCCAAAGTATACCTTATTCAAGCGGATTTTGCAATAAATTCACTGAATTTTTAGAGATATCATTTTCAAAGGATTATAATGATATTTGAGCTATGGACATTATATCCTTTGACCATTCAATGCCATAAACTTTTTTGGCACCCAGTTTTTTACTTAAAATTGATAAACTGCCATCACCTGAACCAGCATCCAAAACAATTGCATCTTCAAAAACCTCTTTTTCAGCAATCATGGCATTGATAATTACTTTTGTAGCTATATAAGGATAATTTGCCAAAGTTCTTTCTTCATATTGATTAACAATCCAATTGTAATAGGTCTTATCCTGTTCAAAATCAACAATTTCAATATTCTGGACATAATCACTATTCTGTTCTTTTATTAAAATCTGCTTTGTGCTAAAAGATCCATCTTCCGTGATCACTTCAGTATTTAAGGTATGTCCTGATGGAAAATTACGGAAGGAAAACAAATACTGAATTGTTGAATTATTTATCTGGATATTGGGAGATAAACAGTATTTAAGGAAAGCGGCATTTTGTGAACATACAAAATCAATATTATTTAAGTCTACTGCCCGTGCTAATACAAGCAATGGTAAAATCAAAATTATAGATATAAAAATATTTTTACATGTTTTCATTTTAAAAACTCTTTAAGGGGTTAAACAGAAAAATTAAATTGACTGCTCAATGATTAGCATGGATTTTGATATATCAGTATTGTTTAATTTAATAGAATCAACAGACTCCACTTTAATCTGATTCGAACGCTCTATTGCAGCCAAATTAATCAATTTTTTAAAATCATCAGGGGATCCCTGTGCAGCATGGGCTAAAACAATTCCATCTTTATTCAGCTTGCCTTGATTATTAAATATTTTTTTGATTTGTTTTGATTCTTGTTCTGCTGTAAACTCAACAATCCCTAATCCTGGTTTATGAAACCCTGCTGCAGGAAAACCAATATGATGAGAAAAAGATGCAGAGAAATTCCGCGCAGTAAATAATTCTCCCCATTTTTCAATTGATCTGAATTTATAAGGAAGTGGCATATCATCATGACGAATAATATAATTAGCATACCAATCATTAAATGCAAAAAAATCTATCGCAAACTGCTCCCCATATTTTTTAACTAAACCAACAAATTCCTCAGTCAGCTCTTGATCAGATTCTTTATCAAATTCCAGTTCTACAGAATAAGTATCTTCAATCAGAATGATCTTTCCTCCGGGTTTTAAAACTCGATGTATTTCTTTGATACAATCTTCAATATACTCATCAGCAATATGATGAAAAACAGCATTCATAACAATAATATCAACTGAATCATCTGGATAAATAAAATCCATTGGTGATGTCTGCATCTTAAATTCAAGATTATCCCGATTGTATTCCTGAATCATATTTCCATCTTTATCTGGAAATTCTATGCCTTTAACATTTACATGTTCTAAATTCTCAGCAATAGTAAAAGCCAGCGCTCCTTTACCTGTCCCAACATCCATAATAACCGAACCTTTGGCCAAGCCCTGAAATCTGGGTTGTATTTGCTCATAAGTCGCATTATATTTTAATGCTTGTTGATATTTACCATACGATTCATCCCAATTAGTTTTAGCACGAAGCTTATCAACCTGTTCCCTGGCAATAAGATTATCCTGTGCACTTGTAAGTAAAATATTGATAATATCTGAAGCAAAATTATCAGATAACCCCCAATGAGTATAACGTTTTTTTAAAAATTTTTCGATAAATTCTCTAAGCTGCGGTTGCTCACTTACAAGCTTAAGAGTATTTTCTGATACCCCTAAGCTTAAATCAGAAACTCGCAAAATTTGCGGCATCCATACTTTGCTGAAATTACTTGTTTCAATAGCCAATCGTGGAGAAAGAAAGCTGGGTATATCCACACTCCATAGCGGCATCTCAATACTTTGATGAATAAAATCATCAGCAATAGCTACATGTGCCCATCCTGAATTAGTCATTAGAATAATAACTAATAATAGTTTAGTAATTTGTTTCATACTTAACTCTTTCTAATTACTTAAATTAAAATTATTTATGAGTTATAAAGTATCACTAGTGTCCGGTTATAAGTCAAATAATTCTAGTTGGTTACAAGAATCAGTTAATTTGTTATTGTATTCATAATCTGTAAGTAGTTGCAAAATAGAGACTTTCTCAAAAACAGTGACAC
>Ga0180007_10002886_pt1 | contig 19912 bp, 21 predicted proteins | sample MM_PC_MetaG_FD_121122 | JGI IMG/M metagenome (GOLD analysis project Ga0180007, IMG submission 121122) | Groundwater microbial communities from the Aspo Hard Rock Laboratory (HRL) deep subsurface site, Sweden - MM_PC_MetaG | ecosystem: Environmental > Aquatic > Deep subsurface > Groundwater... | reverse complement strand
TTTCATGTGAAATAATTATGTTTTTGTTAACTATTGCGCTAGCCAATTTATTAGGTTCAATATTTTCAAGTTTGCAAATTTTAAATGATTCTTCAAGTAAATTTGTAAACATTTCATGTGAAATGAGTTGTTTAGAATATCTTTTTTCTACTCCATATTCTGTGTTCCAACGCTCTGTTTTTTGAGCTGGAAGTTCTGGAAGTTCAGCTCTCATAGCTTCTATACTTTCACGTGAATATCTTATTGGCGGAAGATCTGGGTCTGGGAAATACCTGTAGTCTTCCGAATCTTCCTTGGTTCTTTGCGAGAAAGTGATTGATTTTATTGAGTTCCAACCTCTTGTTTCTTGAGCTGGAACTTCGCCTTTATCTAGTATTTTAGTTTGCCTGTTCATTTCGTATTTAATGGCTTGTTCCATAAATTTAAATGAGTTAATATTTTTAACTTCAACCTTGTACTTTGGAAGTTCGCTTGATTTTGATTTTGGATTGTTTTTATCTGTTGGAGCCAGAGAGATATTTGCTTCAAGACGCATACCGCCCTGATCCATATCGCAGTCAGCTACTTCAAGATATCGAAGAATCTTTCGAATTTCTTTAGCATATTCTTTGGCTTGTTTTGGGCTATGTATGTCTGGTTCGGTGACAATTTCCATCAAAGGCACGCTAGATCTATTAAAATCTATTAAACTTACTTGTTCGCCATTTACTTTTTTGTGTAAAAGCTTTCCCGTATCTTCTTCCAAATGTATTCTGGTGATTCCTACCGGGCCAAAAGAGGTTTCCAAAACTCCATCGTAACAGAAAGGTAGATCATATTGACTAATCTGATATGCTTTTGGCAGATCGGGATAAAAATAGTTCTTTCGGTCAAATTTTGAGAATAAATTAATTTTACAGCCAAGTGCTAAGCCAACTTTAATAGTCCATTCAATTGCTTTTTTATTGGCAACTGGTGACCCACCTGGCATGCCTAAACAAGTTGGGCATGTATAGATATTTGGTTTTTCAGCGCCAAAAGGATCATTTTTACAACCACAAAACATTTTTGATTTAGTTTTGAGTTCAGCGTGAATTTCTAGGCCACAAACCAATGAGTATTTATTTTTGTTTTTGTTGTCAGTATTCATATTAGTTTCTCCAAGAATTCCAGTTGGTTGCTTTTTCAAATGCATCTGCAACTTGAATAACTAAATCTTCTCGATACATAGGAGCTATTATGTTCATGCCTAAATATAAATTTGTTTCGTTATCTTTGTAGCAAGGAATTGAAATTCCAGGCAAGCCACTGAGTGAACTGGCTTCCAGTAGTAAATCTTCTAATTCTCCAAACATTGCTTGCCCTTCAGTTGCGCCAATTTTTTTGGCAAAACCAGGCGAAGTTGGAGCTACTAGTACATCATAAATTTTGAATAAACGTTCATAATCTCTAATGTATAAAGTTCTAACTTTTTGAGCTGTATTGTAATATTGATCTGCATAACCTTTAGATAAGGTGTAGGTACCAAGCATGATTCTTCTTTTGGCTTCATCACCAAAAAATGATCTATCTTTTCCATACCTAATTCCGTCATATCTGCCTAAATTACTACTGACTTCTCCCCTTTGGACGATAGTGTAGATACTGATGCCATGTTTTGGATTCATAGCATCAACAACTTCTACAGTTGCTCCAAGTTTTTCAAAAACTTTCATTTCTTCAGCAAAGATTTTTGTGATTTCTTCCAAACCTTTTAGATCTTTATATAGATAACCAATTTTTAATCCTTTAATATCTTTATCGATAGCTTTAGTAAAATCCGGAACTTCTAAATTAGCAGTAGTGCCCTCTAGGGGATCATGTCCAGCAAGATAGTTTAATAGGATTGCAGAGTCTTCCACTGTTTTTGTTATTGGTCCAGGGGAGTCGGTTGACGAGCACATTGCAACAATTCCATATCTACTGCAACGACCGTAGGTAGGTTTCAATCCCACCACTCCACACCAAGCTGCTGGTTGTCTAATTGATCCCGCAGTCTCTGTTCCAAGGGCTGCAATGCACATGTTTGCAGCTACTGCAGCGGTACTTCCTCCAGATGATCCTCCTGGCAAATAATCGGTATTGCGTGGATTTAAGGTTCGACCATATTGAGAAGTTTCAGTTGACGATCCATGAGCCCAAGCATCCATATTTGTTTTACCAATCACAACACCGCCGGCTTTTTTTAAGTTTTTACTTACCGTTGATTCAAAGGCAGGCACGAAATTATCGAGTATGGTAGATGAGGCGGTAGTACGAAGATTTTTTGTGCAGTAGTTATCTTTTAGAGCAATGGGAACCCCCATGAGAGGAGAATTTTTTTCTTTTTTAGCTTTGTCTAAAGCTTTATCATCTAATGTTAAATAGACATTTAATTTTTTATTTTGGTCAGCGATACTTTTGTTGATATCTGCATAAAGATCATCAAGACTGAGCTCGTTATTTTTTAATTCATCTAGTGCTTGTTTTAAAGTGAACTTGTGGTTCATGTTATTTTTCATTAATAATTCGTGGTACAACAAAATAACCGTCATACGTATGCTTAGCATTTTTCAGAGCCTCGGCTTGAGAAAACATATTTTCTTCGTTGACAATATCTTCACGAAGAACATTCTCAAAACCAGTAACCTGATTGGTTGGTTCAACTCCAGATACATCCATGGATTGTAATTCTGAAATAACATCTAAGGTTTCTTCAAATGCGCCTCGCAAACTATTTTCTTCATTTTCTGTGATTGGGATAAAAGCTAGCTCTGCAATGTGCTTTATCTGAGCTGTTGTAATCTTATTTGACATGACTTTATTATTGTACCTGATTATTTTGATCCGACCACTACTCTTAGTGCATTCAATCTCTCTTCCATTGGTGGATGTGTGGCGAACATGTTTGTGAATAAACCTTTTGGCAAATTTTTAAGTGGATTGCTAATATAAAGATGAGCAGTTGCTTTATTTGCAGCCTCAAGTGGTTCTTTATCTTGAGAAATTTTTTGGAGAGCATTAATTAAACCCTGAGGATTTTTTGTGAAACCCACAGCTGAGGCATCAGCCAAAAACTCTCTTTTTCTGGAAATTGCTAGCTGAATGAGTTTTGCAACTAAGGGTGAAAGTATCGCTAAAATTAGACCAATAGCAAAAATAACTATCTGGAGTTGACCACCTTCTCTATTACTGCTTCGTTTTTTGCCCCAGAATGTTATTCTAAGCATCCAATCTGAAAGTAAGGCAATAAAGCCAACTAAAATGGTAACTATAGACATTAGTCTAATATCGTAGTTGCTAATATGGGAAAGTTCATGGGCGATCACACCTTCTAGTTCAGATCTATTTAGTTGTGCAAGAAGCCCGGTGGTGGCACAAATAATCGCGTGTTCCGGATCTCTGCCAGTGGCAAAAGCATTCATAGCAGTATCTTCCATCACGTAAAGCTTTGGTTTAGGCATTTTTTTGGAATAAGCCAAGTTTTCAGCTATAGTATAAAAGTCAAAATATTTTTTTCTACTCGCTTCATGAGCTCCAGAAATTCTTAAGATTATTTTGTCAGAGTACCAATATGAGGCAAACGACATCACTCCAGAGAAAATTAGCGCAATTCCAATCAGGTCCATACCATAACCCAAGCCATACGCCATTAGATAAGCTGCTAAAAGAATAAATAAGATGAAGAAGAAGATAACAAAAAAAGATTTTCTTTTGTTACTTTCTATCAATTGATAGTGTGTCATTTGAGTTTTTTTAGAGGTCGACTTTTACGTCTTCCATTTCCTTTGCGCTAACTTCAACATGACTTCCTGTCATGGCTGTTGCAAGGCCTTTTTCTTCCTTGAAGCCAAAGATACTGGCAACTATTGAAGATGGGAAGACTACTAATTTTTGATTGTATGCTTGTGAAAGATCAATGACTGATCTTCTTGAATACATTAGCTTATCAGCGGTGTCTGTTAGTTCGTTCATTAGTTTAGATACTGCTTCATTACTTTTAAGTTCTGGATTATCTTCAATAGCGATTGCAATTTGTGGAACCAGAGATTGAACACTTTGGATAGCCTTTTCGATATCCGCAACTTTTCCAGATTCTTGTGCAGTTACGATATTTTTTCTGGCATCAGTCAGCATTTTGAAAATGGCTTTTTCTTGTTTCATCAAGCCTTTAACAGATGCTTGAAGATTGGGAATTAAAGAAGCCTGACGTTTAAGTTGGTTGCCAATTTCTTGGATACTGGCTTTAATTTGTGTCTTTAGGATTTGCAAAGAGTTATAAATCGAGATTACATAAGCTGCGATTACAACCCCTGCTATTAAGAGTGTTGGTATAAGTGACATATTTTCTCCTTTTTTTTGTATATATAGTATCTTACTATAGAGTTAAGTCTTGGTAAAGTAAGTACTTTGAAGTATAATCGAGCTTCAACAAAATTAAAAATTTAAGATAAATGGGCCCGTGGTGTAGTGGTTAACATGTCTCCCTGTCACGGAGAAGATCGTCGGTTCGAGTCCGATCGGGCTCGCAAATGGCACACTAAAGGATATTGAGTAGAAATGTCTAATTATTTTGTTGATGTTGTAAAAAACATTTCAATATCGAAATTATTATAATGGTGATCTTTCTCAATAGCCCATGCTTTAATAGCATAGTTTTCGTAAACAACTTCATCTGAAATTAGTCCAACTACTACTCCAGGTTTTAGCTCATCTGCATCAATGCTTTGAACAAAATTGTAGAAATCCTCGTCATATCGAGATTTATTTTTCAATACAATGTCTTTAATAAATTTAACAGAACAAGTGTTTTTTTCGTCTCTTTTACTTACATGATAAAATTGTGCACATTCTGCAAAGTTTCTCGGTACTTCGTAGTCATAGTTAGTATTAAATACATAGTAGCCTCTTTCTCCAAAAGTTCCACTAAATCCATGTTCAAAGTCTCCTAGATTTCCAAAAGTTAATATATTTTGTAGATCGTAGAACATCTTAAAGTAGGTTTTATCTTTGCATTCTACTGCATATTTATTCACACCTTCGTTAATTGGCGGGTCATAGAATGACGATACAAATTGGCTATCTGGATAACCTGCATCCGAGTATTCTGACAAATCTTGAAGAGCACGTTTACTACAGCTTCTGAAGGAATAGTAATTAACATTAAATATTAAATAAAATATCGAGAGAATTAAAACCCCAGATAGAAGATTACGTCTAAATTTAACAAAACCTTTTTTGTTTGAATGTTCTTTTGAGTTAGAAATTGTTATTTTGGTTGGATTTAATAACTTTATGCTATTTTTGGACTTGTTTGGCTTCATGTTTTAAGGATACCAGTCATGTAGATGGGTGTAAATACTAGTAGGTGTGAAAGAAAAATACCCATACTTCCACAAGTTTGATCATAACTCGTGAATGGTGAAAATTCGAAGCCAGAATTCGTTTTTGAAATTGCTGCTAATATTAATTATAGTTATATTTATAATGTAAAATGAAAGAGCATATGAAGTTTAATTATATTTTAGGAATTGTTGTTTTTATCTTTGGTTTATCAAAGTTAATTAACCCATTAGAGTCATTAAATATTGCTGGAATAGTATATTATTTGATCGTCGCACTTGCCTTGTTCAAAAAGCCAAAAATTGGTTATATCCTGGTAGTAATTTCCATATTAGGTCTGGGATTAGCATACGCAATTAACTACTATCTCTATTCTTGGTAAGTTTGCTTTTTTTAGAAGTGTGTATCATTTATTGTTATTTTATTTATATAGCTATTTACAAACTACTTCCTCAACAACTTTTTGCCACGCTTCATACATTGGTTTAATTTTTTCTCTAACCTCATCAAAAAATATTTTTTCATTCAAATCTCTTTTCATTTTTTTGAATAACTCTGTTTTCAGCTTTTGATAATCGCCCTTATTCCCTTTGCTCCAAGAATACAAAACCCTTAAATAAAATCCATTATGATAGTGGCTCAGAGCATCAGCTGTAGCCAAGATCTTGCCTTCTAAGCTGTTTGATTTACCATTTTCTTTACAGGAATGTGTTTTACATGCTTCAACTATCAAATCCACAAAGTCTTTATCAAATCTGTTTTCTGTTAATGTTTTTCTTGCATAATCAGCTCCATATACATCATGACCTTTATCGTATCCATGAGCTCTTCCAATATCATGAAACCAAACGCTTAAAATAACAGCATCTCTATTGGCCTTTGGATAGAAGTCGCATAGTTCTAAGGCTAATCTTTCTACAACTAAAACATGCTCTTTATAAAACCAAGAATCGCAGTGTTTGGAGAACTTAATATCGTTTTCTAAGTTGTTTTTTATTTGTTGGATGGTGTTTTGCATAAGCAGGCTTTATTTATAAAATAGGACATAGAATAAACGCGTGAACATGAACTTCGACGCCACCGTATGTAATGATTTCTGTTGCTGTTACTACATCAGTGAATTCGTGTTTGCCAGTAACTTTATAGCTATATTGCCATTTTTCATCAGGTTTAGGAATGTTATCGGTAGTTAGTCTTGTGGTGTTTTTGAGTTTGAGAATCATCTTTTTTAGATAAGAGTTCACATCTTGAGCTGTGATATTAAGTTTAGAAAGTTCTTCTAGTTTTGGAGTGCCTCCACCATAAAGTCTTGTATATGAGCCACTTGGAGTATTAACAAGCTCTTGTCCGCCACCACTATATGAGGTGACAAACCACTCATCATGATAAGTTCCAGCATTTGTAACAACAATACTTCTTTTTCCTTCAAAATTGCCTCGTGTTATATTTTCTGCATTTCCTTTTGTGTAGCCTTCTAGTAGCCCATTTGTAAGCATGTTTTTCATATTTATGAGTATACATGGCTTGCTATGTTTTATAAACCAATGGATAATATTTAAATATTTACTCTTACTATTGTTATAGTTTGTAATAATTGGATCCTTTCTGTTATACTAATAAGTATTATTAGCGAGAAAGGAACGATATGACAGAAGAAGGAACATTTTATGAATCGGATGGTACTAAAATTTTAGCCGAAGATCTTGCTGAGAAATATAGATTTCATTGGGATACGGTTCGAGCAATATTGATTAATGTTGGAATTGGAGCAGTACCAACAGATCTAGCTGCTGTAGTTAGAACTTTGAGACTTTATACAACGGAGGTTGATTTACAAGACCAAGGTCTCGATATTCTCAATAGTATTGATACTATAGCACCAACTAGAAAAAAATCTTAAATATTGCGAAAACTAAGATTATAGCTGCCAAATACTGGCTAATTGAAAGAATATTTTTATAGATTGTTATAGTTGTACTTATTCTGTTATATTGCTAGTATATGTCAGAAATGGATCTTAAAAATCTTATCAAATTTATAAAGGAAAAATCCACTTTAATAATTTTTGTACTTGGTTTCGTGATTGTGATGATAGTTGCTCTTAATCTACTTTTATCAACTTTGTTTAAACAAAGTTCGGCAGGAAAAATTACCGATCAAGTAGCGAGTACTCAAATTGGCTTTAATCCTTTTGATACTGCAGATAAATATCAAAGAATCAATTCAAATTTTACAACAAATGGCAACCAAGAAAGTGAAGTTACTGCTTATTTTGTTCAGCCCGGTGATTCGTTATGGAAGATTGCATTGGAATATTATTCAGATCCAATGATCTGGCATGAAATTTATGAACTAAACAAACAACTTATAGGTAGCGATCCCAACCTAATATTTCCGTTAACAGAACTCAGACTTCCAGTGATAAAATCAAGGTTATAGTGTGGATTTTATTCGCCGAAGTAGCTCAGCTGGTAGAGCGTTGGTATCGTAAACCATAGGTCGTGGGTTCGACTCCCACCTTCGGCTCAATTTGCCTTACTCCAAGTATTAGATGTATACTTCAATTATGGCAAAAATTAGACGCAAGATTAGTTCTAGATCAAAGATTTCAAGTACTTCGACTTACAAGAATACTTCTTCAAGAGTTTATTCTCGTAGAATGAATAGTGAAAAAAAGAAAGTAATTCGTCAAACTATAACAATTGTGGCGGTCGCTATAGTGGTTCTGCTCGTCTTTATTTTTATTATTATTCCTGGATTTTTCAAGCTGACTGGAGATTTTTTTGATTCCTCTACCCCTTTTCAACAATCAGACGAAATTGCTCCTCAAGTTCCAATTTTTTCAGCACCACCAGCTGCAACAAGCAGTGCTAATATAAAGGTTACTGGCTTTGGTGAGCCAGAAAGTGAGTTGATTTTAGTTTTAAATGGACGAAAAAATGATTCCATAACAATTAATGAAGATGGATCGTTCGAAATTGGTTTACTTTTGGATGAAGGTGAAAATACTATTGCTGCTTACAGCGTTGATAAGGCCGAGAATGAGTCAACCACAACTAGAGATTATATTACAATACTTGATACAGAAGCTCCAAACTTGGAAATTTTAGAACCAGCTGACGGTTCTTCTTTTGAGTCCAGAATTAATCAATCAATTACTCTTAAAGGGAAAACAGATGTTGGTGTAAAGGTTTATATTAATAATCGAGTTGTATTTCCAAACGATGAGGGCGAGTTTGAGCACAGCATTTTGTTGGCTGAGGGAGAAAATAAAATTGAAGTGCACGTTGAAGATAAAGCCAAAAATGCAACAAAAATTAATCTAGTTTTTAACTTTAAGCTTTAGATTTTTAGTTTTTATACTAGTAATTCCACCTAATACCATCAGTAAAACAAATGGCTGAAATGCTGAATTGTTGAATTGAGCATGAATTAAAGTTGCAAGTATTGCTACACTTAGCTCAGGATCAAGTTTAGAGATTTTGACCACCCATTTGATTAATATATAGATTGCAATTCCTGTTCCGGTTAGTCCAGTCGAAAGCAAAAGATTAATTAGAAAATTATCTGGCATCCTCGAATGACTTGGGATGAACTTATTTTTTTCTAAACTATTTTGTTCTGAGAATAAACCATTTCCGATAAATAATGTTTTAGGTGCTATTATGGAAATTTCATATTGCAGTACAGATGTTCGAGCAGTGATTGTTGAAGTTCTAGCTAAATCTACGCCTTCGCCACCGGGTTTTGGTATTAGAAAAACAATAGCGATGAAAATTATAATCTTAAGAAATGAAGTAGTAAATGTTTTTTTCTTTATAATGCCCAGAGTTAATAGTGCAACAACTAGGGCCAAGTATGTTGCTCTTGAAAAAGTTAAAGCAATTCCCAAGAAAAAACTTAAAGTTATTAGAATACTGACAATATTATTTCCTAAAATTTTAAAGTTTTTACCAATTGTTTTTAGTGAATAAAAATATAGTAAGGAAATTACCAAAATAATGCCTGTAAATCCAGGATCAAAAATTGTACTTATTAATCTATTTAAATGATCGTCCCAGCCTAAGACAGCTAAAAATCTAGTATCTTTAATGGTAGCAAGTTGTAAAAATCCGATTAAAAGAATAATTAAACCAGTGCCAAAAAACTTAAATCTTAATTCAGATTTATCTAGTAATTTATTACTCACTAAATATTTAAGTGTAAGACTAAATAAAATGTATGAAATTAGTCTAAGTGTATATAGCAAAGAGATTACGTCTTTATTAAGTAATACGTTTAGAGTTATTCCCATAATAGCTATTCCCGTGAAAATAGCTTCGATCTTATATTTTTTTATAGTTTTTTGTAAAAAATTCTTGCTGTGTATTAAATTTATTTTTTTTATAAATGCAAAGTTAATAAGCCATAAAAAAATAAAAATATCGTGAAAATAAATATTAATGCCACCAAAGTTTCCTCCAAGTTCAATTCTTTGAAATTGACCTAAAGATAGCAGTCCAACAAAAATCCAAAGTAGAATTTTTCTAGGCATAAGGCTTATTGTTTATTTCTTTGTTTATTTTTTTAATATTATTTTCAAAATAAAAAACTCGTACAAAAAGTGAATGAAAACTCATAATAATCGCATAAACCAAACCTCTGTATCCGTCTAGAAATCCTAGTTTAAAGCAATAATTTTGGATAAACTTTAATGGTGGAAAGAAAATCATTTTAAATATATTGATGACTCTAGTTTCATCACTGACAACTTCATTTAGAGATGCCATTTGAGAATAATTTGTAATTGTTCTAATAAACTCAGATATATCAAAATGTGGAAAGTGTGAAACAATAATTTTTGATGCTCCTAGTCTGCCAGAAATTTGAGCTACTTCATGTACATTTCTTTTGAATTTTCCATTTTTTACTTTAAACATTCTTACAATAATAGTATTTCCAGCTTCACCAAATTTAAGTTCTTTTCCTAGAAAAACGTCTCTTCTAATAATTGAGATGCCATCAAATAAATCTTTTTGAAGAATGTTTTCAATTTTATCTCGATTCAACAGAATTATTTTTGATGATGCTCCTAGGTTTTCATCACTATCAAGAAAAAGAACCCAATCTGTTTTGACGAGTTTTAGTGCTTCATTTCTTACTTGAGCAAAATCTAAAATCCTGTTTTCGCGTGAAATTAACTGAAAATCAAAATCTTTTTTTAATTTTTCCCAATTATTATCACTATTATTATCAATAATAATGACATTTTCGGCAATTTGTGACGATCTTAACGAAGAAATAAATCTAATATCGTTTCTATGGGTAATAATTACAATTGTTAGCGGAAGTGTTTTTTTCATTGACTACTTTTTCTCAATACTTTAATTGTTTCAAAAATAAGTAATGGTAGAGTTATTGCTCTACTAATGACTAGAGCTTGTCCTGCTCCAGTAATTCCGTTGTGTTTACTTAAAATTTGTATTAAGACGACTAGAATTAAGACCGTTAAGGCAAGGTGAGTATTTATAGCTGTATATCTTTTTTTTGCATAAAAAACTGTATAGAAAATAATTGTTATACTTTGAAGAATTCCAGCAGTAACAAACAAATATAAATTAGGAACAATTCCAAGCCATTTTTCTCCTAAAATTAGATTGACTATGAATTTTGGAGCCATAAAAAATGGTAGTGATACGATAGTTACAATCAGAATTGTTGCTATAATAGATCTGAGAAATGCTTTTTGTAATCTTTTTCCATCATCTGCAATTTTTGAAAAAATTGGCAAAGTGCTGTGATTAATTGATTTTGCAAATTCGTAGTTTACCTTGTGACCTAGGCTGTATGCATTGTGATAAAGACCCAAGCTGTGAGTACCGATAATTTTTCCAAGTAAAAAATCGTCAATATTTTCATTTAAATATGAAAGTGCTGCTGAGATACTTAAGCCCTTGGTATTTGAAAAAATTACCCTGGCTCTACTTGGAACAAACTCAAATCTTGGTTTATCTTTAAATAATAAGAAGGATATTAAAACCTCAAATAGTCCTGCTGCTAACATAGAAAATATTAAGGCAATTACATCTTTGAAGATTATGGCAAATAAAATGGCAAAAAGTGCTTCTGTGGCCAATAGAGATAATCTATAAATACTGTCTTTCATAAATTCTAAATTTCTATGTAGAGAGATAATACTTGGATTGATAAAACCTTTCACAATAGGTATCAGGGCAGCGATAGAAATTAAAATTCTAAGTCTAGGCTCATCGTAGTAGTTACTCATTCCAAATCCCATTAAAACCATGATAATTCCGATGATCAGACCTCTGGTGATCGCAATTACCCAAGCAGTATCAATAAAATATCCAATCGATCTTTTCGATTGTAAAATAGTGATGTTTACTCCAGTTTGAGTGGTAGATTCTGCTAACCCCAGTGCGATAGCAATTAGGGAAAAAAGCCCAAAGTCTTGTGGGCTTAAGATTCTGGCAATAACCATAATTTTGCCAAGAGTTATAATTGTGGTAATGACTTTAAGAAAGGTTTGCCAACTAAATCCAGATACCGTATTTTTTGTATAGCCCATGCATTTATTCTACTATAAATAAGAGAGAGTTTAGTCCTTGAAACTAAAGTCATTATTCCTCATAATCCAACTATATGAATAGAATAGTTAAGTCTGTTAGTGGTTTTTTCTTAGATCTGATTGAGACAGCAGTAATAGGCTTGTCTTTTTTCTTGATAGTCTATTTATTTTTCATGCAGCCTCATCAGGTTAATGGTTCCTCAATGGATCCTACATTTAAATCTGGTGATTATGTACTTACTGATAAAATTAGTTATAGAACTGGAGATCCACAAAGAGGCGATGTTATAGTCTTTCACGCACCACCAGAAGCTGGTTGTCCAACAGGAACTGGCTGTGATTTTATTAAGCGAATAATTGCTGTGCCAGGAGAAACAGTTGCTGTTCATGATAAATCAGTTTATATAAACGGAAAAAAGCTAGATGAGTTATATCTTCCAAGTGATTATGAAACTATTGAGGGAAAATTTATTTCTGGAAGAACTGTAACAATTGGACCAAACGAATATTTTGCTTTAGGTGATAACCGTTCACATTCAAGTGATTCTAGGGTTTGGGGTCCAGTGGACAAATCAGAGATCGTGGGCAAAGCCTTTTTTAGATATTGGCCAATGACTCAAGTAGGAAAGATCAAAAGAGTTATTTACTAATTTTCCTTTCCATTTTTTTACCTTTAATAGCTCTGTCAAGCATGTCGATAATTTTTTCTAAACATTTTTGAGTGTCTTCAAGATCTCCCCTGATAATGAAACTTACTTTAGTTTGTTTTGTAGTTCTGTGAAGTTTAAGTTTTGCTTTTACACCTAAATACTTTTTAATTTTTCTTTCAAACACCTCAATTTTTTTATCATCGATCTGGTACACTACTGCATGTGGTTTGAAAACTCTAGTTTGACCAGTTTTACTTTTTGCTAATCTTGTTAGTTCTTCTGCCCTTCTTACCGATGCGTTTTCCCTGAGAACTTGTTTGTAAACTTGCAACATAGTATTCATGTCTCGAATACCTGAAATAGCGCGTGCATGGCCTTCGGTGATCTGTTTACCAAGCATTCCGTCTTTAATTGCGTCTGGAAGATTTAATAATTTTAGAGAGTTACTAACAAATGAGGATGATTTTCCAACTCTTTTAGCAATTTCGCCAACGTTCAAGTTGAAGTTTCGATTCAAACGTTGAAAAGATTGGGCTCTTTCAATGGCGGTTAGGTTAACTCGTTGTAAGTTTTCGACAATTGCCATTTCGAGCATACCTTTGGGAGTGGTTTTTTTAATAAGCACTGGCACTTGTTTAAATCCAGCAATTTTAGCTGCTCTCCAGCGTCTTTCTCCAGCAATGATTTGGTATCCAGCAGGCGTGTGAGCAACCACTAATGGTTCAATAATTCCATGAATTTTAATTGATTTAACTAAATCTTCAAGATCCTTTTTCTGAATTTTATCCCTAGGTTGAAAAGGATTTGTTTGGAGGATTTCTATTTCGAGTAATTTAACTTCTTGAGTTTTCATACAAAAAGTATACCAGAAATTGTGTGAAACATGAGTATGTAAATTCTAGATGTATATATTAAGAATTTACAACATTAGTAACAGTTTTTCCAAATCTCTTTGAGAACTTAACGGCGCCATCAATAAGTGCGAAAATTGTGTGATCTTTACCCATACCAACACCTTTTCCAGCTTTATATTTTGCACCCCTTTGTCTTATGATGATATTTCCGATGATAACTTTTTCGCCACCAAATTTCTTAACGCCGAGTCTTTTACCGTGGCGTTTGCCTTGTGCTTGCTGTGCGACTTTTCCACCTGCTTTGACGTGTGACATTGTAAATTTCCCTATTTATTGAATCTAAATCTATAAATCTGTCTCTGAACCACTGCGTTTGGGCGATGATATAAAACAGGTTTAGATAAAGTAGTGTATCCGAGAGAAGTTAATTTGTCAATCAACTTATCTAGATTATACTCGATCACTTTACCATTCTTATTTTTAAAACTTACTAATGGAAATACAATTACAACAGATGCTCCGTCTGCCAAGAAATTAGTCCAGTGTTTGAAAGCGCCTAGATACATTTTTAGTAATCCTTTGAAGATGAGAGTTAATTTGCTAGGATTAGGCCTTGGTTTTCCCAAAAAAGGTTCGGTAACAATATATTGAATTTCACTATTTTGAATTGGAATCTTAGTTGCATCAAACATCATGATTTTACTGTCATTAGTTATTTTGAACTTAGTTTTGAGCCATTCAAGATTTTCTTTAGTACCTTGAACCGAAAGAGGATCAATATCAGATCCAATAACATCAATTTTTCCAAGTAATGCCTCTATTAAAACTGTGCCAGTTCCAACAAATGGATCTAGGAGAATGTTTTTCCTGCCTTCAATGGGCGGATTATCACCTAGAGCAAGATTCAACATCATTTTAGCAACTTTTGGTGGCAACATACCTTTTTTCTTGTCAAAATATGGCTTGCCCCGATCTTTAAGTGTCCAGAGATCAATATTTTGGCTAGCTAATGTTTCGCCCATAAATACACCATCGGCTGTTTGGACAATATAAATTTCAACGATTCTTTTTTTGTGAATTAAAAGTGCCGCTGATAATCCCAATCTTGAGCCTTCCACAAACCTTGCAGATTTGCCACCTCTTTCAATTTTGGATTTAATTTGGAAGTAATCAATTTTTGGCAAATGATCTCTACCATATTCTGAAAAGCCAAAATGAATTTTTTTATCTTCTTTTTGAAGTAAATAATTAGATACCAACTCAACAATTTTCTCTGGTGAAGAGTTCTTTAGTTTTGCAATCTCTTTGATAATTTTTACAGATCCTCCAAGCGTATCAATCAAGTTAATTGCAGATTCATCATCATTCAATTTTACTAAACATATATGAGAAGCAACTCTAACAACTTTTTTTTGTCCTAAGATAGAATTAAGTTCTTGAATTGATAATTCTGGAGTATTTCCAAGTTGAACGTAGTATTTTTGCATAGATAAATTCACAGGTGCTATGCTTTTATCTTTACAACCTCAAGTGTGCTTTGATGTTGTTTGTGACCAGTTATTTTTCTATATCTTGATTTTGATTTGTATTTGACGACTCTAATTTTTTTACCTCTTCCGTTTTCAATCAGCTTCAAGGTAACTTCTGCTCCTTTAACTATTGGTGTACCAATTGTGCTTGATTTTTCGTCTGCAACCAAAAGTACATCAGTGACTTTTAATAAGTCTCCAATTTCTTTATCTGTAATTCTGTCAGTAATGAAAGTTTTACCTTCTTCTACTCTAAATTGTTTGCCGACTAATTGAATTATTGCGTATGACATATTTTCCTATTTTGCTAAATAAACTGAACAGTGATTATATCACGAAACACCAGATTTGGGCTATAACAAATGTAAGGTTACTTTTTGCTTCTGGTTGATGCGAATTGACTGAATAATTCCAAACATGCAAATCAGAGATAAAATTGAGCTTCCACCATATGAAATAAATGGTAATGTTATACCTGTGATTGGTAATATGCCAGTATTCATTCCAATGTTAACTCCTATTTGAAAAGTGGTCATGATTGAGGCTACATAGCAAAAATATTTTTCGGTATTTTTGTGAGATTGATCTGCAGTTGATATCATGGCGCCAATTAACACAAAATATAAAAAAATTAGCAAAGTAGATCCTATAAAGCCAAATTCTTCTGCAAAAGAGGCAAATACAAAATCTGTCTGTCTTTCTGGTAAGAATCTTAGATGTGACTGAATACCTTGCCCTAATCCTTTGCCAGTAAGTTTTCCTGAGCCAGCAGCAATTAATGATTGTTGGGCATTATAACTAGCATCTTGATCTTCATACGGAGAAATGAAAGATGTAATTCTCGATTTTTGATATGGTTGCAATACAAAGTTCCAAGAGAAAATAATGCCGGTAATTCCTAAGAATATCAGTGGAGCAATATGCCGAATATTAGTTTTTGAAAGAAAAATTATTACTGCAATTGAGGTTAAATAGACGACTGTTGTTCCCAGATCTGGTTCAATGAATATTAGTAGTCCAGGAATCGCGGTTAGAATCAAAAATAGTAACAAGTTTTTTATATTGGTAAGTGATTTATTTTTAAAATAATCAATTAAAAAAAGGCTTGTTGCTGGAATTGCTAGTTGAGATGGTTGAACTGCAAAAAGACCACTAATATCAATCCAACGTGATGTTCCTCTTGTGATTGGAGCTAAAAGTAGAACAACTACAAGTAGGACAATATTTGCAAGATAAAAAATTAAACTTAGTTTTAAAAGTCTTCTGAATTGAATTTTTGAAACTAGAAAAAAGATTCCAAAACCGATCATAAAGAAAATTAATTGCTTGGGAGCTAGCGTCGGAGCAATACTCGATAGAGTCAGAATGCTAAGCAAGCAGAGAATTAAGATTACAGATGGTATCAACCAATATTTCATAAGTTTGAGTATACAGAATTAGCTGTCTTTGAACTGTTTACACAATTTTTTTTACAGTCTCACTATTTTTAACTCAGTTCCTTCAATTAGTTTGGATCCAGTCTTTTTTTCAATTTCTGTTTTCCAATCTTTTGGCCATTCAGGAGCTTCTACTGTTACAAAGTCTCTAACTTGCAGACCAGCCTTTTTTCTCAGCTTTTGAATATTTCTCATTAGTTCTCTTGCTTCGCCTTCTGATTTTAGCTCGTCGTTTAGATCCGTATCTAAAACTACTCGTAAAGTTTCAGTTGTCCTTTTCCACTCTACCTTTTTAACATTTACTTCATCAGCGAGAACTTCAAGCAAATTTTCTTTAGGAGTGTTTCCAGTTACAAAACATGTGAGTTTTGATAATGGTTGACGAATTTTGATTTTGGCTTTACTTCTTAAAGAAAGAGTTATTTCAACAACTCTTCTAATATTAACCATTTTTTCTTCAAGTTCTTTATATATTAAATTTTTATCAGTGATCGGCCAGTCACTATGATGCACGCTTGATTTATCATCGACTAAATTATGCCACATAGTTTCACTAAAGAATGGAGTTATAGGTGCAAATAATTGTGATAATTTGATTAATACAAATCCAAAAATACTTAAAGATGGACTTGAAGAATTACGCAAACGATCTCTGCTTCTTCTCAGATACCAGGTAGATAGTTCATTCACAAAGTTCATTAATTCACGACTTGCCTTGATTAAGTTATAGTTGTCCATGTATTCGGTAACGTCTTGAATTAGGGTGTTTAATCTGCTTATAATCCATTTATCCATGATGTCATTAGAGGCTAGAGCCTCAGTTAAAGAAATTTTTAAGTTTTTATCAGCATACAGTTTATAGAAAGCAAACATATTCCACCAAATTAAAAAAACTTTTTTACGAATATCAGAAACTTCTCGCTCGCTAAAGTTGATGTTTTCAGATTTCATTACTGAGGAACTCATGAGATATAGTCTTAAACTATCAACTCCATACTTATTAATGAGTAGCATTGGGTCTGGATAGTTCTTTTTTGATTTACTCATTTTGTTGCCGTTTTCTGCCAAAATGGTTCCAGTCGTCAGGGTATTTTCAACTGCATTTTTGCCAAAAACTCCAACAGAAATTACATGCATGGTGTAGAACCAAGCTCTAGTTTGGGCAATGTATTCACTAACAAACTGAGCGGGATAGGTTTTTTCAAATTCTTTTTTGTTTTCAAATGGATAGTGTTTTGAGGCGAATGGCATTGAGCCCGACTCAACCCAGCAATCGAAAACCTCAGGAATTCTAGTGCCTTTAACCGTTCTATCATCATCAATCCATACTTCTAAATTATCTAAAAATTCTCGATGAAGATCAGTTAAACCTTCAACTTGTTTGGGTTCAACTGCCCATTTTTTAAGTTCTTCAATTGAACCAATTACTCTTTGTTGCTTGTGTTTCGGGCTAGTCTCTCTGGTTTCACCCTTCACCTTGTCTTTAGAAATCCAAACCGGCATTGGAGTGCCCCAGTATCGAGATCTTGATATGTTCCAATCTGGTGCAGTTTCTAGGCCTTTTTCAAAGCGACCATGTTTTAGATGTTCTGGATACCAATTCATTTTCTCATTTTGCTCGAGTAGATTCTTTTTTAGTTTTTGAATATTTATATACCAGGCAGGAACCGCGTTGTAATAGAGAGGTGTTGAGCAACGATAACAAAATGGATACGAGTGAGTAATCTTGCTTTCTTTAAACATCAGGCCTCGTTTTGTTAAATCTTCATTAATAGTTTTCTCAGCTCCTTTATAAAATTTACCAGCAACGAGCTTTACAAATGGTAAGAATTTTCCTTCATCATTTAGAGTTGGTATTAACGGCAAATCTTTTTCAAGGGCAAGTGCATAATCATCTTCTCCATAAATTGCTGCGGTGTGTACAATTCCGGTACCATCTTCCATGCTAACAAAATTAGCCTCGAGTACGGACCAGCTATTAGGTTTGTTTTTTGCCCCGTCCATGTTTGGAGTTACATAATCAAAAAGTGGTTGATAATGTATTCCAACTAACTCACTTCCTTTGACAGTTTTTATGACTTTGTAAGTTTTGTTGTTATTGGGTGTACTTTCAAAAACTTTTTCGACCATGTCTTTGGCAACCCAAAGTAGCTCTTTTTTGTCTGTATCTTTTGAAGCGTATTCCACTTGCACATAATCGGCATCTTTATCTACTGCAAGCGCAACATTTCCAGGAAGAGTCCAAGGAGTAGTTGTCCAAGCAAGGAAGTATTCATTCTGTCCCAGGACATCTTCTCTGGCTCCGTCATTCACCTTGTTATTTTTGGTGTCAAGGTCTTTTTTAATTAATTTAAATTTTATATATATTGAAAAGTCTTCGACGTCTTCATATGAATTGTCCATTGCAATCTCAAAGTTTGAGAGAGGTGTAGAGCAACGTGGGCAGTACATTACAACTTTTTTACCTTGATAGACCAAGTCTTTATCCATTAATTGTTTGAAACCCCACCAGACAGATTCCATGTAGGTGATGTCCATAGTTTTGTAGTTATTTTCAAAGTCTACCCATCGACCAAGACGATCTATAATTGTTTTCCATGCATCATCTAGGCGCATGACTTCGGTGCGACATGCTTGGTTGAATTTGTTGATTCCAAGATCCTCAATGCCTTTTTTACCACCCTTAATATTAAGTTGTTTTTCGATCATGTTCTCAATTGGAAGACCATGACAATCCCATCCCCAAACTCTGTCGACTCTATATCCTTTCATAGTCCAGTATCTGGGAACTACGTCTTTAGAGGTGCTACCAAGAAGATGTCCATAATGTGGCAAACCAGTTGCAAATGGGGGTCCATCATAAAAAACATATGATTTACTTTTATCTCTCATCTCCACAGACTTTTCGAATGATTTATTTTTTTGCCAATATTCGAGCACTGATTCTTCAAGTTCAGCTAAATTTGGTCTGAGTGGCATCTCTTTAAGTTTTGGCATGTTTCCTTTATATGTTTTCTGCTTCCTTATGAGTGTTTCTCAGGGAGCAATTATTTCATTACAAAAAAGCCCACTTATAACTAGCTCATTTCATACGCACGACGCACGATTTAAACTAGTTATAAGAGGGCCTTCGATTCAACTTTTATGTTGAGTGTGGCGGTACCACCTCTATTTATTTGGAGTGAGCGCAAGTTTATTATGTTTTTGGCAAAATAAGTTGCAGTTCATGAATCCAAATGTCTTATTTTCAGCAGTTACGGGCTTATCCGGAGAGATCTAATTATTTTTTGTTTTTGGTCTTCTTTTGAGCCGATTAACAAAACATTAAAATGTTCTTCTCTCACCTCGTTCTGTGATTTCCAATTTATATTTTGGCAGAACTCAAATGGCTTTAAAACTACAACATATTATAGCATGTTTAAGCGTAAAAAAGATGCAGTTCCAGAAATATCCGGCAAGCAATTTATAAGTGTACCTGGAGTGTCGACTTACGAACAAACAGAGATAAAAGACCCTTCATCTCAAGGACATTTCA
>Ga0180007_10002885_pt1 | contig 19914 bp, 23 predicted proteins | sample MM_PC_MetaG_FD_121122 | JGI IMG/M metagenome (GOLD analysis project Ga0180007, IMG submission 121122) | Groundwater microbial communities from the Aspo Hard Rock Laboratory (HRL) deep subsurface site, Sweden - MM_PC_MetaG | ecosystem: Environmental > Aquatic > Deep subsurface > Groundwater... | reverse complement strand
TTTTACTGAACTCCGTCCCCTGAGCGATTGTAAGGCAGTAGGCCGAAATATGCCGGGGGTTAAGTTCGATTACTTTTTTTAATGTATTTTGAAAATCAGCGACAGATTGGCCCGGAATTCCATAAATCAAATCAATATTGATATTATTTATTCCGGCCTGCCTGGCCATTTCATATTTTTTTATAAAATCCTGAACATTATGAATTCTGCCCAACGTTTTAAGGTTTTTATCTTCGGAATCCTGCAAACCAATACTTAGCCTGAGGTTGCTGAAAGCTTCTTTCAACACAGTTAATTTCTCTTTTGTCAGGCTTTCGGGATTTGCTTCAATAGTAATTTCTTTAACATTTGTGCAATCGAAGTATTTTTTTATTATGCTGGAGAGCTTTTCTATTTGACACGAGGAAAGAAGCGAGGGTGTTCCCCCTCCGATGAAAATGGTAGATAAAGGCAATTTTCCGCCAGAGGCGTACCAGCCTTGGGCTGGGAAATTTGATAAAACTTCTTTTTCTAAAGCAGAAAGATAATCATGAATTAACTCTTCCTTACCGGGATAAGAGATGAAATCACAATAGCGGCATTTTTTCCCGCAAAATGGAATATGAACATACAAACTTTTCATTATTACCTTTCTAATACCCCATGTAACACGCTAGGAAGTGTATGGGGTACTATTTAATAATTCTTATCCTCGCAAGAGGCCAGTAAATTATAAGCGCTTGGCCCTTTAAAAACTTTTTCTTAATCGGCCCCCAGTACCGGGAGTCATAGGAATTATCCCTGTTGTCGCCCATAGCAAAGAAGCATCCTTCAGGAACTTTGACTGGCCCGAAATTGTCGCGAACTACGTCAAATTTCGCAAACGAGCCCTCTTCCCATAATTTCTGATAATCCGCTTTCGATAGAATACCCAATCCCATTCTTGAAAGCTCTATTTTCGACTTTATATAACCTTTCTCTGTGTTATCTTTATCTTGGTAAATTTTGTAAGGTTCAGCCTGCAATTGGCCGTTTACATAAACATCTTTGTCTTTTATCTCGACGATATCTCCGGGCAGCCCGATAGCGCGTTTGACAAAATCCTTTGTTATACCATGCGCCTTATCTTCGTCAGACAAAGCGGCATCCGGGGCTTTGAATATAATTATATCGCCCCTGTGCACTTTTCTCAAAGGAAGAATAGTTTTTCCGTCGGTGAGAGGTATATGAACCCCATAAATAAATTTGTTCACAAAAAGGTGATCTCCTTCGAAAAGCGTATTATGCATGCTTCCCGAAGGTATCTTGAAAGCCTGGACAATAAAATACATTATTATCGACGCAAAAATAACTGCTGACCAGATTGTGTCTGCCCATTCCAGGACCGCCCTAAAACTTTTTGAACTACTGAGTTCCTGTCTTTTCTTTTTGTAGTAGTGCATGATTTGGGCGATTAATAAAACGATAATACCTGCAATAAATAATTTAAACTCCACTTTAAACTCCTTTTGCCCCAAAACCAATAAGGTAGCGGTTTTGGTGCTTCATCCCATTCAGTCTTGAATTTTTAATAGCGCCAGAAACGTTTCTTGCGGAATTTCAACCCGGCCGAACTGTTTCATTTTTTTCTTGCCTTCTTTTTGTTTTTCAAGAAGCTTGCGTTTTCTTGAAATGTCTCCGCCGTAACACTTGGCAAGAACGTCCTTCCTTATAGCGCTGATATCGTCGCGCGCCACAATGCGGTTATCCGCTTTAACCTGCAATGGTATCTGGAACATCTGCCTGGGTATGGTTTTCCTTAATTTCTCAATAAGCCTGTTGGCTATTTTGTCAATGTTTGACTCGTGAACAATAAACGAAAACGCATCTACAATTTCATAGTTAATAAGCACTTCCAATTTTTCAAGGACCGATTTTTTATAACCCGTTTGCTCGTAATCAAATGACGCATATCCTTTTGATACCGATTTTAAAGCATCATAAAAACCTACTATTATTTCGGCTAAAGGCATATCGAAAACCATTACCGACTTGAATCCTTCCAACTGGCGTATTTCTATAACCTTCCCGCGGTTTCCTTTGCAAAGTTCAACTACATTGCTTGTAAATTCCGTCGGAGTAACTATGGTCGCCTTTACATAGGGCTCTTCAATATATTCGATGTCGTTGCAGGAAGGGATTTTAGCCGGGTTGTCTATATCATGAATTTTGTCGTCATTTTTAATCTTAACTTTATAATTAACGTTGGGGGAAGTTATAAGAATGTCGCAATTGAATTCCCGCTCCAGGCGTTCTTTCACAATTTCAAGGTGAAGCGAACCCAAAAACCCGCAATGAAAACCAGGGCCCAATGCGCTGGAACTCACATTTTTATATACAAGGGAAGCATCGGTGAGATTAAATTTTTCAAGAGCCATGCGTAATTCATCGTAACCACTTGTACTGACGGGGAAAATTCCCGCAAATACGAAAGGTTTTGCATCAAGCAATTCGTTGACTTTTTTTTCCTGGCTTTTTCCGTATTCAACAATCGTATCGCCGATTTTTACGTCATGAATTGTTTTAATCCCTGCAACCAGATAACCCACTTCTCCGCTTGAGATTATGTCCGTCGGCAGCATTTTTATACCGACTGTCCCCGTTTCTAAAACTTCATAGGTTTTATTATTAGAAAGAAGAGTTATCTTCATGCCTCGCTTTATTTCGCCTTCAAATACTCTCATATAAACTACAACACCGCGGTATGGATCGTAAAAAGAATCAAATACAACAGCTTGCAGGTCTGAGTTTTTGTCGCCTTTAGGCGGCGGGACTTTTTTTACAATGGCTTCAAGGACATCTTCAATTCCTAGCCCGCTTTTTGCGCTCACTTTTACTACATCGTCTTCCAGCTCTAAAATATCAATTATCTGCATCTCCGTGCCTTCTATGTCAGCGGTAGGCAGGTCGATTTTATTTATAACAGGTATTATTTTCAGGTTGTGCTTTTTTGCCGTTGCTGTGTTAGCCAGTGTCTGCGCTTCTACTCCCTGGGAAGCGTCCACTAACAATATGGCCCCTTCAGATGCAATCATTGCGCGGGATACTTCATAAGAAAAATCAACGTGGCCGGGAGTGTCAATTAAGTTAAGTATGTAATCATTGCCGTCTTTAGCGCGATAATTTAATTTTACTGTTTTTGACCTTATGGTTATGCCTCTCTCGCGTTCCAGATCCATGCTGTCAAGCATCTGGGGTTTAGACAAATCAAAGCCTGAAGTATGAGTGTATTCAAGGATTCTGTCTGCCAGGGTGCTTTTGCCGTGGTCAATGTGCGCTATGATGCAAAAATTTCTTATATTCATGTAATGTGATTTCTTCTAATTGCGCTCACCGCTGCTTCCCGGTCATTATTGCTTAGCACTTCGCGAGCCAGGTCTTGCGCGTCCGCTAAAGTTATAGACCTTATAGCCTTTTTTATTTTTGGAACAGCAATCGGCGGAATACTGAATTCATCCAGGCCCAGGCCCACTAATATCGACGTAAATGATGTGTCCGCTGCCATCTCGCCGCACATGCCAACCCACTTGCCTGCCTGGTGGCCCGCGTCAATGATTCGTTTGATTAGGCGCAAAATGGCAAGATGCATTGGTTCATACATATATGCAACCGATTCGTTCATCCTATCTACTGCAAATGTATACTGAATCAGGTCATTAGTCCCGATTGAAAGAAAATCCGCCTCCCGGGCAATAAGATCTGCGGTAAGAGCCGCGGAAGGTATTTCTATCATCGCGCCGACTTCAATTTTTTCATGAAACTCTAGCCCTTTGTTCTGTAATTCGCTTTTTGCTTCCTCAAGATATTTTTTTGCCCTCTTGAATTCTTCTACGCTGGAAATCATGGGAAACATGATTTTAACTTTACCTTCTTTTGACGCGCGTAAAATTGCGCGCAGCTGCGCTTTAAATATCTCCGGGTATTTAAAGCACAATCTGATGGCCCGCAGGCCCAGAAAAGGATTGCTTTCATGCGTGAAACCCTCAAAACCCATCTGCATGAGTTTATCCCCTCCCAGGTCAAGCGTTCTGATTATCACTGAGTAAGGCAGCATTTTATGGACTACCTTTTTACAGATTTCGTATTGCTGTTCTTCGGAAGGCATTTTGTTTTCTTTAAGATAAATAAACTCAGTTCTTAAAAGCCCTATCCCTTCCGACCCTGAGTTTAATACTGTTTTTACCTCCTCAGGTGAATCAACATTGCACGCCAGCGCGACCCTGTGCCCGTCGCTTGTCTGCGCAGGAAGGTCCCTGAGTTTTTCTAGTTCATGTTTTTCCGCTATCTGGCTGTCATATTCGCGTTTATAATTTCCCAGAGTCTGTTCATCGGGGTTAAGTATTACCAGGCCCTGATTACCGTCGACTATTATATCGTCTTCATGGTTGGCTGTTAAGGTCAAATTTTTTAACCCCACGACTGCGGGAATATCCAGGTCCTGGGCAAATAAAGCTATATGCGAAGTCCTTCCGCCGACATCTGTGACAAAAGCCCCTACGTTTCTTTCTTTAAGCTTAATTGTATCCGAAGGCCCCAGGCTGTGAGCGACGATTATAGAACCTTTCCCTGCTTCTGCAATCGCCCTGTGATAAGGGCCCGTCAACTGCCTCATGATCCTCTTTCCTATTTCCTGAATATCATTTTTTCTCTCGCGGAAATATTCGTCGTCAATTTTTTCAAAAGACTGGACTACTTTTTCAACGACGGTCCACAAAGCATATTCTGCGTTCACGCCTTCTTCATTGATTCTTCTTATTACGTCTCTGTTAAGCAGCGGGTCTTCGAGCATCAGCAGATGCGCGTCAGCCAGTAGCGAGTGCTCTTTACCGAATACTTTAATAATTTCTTTCTTGGCTATAGCAAGCTCTTCTGTTACTCCCGCCACGGCGATTTTGAACCGGCCTACTTCTTTTTTTACGTTTTGTTTAGGAATCTTCCTGGGGACTATCGCAAATTCTTCTTCTTCTTCAATAAGGAATATTTTTCCGATAGCAATCCCGCTGGACGCGATTACCCCTTTAAAAACATTTGTCTGCTTTGTTGTTTGTTCCATGATTGGTCCTTATAGTTTCTATTTCGCTAAATTTATTCCAACTCAGTCTTCGTTGAATCTATTTTCGACTAATTCGGATATTCCATTTATCAAATCCTGTTCATCTTCGCCTTCAGCGACTATCTTGATTTGCGAGCCCATTTCAGCGGCAAGGGTCATCAGGCCCATGATACTTTTACCGTCCACTTCCTGGTCTCCTTTAAAAACTTTTATAGCTGACTTGTATTTTGTAGTCAGCTGAACGAACATGGCTGCAGGCCTTGCATGTAAACCCAATTTATTCCTAACAGTTAAATTTGTTTCCTGCATTATTTATATCCTCGCTAAACAAACCAGAATAACAGTAAATAACAGACCATAAAATAATTTAGTTGACGACACTCCTTTTCTGTATAAGTAAGTTCCGGCGCAAAAAACCAACACTGCTAGCGCTTTTTCCCTCATGCTTGAAAGGTCTATAATGAAATACAAAATCGCCGCTATACAAACTGTTATGAAACCCGCAATTCTTACTGTACTGATAATTCGCTGAATATTCCAGCGTGATATATTTTTTATTATTCTTTCCCTCAGCCGGTAGCCCATAAAAACGCCGTAATACCGCAAATAGATATTGAGGGAATTATAAAAAATCAGAAAACCGAAAAAGAGCCACCAGATAACAAAATTATTGATTCCCTTGAAAAATATGACAACCGGAAAAACTACTAACAAGGCACAAAAAGGCCTCCAGACAGCCCAAAAAAACGCATCACCTATTGCCGCCAGAGGGCCGGCCATATTGGTTTTAGAAACTTGTATCATATTCCTCGAAGTTGACGCTTTTTCATCCTTTACAGTTTTTTCTTCAAGAGAAACCGTCATGCCCATAAGGATGCCTATCATGTAAGGATGAGTATTGAAAAATTCAAGATGGCTTTTAACAACTTCGAACCTCTGGTTTTTATCAGGATATATTTTTTTAAGCGCAGGCATTATCCCGTACAAAAACCCGATATTCTGCATCCTCTCATAATTCCAGGCTGCCTGAATAAAAAATGACCTGAAAAATATTTTTACCAGATCAAGTGCTTTCATATTTCTTTTTCCTGAAAAAATTGAACGCTACCGCGAAACCCAGAACCGGTATAAATTTCAGCGAAGCGTCCAGCCCCTGTTTTACAAATAAAGGAATAATACTTTCAGCCCAATCAAGTATAACATTGCCCAAAGGCAAAAACACTATAAAAAACAAAAACGCTTTAGCTGCAAAAATAAGAAGGCTTATGTATACGTATATGGAAACAGCATTTTCTTTGCCTTTATCAACCCTTTTCTCCATGATTGCCAATAATTTTGAATTGAATTGCCTGTTCCAGACATCCGCTATCCTGAAAAATATGCTTAAAGGCACAGCCAGGCCGATTGCCAGCGCGACAGTATGAAATTGCACGCTTCCCCCGGGAGCCAGCGACCAATAAACTGAAAGAATCGCGCTGACCATCAGTTCGGGAGCCACGTAGGTCCCTATCGGAAAAACATCTATCCACACAATTTCAATAAAAGTCCCGATTAACAAACCGGTTTTTATATCGCCCATAAAATAGCCGGTTATTATGCCTGAAATAAAAGGCCGGGAAATCATAAAATTTCCAATGGCATTATCCAGTGCCAAAAACATTGAAATAAAAGCGATTAAAAACATTTTTACAATCTCTCTATAATAACCTTAAAATCTATATGTTTTGTTTCGTCCGGTTCAAGCTCAAATTTCAGCCAGGGCATTACCGAGGTTCCTTGATAAGTCCTTTCAAATCCCGACTCTGATAGAGAAACTGTTTCTACCGGAAATACCCAAAAATTTGTTTCCTCTTCAAATTTAACGATTACCCTGGTTTTTTGCGGTTCATCAACCCTTACCCACTGGGTTGCCGCTTTATTCATGCAGTCTTCTTTTTGCGTTCCGAGGAAACTAAAATTTAATTCAGGCCCGAAGTGTAAAAAAACTTTTTCATTATCGGAATTTGTTATTTTATATGTAAATTCTGCGCCGAGTACCTGGCCTGCGGCCCTAATTTCTTTTTCTACCTTTATTTTAAACAATTTGCCGCCAACCCATACATTTCCATCTCTTGACAATTTTATTGTATTTTCACTGCCCTTCTGAAGTTCATAATCATATCTCTCCAGGACAAAATCACCTTGTTCGCCGTATTGGCATTTTGAAAATGATTCGTAAGAGGTTTCCGGATGCGGAAAATGATCCAGGAGGCTTGCTTTTGTGTACCAGTCATAATTGAGATACTGGTCTAAATTTCCCTCTTTTACTTCAACAATGTCGTGAATGGATTCTACCGCGGCAGGGGGTTTTCTGCCTTCTCCTGCGGGGTTTTTCGCCATAAACTCTATCAACCTGCGGTGATACGCTTCCTGCCTTCTTGTTAAAGTATTGAGCAGGTTCACACCCGAGTCCCGCAGGTCCCATTCAAAAATAGAACCGCCGCGCTGCGGCGAAATATATAAATTCTGGGAGCTGGTTTCGATAATAATTTCATCCTGGCTGTCTTTATCAAAATCAAAAACTGTTATCTTTATACCGGATATTTCTTCAATAGTTTTTTCAGCAAGGATTAATTTTTCGTATATTGCTTTGCGTAAATGGGGCAAATAAAGCCCGCCGAAAACCCCGTGCCAGTAAGCGCAATTGCACTGGCCTTCATAAAGAAAATCAAGCGCTTTGGCTATTTGCCGGGCAGTACGCTGATTTTTGTCTTCTTCACTTTTTGCGTTGAATTCCGACCTTAGATTATTAATTTTATCGCTTACATAAAGCATTTTTTTGTGCATAATATTTGTTTCAGGGTATTTTGTCATAAAATTGCGCCAAATACCGCCGCGGACAAATTTCTTGATCTTTTCGCCGGAATGCGCGGTTTTGAGCTCTTCCATTACATCTTCCATCTCTTCCTGGGGAACCCTCGGAAGAGCCCACTGAGTCATTTCAAAATAACTTGCCGTGGGCAGGTATATTTTACCCCTGGCCGGGTATTTTTTTATAACTTCGCCCGGTGTCGTAGACGTTATCCAATCCGAGTTATCTTCAAGAGCTTTTAAAAACCTATCAAGCCAGCCGTCGGTATAAACATGTTTATGCGTGTGAGGCCAAAGCCCGAACTTTTCACCGTCATCGATCATTACTAGGGTTGTTCCTTCATGTTCCGTCGCCATTTTCCTGAAATAATCTATTGTTTCTTCAACAGTCCGAAACGGTATATAATACCTGAGCATCTGGTTTATTGTAAATATTTTAAGCACCTGGCCTTGTTCTTCGGTAAGGTAGTAACCCGTACGTTCTTCCTCGGACAATCCGCTTGACAAAAAATGATAATCATCTACTACTGTATATTTGACGCCCGCAATAGCAAATATTTTGGGAAGGTGGGGTTCCCAGACGCGTTCTGCAAGCCAAAGGCCCTCAGGCCTGGAATTAAATTCATTTTTAAGGTACTCGGACATTTTCTTTATCTGCCCGATTTTATCCCTGTCGGGAAGAGCAGGCATTACTGGCTCATAATATCCGCCGCCGATTAATTCCACCTGGTTGTTATCGTGCATTTGTTTCGTCTTATCAATATATTCCGGCTGGAATTCCCTGAAATAATCCCATAAGACTCCCGAACAATGCAGCGACCACTTTATGGAGGGGTGGTTTTCCATTAATTCAAGAAAAGGTTTATAGGCGAGTTCATAACCTTTGTCCAGTACTTCTTTAAAATTTCCCACAGGCTGGTGGTTATGGACGCCGAAAATAAAATTAATTTTTTTCATTTTTATAATATTTCGCGATTAAATCAATTACATTATGCCGTTCATCCAGAGGAAGCACTCTTCCTTCAACCTCAACACCCAGTTTTGCTATTTCCCTGAGGGCGGTTACATCCTGGTCATTAAGAGAAAGCCCTGTGCCTATCTGCTGCTTGCCGGCCGAAAAGTGCAGGCCCCCGACATTCACTGAAGACAGCTCAACTCCGCCTTTAATCAATTCAAGCACGTCAAAAGGGTTCGAAAAAAGCGCCAGCACCTTTTCTTTTTCAAAATAGCCACTGGTAAATTTTTTTATAGCTTCTCCGACAGTAAGGCATTCTATATGTATTCCGGAAGGTATGGAAATACTGTATAAGGCAGATTGCATTTTGTCAGCGGCGACCAGGTCATTAACAACGATTATAAAACTGGCGTTAAGAACCCGCAGCCAGCCTTCAATCACCTGTCCGTGAACAAGCCTGTCATCAATTCTTGCAAGAATTATTGCCATAATTTATATCTGTCCGCTGTCTAATTTTCCCAAAAATATTTTTTTTACATCCACAATATTTTTTTGGCCTGCGTCAATGACTTTTTTTGCCAGGTCCTTTAACGGCAATTTGTCTTTATTTATTAAAGCGGTAATAAGCATATATAAATTAACCCCGCTTATTATCTCAAGGTTATGCATTTTTGTGTAAGGCAGGACTATATTGCACGGCGTACCGCCCAGCAGGTCGGTCAAAACTAATATTCCGTCACCTTTATCGATTTCCTTTATAACCCGGCCTACTTTATCTTTAAGAGATTCCTGCGATTCGTCGGGAGGTATTTGAAATGCGCTTACATCGACATGGCGGCCTATTATCATTTCAGCTCCTTTTCCCAACTTTTCCCCTAAATCACCATGCGTAACAATCAGGATATTAATCATTTCCTTCTTTCTTTTCCCGGACCCTGTCCGGGGCCATTTCCCGAATAAGTTTTTCATTAAGTAATTTTGCGCTATAATGCCCGCTCTGCTTCAACCGCTGGTTCAGAGCCGCTATCTCAAGCAGGACTGCCAGGTTTCTTCCCTGCCGTACAGGCATTATTATTTCAGGTATATTAGTGCCAAGAATATTTGTAACCTTTTCTTCAATACCCAGCCTGTCGTATTCCTGGATTAAATTCCATTCCTCAAGCTTTACCACCAGTTCAATTTTCGCGCTATTCATAATGGCCCCTAAACCAAAAATTGACTGGACATCTATAATCCCTAGCCCGCGGACTTCGATATGATGGCTTATAATTTTTTCTGCGCTGCCGACCAGGATTCCCCTGGTCCTGCGCCTTATTTTCACAATATCATCGGCAACAAGCATATGCCCTCTTTTTATAAGCTCCAAAGCGCATTCTGATTTGCCTATTCCTGATTCGCCCGTGATAAGCACGCCAAGCCCGTAAATTTCAACCAACACGCCATGCATTTGAATACTAGGCGCCAATTGTTCTTCCAGGGCCAGGTAAAGATTAATTAAAAACTCTGAAGTCTGGCCTGAAGTCTTCATCAGAGGCAATTTATATTCTCCGCATAAATCAATTAATTCTTCAGGCGGCTGGAAATCCTTGGTTACTATTATACAGGGCATTTGAGAATATGAATTTATCAAATCTTTAAATACCTTAAGGCGCGTTTCCGGAGAAAGTTTTTGCGCATAAGTCTGCTCTGCAGCCCCCCAAATATGAATTTGTTCCGCAGGGAAATGCGTAAAGTGCCCGGTCAAAGCAAGGCCTAAACGGTTTATCTCGGGTTGAACGATCGTGCGAGAAAAACCTTCTTTACCTGTTATTATGGATAAGGATAAAACTTTGCCTTTGTTGTTGAATAAATCGCCCACTGAATATTTTATCATTGGGTTTTACAGTTCATCTTCCTGCTGGATTATTTTCAACACTTCCTCTTTACTTTTAGATTCAAGCAATGCCTGCCTGAAAAACTTGTCTTTGCAAAGCCTGGAAACTTTGGCCAGTGCCCTAAGGTGCTGTCCGCCTGAATCCGGAGGTGACAGGAGCAAAAAGATGATATGAACAGGTTCGCCATCCAGGGCTTCAAACTCCACCCCCTGCCTGGAAATGCCTACAGCTCCGACAAGATCGCTTACTGCATCAGTCCTTCCGTGGGGTATCGCTACTCCCTGGCCAATGCCGGTAGTTCCAAGTTTTTCCCTCTCCATCACGGATGCAATTGCTTTATTGGAATCCTTTAATTTCTTTTCCTTCATAACACATTCAACCAACTCGCTTACAGCGCCTTTCTTGTCCTTTGACTGGAGTTCAAGAATTATTGCTTTTGGGTACAAAAACTCGAAAATCTTTATCAACTTGTTTATTCCCCCTTTTTATTTATTATTTTTTCATTTTAAGTTTTTTTTCAATAGTTCAATTCAAGCAAGCCATTGCCGCCGTTTTCTTTTTTGTATACTATCGTGACCTTGTCGGTATACCTGTTTGAAAAAGCGAAGAAATTTAATTCAAGCGCATCCATTTCGTTCAATGCCTGTTTGGGAGTAAAATATTTCAAATCCTGTTTCCTTGTTCCCAGTATATCCTGTGGAGCTGATCCGTCAGACATGCGGTAAATTTCCTGTTTTGCCGGGTGTTTGCTATGATGGCCTTTCTGGATTTCTTTGAATTTGTTTACCTGCCTTTCAAGCTTGTCTGTGGTAAGGTCGACCGCCGCATACATGTCGGAAGAAACCTCTTTTGCCTTAAAAATATGTCCTTCTACATGAAGTTTTATTTCCACTATCTGCCTGTACTTTTCCACTTCCATTTTAACCTGGGCATTAATGATCTGATGCATGAGAAAATGGGTCAGCTTCTCAATTTTTTTAGTAACGTAATCTTCCAGCGGTTTTGTCAGCTTGACATTTCTTGTCGTGATGCTGATTTTCATGTTACAATCCCCCTTAGGTATTTGTTTAAACTTGGAACTTCTCTCCTAAATACAGCCTTCTGGCTTCCGGGCTGTTAAGCAAGCTTTTTGCATCGCCCTCCAAAAGTATTTTACCGTCATAAATAATATAAGCGCGGTCAATAATCTCCAGAGTTTCCCTTACATTGTGGTCAGTAATCAGTATTCCTATATGTTTTTGTTTGAGGACTTTTATCATGTTCTGTATTTCTGTCACTGTGATAGGGTCAATGCCGACAAATGGTTCGTCTAATAATAAAAAAACCGGGTCAATAAGCAGGGCCCGGGCAATTTCTGTACGCCTTTTTTCTCCTCCTGAAAGCGAATAAGCTTTCTGTTTGCGTAGTTTTTCCAAACCAAACTCTTTTATAGAGCTTTCTATCTTTGCTTTTTTGGTTTCCTGCGGCATCTTCAGGAACTCAGTAATTGCAACAAAGTTATCCTCCACGGTAAGTTTGCGGAAAATTGAGGGTTCCTGAGGCAGGTAAGATACGCCCGAGCGGGCGCGCATATACATGGGCATATTCGTCATATCCTTATCGCCTATAAAAACTTTCCCGGCATCCGGAGTATAAGAACCCACTATCATCTTAAAAATGGTAGTTTTACCTGCGCCATTAGGGCCGAGTAACCCTACGATTTCTCCTTTTTTAACCTCAAGTGTTACTCCGTCAACAACCTTTTTGCCTTTTTTAAAACTTTTTACCAAATTCTGCGCTTTTAATTTCATATACCGGTCTTCCTGGTTATTTGCGAGAAAACATTATTTTCAAAATAGAGCTTCCTTTCCTCAGGCATCATCATTATCTTTTCCGCCGTGAATTTTGCTTCGTATTCTCCGAAATAATTTACCACAGGCATAAAATCTTTCTCTTTCAGCATAACTATTTTTTTACTGTCATGAAAATACTGCGCAAATTGGGACTGGGCCGTGTTTTTTTCAAAAGCCAGAGAAACATTATCATAAAATTTAGCCTCTTTTGTTATGCCGTTAAAATCTATCAAGTCCGCTTTTATTTCTATAATCCTGCCGTCGCTGCTGGTATAAATTGCCCAGCAATTCCCCCATAATTTTGATTGGTCCGTTTTCGAGTTATAGGTTCCGTTGTCAGCCTTTATTTTTAGTACACCTGTAGTTTCATCGATATAATATCCGTTTATATTACCCGACATTTCCATAATTTTCGAGCTTTTATCATCTACCGCATAATCAGCGGTTAAAAAGTTTTTGCCTACTACAGCGCTGACATTTTTTCTGTAAATCATCTTATTTTCTTTCATCCTGAATTCCAGGGAATCAGCTTTAAGAAACTCTGAAGGCGCGGGGCCGGAAAAAAGGCTGTAAGGAAAACAGGAGATATACGCTATTGAAATGAAGATGATGTTGTTTTTATTCATTTGCTTCCCTGCGCCACGCTTTCTTTAATGATTACGGAAGACAAGTCCGGTTCTGCTTCAAGCCCTTTACCTTCGACTATGCCGTCAGCTTTAATCAATTTCACATAAGAATCACCGTAAATCTTTTTCGTATCCGACTTGTACCTTAAATCGGCGCTCTGCAAGACTGTATTGTCAGTGCTGGTAATTGTAGTAGGGCCTTTTGTATAGAAATCATTTTTACTGGTATCAATTTCTCCTGACTTGGCTTTCAGTATGGCTTTAATATGTTTGCCGTCATCCGTAAAAAAATTTACAAGGAAATCCTTAAGCTTGGCATTTTTTTGGGATTCAAAAATTTGCGCTTCCCGGGCAGTAAGGGTCCAGTTTTTTATTCCATTTTTAGATTCGAATGCCGTGAACTTTTTTAAAACCTGTTCAGGGCCTGTCTGCGGCTTGCTAGTGAGCGCTTCATCAGAACACCCGGCAAACGCGCAAACTAAGAGTATTAAAATTATTCTGTTGATTTTCACTATTCACCGCTACGCTATTGATCCCATCTTTTATGAAACCAGACCCACTGCTCCGGGTATTTCCTTATGTAGGACTCAATTATGTTAGTAAAAAGCTGAGTGTTCTTTATTAAATCCTGCTCTTCATTTCCAGTTTTTATCAGCTCAACCTGCTTTGACATTTCAACTTTGAAAGTATCGTCCTTTTCCCTGATTATCATCCCGGAAACAACCGGCGCGCCGGTTTTTAGAGCCAGCGCCGCAAGCCCTGAAGGTGTAAGCGCTTTCTTTCCGAAAAAATCAACATAAACACCCGGCACGGATTTTATATTCTGGTCTATCAGCATTGCCAGGCAATGGTTTTTCTTTAAAGCCCTCAAAATCCCCATCGGTGAATCGTTCAGGCCGCGGCGGATGATTTTCATCCCCATTGATTCTCTTGACTGTATAAGCAGCTCATCAAGTTCTTCAATGTAGAGTTTTCTCGCTATAACGCTGAGAGGAAAACCATTTTGTGCTATAGCCACGCCGAGCAGTTCCCAGTTACTGAAATGGGCCGCAATCATCAGCACGCCTTTATTCTGACTGTAAACTGCCTTAAAATCTTCTGCGCCGGTAAAGTTCACTACAGTAGAAACATTGTCCTTGTTGAGTTTATTCAAGTTTATAAACTCAAAAAAGTTTTTTCCCTGGTTGATGAAAACTCTTTTTGCCAAAGACCTGATTTCTTTATCCGATTTTTCAGGAAAACAGTTTTTCAGGTTCTGCCGGGCTATGGCGCTGTATCTTTTTACCAAATAGAATCCGATCCATCCAAAAAAACCGCCCAATCTTTGCGAACCCTTAAATGTAAAAATACGGACTGATTTTAAAAATAAAAGGATAACCCAATAGTAAATTCTTCTTCTGATATAATGCCGTCTATACGCCATCTATTTATTGTAAATTCCGAAAACCCTGTTGTAAGCCCCTTGTGCTCTCAGAATTATCTCCACTGCTTCACGGAAAACACCATAACCGCCGTTATATTTGCTTATATAGTGAGCTGCTTTTTTTGCTTCCGGCACGGCATCTTTAGGGCAGATAGAAAGCCCGGCGCGTCTAAGCAGCGGTATGTCCAGCCAATCATCGCCAAGAAATGCTATCTGCGAATATTCATAATTGCCGATTTTTACAATCTCTTCAAACGGCGCCAGTTTATCCGGAATTCCCTGGTAGAAATATTTAATTTTCAGTTCCGCCGCACGTATTTCCACCTGTTTTGAAGCCCTTCCGGTAATCCAGGCCAGGTTAATATCCAGGCCGCTTTTTTTAAGCAGCGTGTATGCCAGCCGGTCCCTGATATCCCAGATTTTGACTTCTTCGCCGGATTCCAGGACTATCATCTCACCCTTGGTAAGGACTCCATCCAGGTCCATAGCGATCAATTTTATTTTTTTTGCCCTATTTAAAATTTCTTTTTTCATTTTATTCCTGCAATTATTAAATCGCGCTCATCGATAATGCCGATAGGCTGTCCATCAGCGCCAATAACAGGCAGATTATCGCAATTGTATTTATTCATCATCTCTGCAGCTTCCAGCGCCAGTTTTCCCGGTGCAATACATTTTGGATTTTTCGTCATTACATCTTTAAGTTTTCTTGAAAGTATATTTTTATCTTTCGGGAGTATTCTTCTAAGGTCACCGTCGGTGAAATACCCTGCCAGTTTACCCTTTGGATCTACTATGCTAAGCGATCCAATCTTTGTTTTAGTCATAACCACAAGCCCTTGTTCTACTGAAGCATCCTGGCTTATCACGGGATTTTCACCGCCCGTACGCATAATTTTTTCAACTCTAAGAGTTACTTTATTGCCCAAAATACCGCCCGGATGAAACTTTGCGTAATCCTCCCTTTTGAACCCCCTTAATTTACTGACCGAGAGAGCAAGCGCATCGCCCATTGCAAGCATGGCGGTGGTTGATGCAGTAGGTACCAGATTATGGGGGCAAGCTTCCTTTTTTACAAAGGTAAGAAGGGTATAATCTGCAAATTTTGTGATAAAAGAATTTGCGCGGCCCGTCATTGATATTATTTTAATATTCATGCTTTTTATAATGGGCAATATTTTTTTAAATTCCTCCGACTCTCCCGAATAGGAAAGCGCCATCAGAATATCTGAATTAGTGACCATCCCCAAATCCCCATGCACGATTTCTGCCGGATGAATTGAATTTGACGGAATGCCGATGGAGGCAAAGGTGGAAGATATTTTTCTCCCAATAAGCCCGGATTTTCCCATCCCGAGAATTATCACCCTTCCGGAATTGTTTATGGCTTCATTAATCAGGCTTACAGAACCTAAAAAATCATTGTCTATATGTTTGATTTGCTCTTTTACCGCATCAGATTCAATTTGTAAAACTTCTTTTGCAAATTTAGCTATGTCTTTCATCTAATCCTCTATTTCGTGCCGGTGTTTTGGGACGACTTCAACCAGGGCGTTATGTCCTGCGGCAATTTCCGCATATAGGGCTTGAATAAAGCATTGAGCGTGAAAAAAAGCACGATAAGCACAACAAAAATAATTCCAAGAACTTTGGCGTGCCACTTCCACGTAGGGCGCCATACCTCTTTTAATACTAGAGAAGTACCGCACTTTTTACAGGTTTTAGCTTCTTCCTTGTTTTCAACGTTACATTTTGGACATTTCATTAATAAAACCCCCGGTTTTATTAACCCCGATTTCGTGTTTCACGTTTTGCAAGGTGCAAAAAGGGAAACCTTCGGGGTCTAATTGTTTCTTTATTTCTGACTTACTTTGCTCCAGTCTTCTAAAAATTTCTTTATGCCTGCATCCGTTAAATCATGTTTGAACAATTCTTTAAATACTTTAAACGGTATCGAAACTGCGGCCGCTCCGTGTTTGGCTGAACCCAGGACATGCGCGTTATTTCTTACCGAGACGACTATAACTTCAGTCCTGAATTGGTAATTTTTATATATCTGCTGTATTTCAGAAATCATATCCAGCCCATTCTGGCCGATATCGTCCAGCCGGCCAACAAACGGGCAAATGTAGTCTGCGCCGGCAACTGCCGCCACCAAGGCCTGCGCCGGTGAAAATACAAGAGTGAGCGCTGTCTTGATTTTTTTCTTTTTTAAAGCGCCTACTGCCTTTACGCTGTCCGGGGTCATGGGCAGTTTTGCGACTATTTGCGGTGAAATTGCCGCAAGTTTAAGCGATTCTTTCATAATACCGTCATATTCCGCGCTTAGCGGCTCGGCAAGCACGTCAACTTTTGCAATTTTGCATATATCCGCAAGAAGCTTTTTTTGTTCCTGCAAACCTTCGTTACCCGCCGTACCGGAGACTTTTTTTGCCATCAACGTAGGGTTGGTAGTAACTCCGCCGAGCAATCCCCAATCAGCAACTTGTTTTATTTCGTCCAAATCAACTGAATCAATAAATAATTTCAATGAATCCCCCTTATTATTTCACTTAACTGTTTTGCTTTTATCAATAAAGCCTCAAGTTTGTCCAGCGCGAGCATGCTTGCCGCATCGCAAAGCGCTTTCGCCGGATTCGGATGCACTTCCAGGAACAGCCCGTCGCAGCCGGCACCTACAGCTGCAAATGAAAGCGGATAAATCAGTTTTGGCTGCCCGCCGGACGAATCCTTCGATGGCGGCCCCGGCATGCGGACTACGTGAGTAATATCTGCTATAACGGGAAAACCCAGCTCCTGCATAAGCAGGAAGGAACGCATGTCGCATATAAGGTTATTATAACCGAAAATCGTGCCTCTGTCGGTCAGGAATATTTTGTCATTGCCTGTTGATATTGCTTTGTCGCATATTTTTTTCATGTCCCACGGCGCAAGAAATTGCCCTTTTTTTATATTAATCGGTTTACCCATTTTTGCAGCTTCTACAACCATATCTGTTTGCGAGCACAAATAGGCAGGAATCTGAATAACGTCAAGAACTTCCGCCGCCTGGGCTATTTCGTTTCTGCAGTGAACATCTGAAATGACTGGGATTGAAAGCTCTTTTTTAATTTTCTCTAAAATCTTCAAACCTTTTTTTAACCCAGGCCCGCGGTAATAATCAATTGATCCGCGGTTAGATTTGTCATAAGACGACTTAAAAATAAAAGGAATTTTCAATTTGTCTGTTATTTTCTTTATTTTCTCAGCCGTGTTTATAGTAAGTTTTTCTTCTTCAATCACACAAGGGCCTGCAATAAGCACTAAAGGGTTCTTGCCGCCGATTTTTATTTTACCCACCTGGATTACTTTCATTATCTGCCGCCTTTTTTAATTAAACCTTCAACTATTCTTACATCTCCCGGAACATCCACATCAACTGCCCCGTCATTTTCTACAATTACAACTTTTATTTTATAACCATTTTCAATTATTCTTAATTGTTCCAATTTTTCCGCTTTTTCCAGTGTGCTTTCCTTCAGTTTTACAAATTTTTCTAAAAAATTCTTTCTATACACGTAAAGCCCTATGTGTTTGTAATAAAAATCCTTTTTACCGGTACCGGTAAATCGCGCGCTGTCGGGGATTACTGAACGGGAAAAATACAGAGCATGCATATTTTTATCAAAAACAACCTTGGCAATATTCGTATCATCCAGTTTTTCTCCACTGCCGGGGGCACAAATGGGCGTGGATACTGCTGCCGATTTGTCATCGAGAATAGCCTGGATTGTTTTATCAATCAATTTCGGAGAAATAAGAGGTTCATCACCCTGCAGGTTGACTACTATGTCACAATTAATTTTTTTTACCGCTTGCGCGATTCTGTCTGTACCTGTTTTGCAGTTTACTGATGTCATTATAACCTGCGCACCGAATTCTTTTGCTTTATCAAAAATTCTTTTGTCGTCGGTTGCTATAATTACTTTATTTACAAGTTTTGCCAGTTTCGCTCTTTCCCACACTCTCTGGATCAGGGGCTTGCCGAAAATGTTTACGAGAGGTTTCCCGGGAAATCTTGTTGAAGCATATCTTGCAGGAATAACGCATATTATTTTCATGAAATTTTATTCTTTGATTGCATTTTTCAATTCTTCAATAGTCACTGTTGCCGTGCCGAGTTTGGCAACAACTGCGCCGGCGGCATAATTGGCTATTTCCGCCGCTTCCTTCAGAGGCGCGCCTGATGCAAGGCACATGGTGAGCACCGCTATTACCGTATCACCGGCTCCTGTAACATCATAAACTTCTTTTGCGCGCGTGGGTATAAAAACAGGCGGCTTTGATTTCTCAAATATTGCCATTCCTCTTTCCCCCAGGGTAATTATCACTGATTTACTGGAAAGAGTTTTAAGTATTTTCTGGCCGAGTTCTTTGATTTCCTGCTCGGAAGAAATTTTCTTGAGCAATCCAATACCCTGTATTGCTTCATTGAGGTTGGGTGTCATCGTGGTAATTTTTTTATATTGCAGAAAATGCTCTATTTTCGGGTCTACTGTGATGGGAATGCCTTTTGTGTTGGCTAAAGGAATAATTTTTTTGAGTAGGTCTGAGGTAATAACCCCCTTACCATAATCGGAGATCATTATTGCATTTGCTTCTTTTGCTGCTTGAATGATATAGTCAGTCATTTTTGAAAGCGTACCGGATGAAAGTTTTTCCCTGCTTTCTTTATCGTATCTTACTATCTGCTGGTGATGGGCTATTACTCTGGTTTTTATGGTTGTAGGGCGGGCTTCGTCTATAATTACACCGTCGGTATTTATATTGAGGGCCTTTAATCTGGCTATGAGCGTTTCCCCGGGGCTGTCATTGCCTATTACTCCCGCAAGCAGCGCTTTTGCGCCAAGTGAACTAATATTGTTGGTTACGTTACCGGCTCCGCCGGGCGTAAATGTTTCTTTTGTCACATCCACAACCGGCACCGGGGCTTCGGGGGATATGCGCGATACGCTGCCATAGAGGAACTTGTCTAATATCAGATCCCCGATTACAAGGATTTTTTTACTTGAAAACCTTTCTATATATCGGAAATACTTGCTTTTCATGGCTCCATTCCCCTCCAATACATGTTCCGACATTATATAAAATCTTTTAAAGCATTTCAATGAACCGTATTAAGCCCAAGAACCGATATTGATTTTGGATCTTCTCCAAATCAGCAATTTCTTCTGAAAAAAAATGTTAAAATACCATTACATAGTTCAAACCTGGGAGGAATTTTGTCTTACTTCACCAAATTTC
>Ga0180007_10002884_pt1 | contig 19918 bp, 19 predicted proteins | sample MM_PC_MetaG_FD_121122 | JGI IMG/M metagenome (GOLD analysis project Ga0180007, IMG submission 121122) | Groundwater microbial communities from the Aspo Hard Rock Laboratory (HRL) deep subsurface site, Sweden - MM_PC_MetaG | ecosystem: Environmental > Aquatic > Deep subsurface > Groundwater... | reverse complement strand
CAAATAATAGCGATACCCACTTACGTTGGCGGTTTTTTTAGTTTTCTTATTGCTTCAAAAAATAAAAATTTAGATAAGATTTCTTATTCGACAATTAGTAGCAGATATAAGAAATTAAACTTAAAAACTAAGTATTATAATCCTGATATACACTTTGCTAGCACAAAATTACCTAACTATATAAAAAAGGCAGTTGCATGATGGCTGAAAAAATTTTTGGGTATGAATTAATTATGGACTTATATGACTGCGATACCGCGGTTATTACGTCAAAAGATAAGCTACAAGAATACGTTGATAAATTATGCGAATTAATCGAAATGGTAAAATATGGAAAAACTCTTCTTCCCTATTTTGGTGAGAACTGCGCTTATACTAAAGGGTTCTCTTTAGTCCAACTTATCGAAACTAGTTCAATAACCGGTCATTTTTCAGAATTTTGGGGAAGAGCCTACATTAATATTTTTTCTTGTAAAGAATATGACAATAAACTTGCCGAAGATTTTACCCGTAAGTTTTTTGGCGTAAAAAAAATGAAAACCACATTCCTCACCCGATAATTAAGATAGTTCTAAGTTTTAAGTTATAGGTTTTAAGTTAGGGGATAATATCGAATCCCTCGGGTAATTGCGCGGAGAGTTTCTGCTTCAGTGTCTCATAAGAAGTTTCTTGATCAAAGTATAGTGTCGCCTCAATTTCTCCTTCAACACCTAGCTTTAATCCGTTAGAAAAGCTAATTTTAACGTGAGGATTAAAACCTTTCGTGACATATATCGATAAATCAGTCCTTCGTAAGGCTCGCTCAAGAACATGAAAGATATCAAGCTGAGAAAAATAAATCATCTCCCCTTTTTTGTAAAACTTAATTTTTATAGGATATTTCTGTATATTCATTTAAACCTATTCTTCTGTAGGGGCGCTGCTTGCCTACGCCCGTTTATTGATTATGATTCTATACGATGTAAATATTATTGATTATTTTATTACGGGCGTAGGCAAGCAGCGCCCCTACAAATAAGATACATCGTCTTTGGTCCTCTGTATAAACGACCACGGAAAATTATTAGTTTTCGCGTCTAAATAAAACCTATAATCTATACCTTCTTCTTCCATCGATTCATACCATAAATTTAAGAAAGAATCATCGTCATAATTACTAAAACTTGTTTCTTTAGTAAAAACTCTATGTATTACCGAAGAAAATTTACTATCAGCGCGGCAAATTATTCCTTCTAGGATACTCTTTTTAAGATAGGACATCGTAACCTTTAAATTTCGGTTATTTTTTAAATTCTTAAAAATAACGCTTCGTTTTTTTAGCAAAACAGATTCTGGCTGCATCCCCACATTTTCCCATAAAGAAAAAGGTTTAGGTATAAAGGTATTTATACTTACATTTAAAGCAACGCAAGATTCCTGATTTACTTTTCTTAAAAAGTTACCTATCGCGATTAAATCATCTTCTGTTTCTTGAGGAAATCCAAACATAAAGTAAGTTTTTATATGCTTTAGGTTTAATGATTTCATTACTTTTATCGATTCAAATAAACTATTTATATCTATCTTTTTATTTAAGGTATTACGCAACGAGTCATTAGCTGCTTCTATAGCTACTGTTAAAGAAGGTTTTTTGAGGTTAGCCAGCTTTTTATATAACGGTCCTAAAATATCATCTACACGTAATGACGGTAACGATAATCCTATCGTATGGCTCTGGAAAAAATCTAAAGTTTGATCAATCAGTTCTTCTATTTGTGTATAGTCGGATGCCGATAATGATAGGAAAGAAAAATTTTCATAACCGCTATGGCGGTAACTTTCTTTAACTATATTTTCAATCGTTGAAATGCTTCTTTGCCGGTATGGCCAATAAGTTACTCTTGCCTGACAAAAGGCACATTGATTAGGACATCCTCTGGCAATTTCAATAGGAATACGGTCATGAATAATTTGAGTATGAGGAGTTAACCATTTAGTAGGATAAAAACTGCTATTTAGGTCTTTAATATATACCCGTTTTACGGGTAACTGGGCGTATTCATAAGTTTTTTCAAGCTTATATGTATTATTTGAAAAACTTTCAATGTAAAATTTAGGGACATAAAATCCTTCTATTTGGACTAAAGCTTTTAGTCTACTTTCTTTATCTTTATATTGTTTTAAAATATTGATAAATATCGGCGCCGTATCTTCAAACTCTCCTAAAAAAAACACATCCACAAATTTCGCTAAAGGTTGCGGATTATCTATTCCTCCGCCTAAAACAATAGTCGTTGGCCGATCCTTAGCTTTAAGGGGAATTTTACTTAAATTTAAAATATGTAAAAAATTAACAAAATTTAAGACATAGTTAAAATTGAAACCCAAAATTTGAAATTTGTCTAAAGAAACCTTTGTCTCCAAGGAACTTAATTTTTTATTATTATCGTAAATATATTTCGCGTAATCCGCGCCGGGCATAAACACCCTTTCACAAACAACATCATTAAATTGATTAAACACGCCATAGAGAATCCTTAAACCTAAGTTACTCATTCCTATTTCATATAAATCGGGATAGCATAAGCAGATAGTTACTTTATCTGTATGTGATTTTTTTACAACATTGTATTCGTTACCAATATAGCGCTGAGGTTTTTGAAATTGTGTATAATCAATCATAGCAAATGGTCTATGGTCTATGGTCTATGGTCTATAATATTATGTATTCCTACAAATATTTAAAAATACCCCGACTAATATAAAGCTCACTACAAGGTTTGTTCCCCCATAGCTTAAAAAAATTAGCGGAATACCTACTACAGGAAGAATCCCTAAAGTCATTCCAATATTGACGAATATATGGATAAATAGGTATGAACAAATGCCTACCGATAAACATCGGGCAAAAGGATCTCTCATTTCTTTGGTTCTATCCAAAATTAATTTGATAATTAACCAATATATTAAAAGCAAGAATATTGACCCCAAGAATCCCCATTCTTCCGCGACTATCGTAAATATAAAATCGGTATGCCTTTCCGGAAGAAAATTGAACTGATTTTGTGTTCCCGATAAGAATCCTTTACCAACTAATTTACCAGAACCAATAGCAATTTTTGATTGAATGATAGTATATCCCGCCCCCAATGGATCTACATTAGGATTCAAGAAAACGATCAAGCGTTTTTTTTGATAATCTTTGAGGTAATGTCCGGCAAATGGGATTAAAAGTAACCCTGAGACTAGAAGAAACACAAAACATCGTTTTCTTATTTTCGAAGAAATTCCCATCATCAGAAAAAGAATGACTAAAACTACCGCGGTTCCTAAATCCGGTTGCTTAAAGATAATAAAAGCGTTTAATAACACCAAACTCAACGGTAAAATAAATCCTTTTATAAAATACTTGCGGTCTGAAGAAGAAAAGAATCTCGCTAAAATAAAAATTGTGGTAATCTTTGATAATTCTGACGGCTGGAATGTAAAGGCGCCGATAGCCAGCCAACGTTGCGCGCCCATTGTTGTTTTGCCGAAAAAATACACCGTCAAAAGTAGGCAAATATTCACTATATAGAGAATAGAAGAAAAATCAAAATACAAGCGATAATTCATAAGAGAAACCATTATTAATATTACCCAAGAAATCATTATCCAGGTAAGTTGTTTATAAAAAATATCTGGATTTTTTAATTCGCCTCTTTGATGAAGACTACTATAAACAATAGTTAAACTTAATATATTTAAAAAAAGCAAACAAATAATAATGACTTTCGCGGGATTTGACTTAATATTTGAAAGATTAAAAAACATAGTTTAACCTCTTTATTGGAAATATCATAATATTTTTTCATCCTGTAAATCTTTAAGAAAATTATAAGTTGTCTTCACCGCATAGAAACTGGACCCGCAATTTTCCATGAACGTACATACGGTATATTTCGGATCATCATAAGGGAAAAACCCTAAAAACCATCCGTGAGATTTTCCTGTAGTTTGAGCTGTTCCTGTTTTACCGGCTATTTTTAAATTTAGATTATTAAGTTGATGAGCTGTTCCATCTTCGCTTACCACTGCGCCGCGTAAACCCTGTTTTATGGGTTCGAGTAATTCTTTATTTATACCTAAATATACTTTTGCTGATAATACAGCATTGGTTGTATCAATTTTTTTCAAAAGGTAAGGGCTTAATAAATAGCCGCCAGTCGCGAAAACATTAAATGCCATCGCATTTTCTAAGGGGGTTGTGGTAAGAAATCCCTGTCCGATAGAAAAATTAACTGTGTCCCCTTTAACCCATGGAGTCTTTAAATTTTTTGATTTCCATAACGGCGATGGAACTAACCCATTTTTTTCATATGGTAAGTCTATTTTTGTGGGAGAATCCAGCCCGAATTTTTTAGCCCATTGAGATATTGCTTGGCTGCCGGTTATAATCCCTATATTATAAAAATAAACGTTACAGGAATGAGTTAACGCGTCATAGAGATTTTCCTGGTTATGCACATGAGCGCATTTAAATACGCTCATCCCTAGATTGAATTGACCAAGACAATTAAAGGTAGTATGATCAGTCACCTTTTTACTATCCAGCGCGGCGATACTGACAATTGGTTTGAAAGTTGAACCTAAAGGATATGTGGCTTGAATACCTCTATTTATTAACGGTTTATTTTCATCATCAAATAATTTCTTTATATTTTCGCCTTTAATAAAATCGTTAGGATCAAAAGAAGGCCGAGACACAAGAGCAAGAATTTCTCCTTTTTTTGAGTCTAACAAAATAATAACGCCTCTATTATTACCTAAAGCCTCATAGGCTCGGGTTTGAATGCGATTATCTATTGTAAGATAAATATCCTTACCCTTTTCAGGTTTACGTTCACCTAAGAATCCTACAATCTTTCCTTTGGCGTCAACTTCAATTAAGTCGCCCCCACTGTCACCTTTAAGATAAGCATCATAATATTGCTCTATCCCGCCAAACCCAATTCTCTCTGATGGGGTATATCCATATTTTTTTAAAATTTCTAAAGAAGAGACAGCCTTTTTAACATACCCTAAAACATGAGCGAATTCATATCCTTGAGGATACAACCGTCTCGGTTGCGGATTTATTATAATTACTTCACCAAATTTATCTTTAGCCTTTAGAGTTTGCATTTTATCACAATCAATAATCACATCTACAGGGCTGAAAATATTCGTTTTTCGTTTTTCGTAATTTTTGTGAATTAAGTTTACGTCGCAATCAAAAAACTCAGCTAATTTCATGAATAAGGAATCTTTTTTGTTTTGAATTTCGTAAGGTACAACAGCTATATTAAATGTTGCTTTATCATATGCTATCGGCACCTCATTGCGGTCAAAAATCGTACCTCGAATTGATCGTAAAGGAATAACTCTTACATAATTATTTCTTCCGCGTTGCAAATAGTAATCCCCTTTTACTATTTGGTAATAAAAAAGAGAAAAGACTAAAAGAAGAAATCCACTCAAATATACTCGACGGATAATGATTTGACCCATTTTTTTGATAAATAATTTATTAAAAAATAAATAGGCGCTGCCTGTGTAAAAAACCCTAAAGAAACAATGAAATTAAATTCACCGATCATAAGACCATTAAAACAAATATGCCCAATAATAGCAATAAGACAAATAATCAGCCGGATAATTTTTTTATTGAATCGATAGATAAAATAGTGAATAAATATCACAATGACGGGAAATTCAATTAAATTTAAAGGAATGTTACTATGAGAAAGTGTATCTTTCACATAGCCAAAAACAACACTTATGAGTATCGCTAAAAAAAAAGGATAATTAAACGCGAGAAGAATTATTCCTAAAATAAGAAACTCCACATAAATAAAATAATTAAATGGTTTTAATAAATCTAAAAATAGAAGGACAATAAGAATGGTTATTATTTTTAAATTCCGTTCAGATAATTTAAGCATTTTTATATCCTACAAAGTATTTCAGTATTGTCAAAAGTTTAATCATCAATTCCAATAATTTCCAAGATACAAGAAATAATAACCAAATAATAACCAATCATCAATATCCAATAATCAAAAAAATAACATACCGGAAGAAATTCGTTTGGTAATTGTATTTTGGTCATTGGAATTTGTTTGCATCTTGTTTCTTGGTTATTGTATCTTAATCCACTGTATGAGTAAGCATTAAAAGAAAACAGAATTTTCCGAATAAAATTGTTTTTTATGCGCTATACTATAGTTTTAGTGAACAATAAATATCTTATGTGAAGGGTAATTTTTTGAAAATAATTTCACTTCAACATTCCAAAATAAACTATTCGTATCCTTATTTATTCGTTTAATTTCACCGATATAGACAGGAAATGTTATTGATGGAATTTTAAGCCATACTTTATCATTTAATTCAACTTCGTCACCGTTTTCTATATAAAGAATTTTTACATTTCCCAAACTCCCCTTTAATAATCCAAAAGAATTAGTTCCAACAAAAACCGGCGCGGTAAAATTAGGATCATCGACAAAAATTAACCGTGAAAAATTACTCCGGACGTCAACAATTTTACCAATAAGCCAGCCTTCATCATCAACAGCATATAGTCCTTGCGTTATTCCTTTATTATGTCCCACATTAAGGACAACAACTCTTCTGAAATTTGATGGATCAAAGGAAATAATATCAGCGCCGGTAAGATTAATTTTTCGCCCTTCATAAAACTGTAAAGCTTTTTTCAACCGTTCATTTTCTGTTTTTAAATGAAACAATTCTCTAATTCGCAAAGAAAGAGACACGTTTTCCTTTTCTAACTCTTGCAATTTGTTTGATTTATGTATAGGAACAAATCGGAGTTGTTGCGAAAATGAAATAAAAACATGCTCTATTAAATTTTTAAAAGGAAGTAAAAGAAGAAAAATAAATAGCGCGAGTAAAAGGATTTGTTTTGAATTAAATTTCGAAGGTAGATACAATTTGATTTGGTAATAGTTATAAACTATTTTTAATCGCTGTAATCTGCTTTTAAATAAAAGTAGTTTGTCTAAAGAGCGCTAACCATTTGTTTGAGCGAATTTTATACAAGAATTATTAAAAAGTAGATGCAAGCGTAAGTTTTTTTAAAAACTTAGGTTCTTCTAAAATTTTTCCTGTGCCTATCGCGACAGCAGTTAACGGATCATCCGCGACAAAACACGCCAAACCTGTTTCTTCGGCGATTAATTTATCTATGCCTCGCAGTAACGCGCCTCCTCCGCAAAGAACAATACCTCGTTCAATCAAATCGGAAGCTAATTCTGGAGGTGTTCTTTCTAAAGTAACTTTAGCCGCGTCTACAATTTCTTTTAATGGTGCTTGAAGGGCTTCTCGTATTTCTTCAGAACTTATCTTTAAAAATTTCGGTAATCCTGTAATTAAATCACGCCCTCTTACTTCGATAAGTGTTTCCTCATCTAAAGGCCAAGCAGCTCCTATTTTAATTTTTATTTCTTCAGCAGTTCTTTCCCCGATCATAAGGTTATAATGCTTTTTCATATGTTCAATAACGGCATCATCCATCTCATCACCGCCAACTCTAATTGAACGAGCGTAGACAATCCCTCCTAAAGAAATAACTGCTATCTCTGTAGTCCCTCCACCAATATCAATAATCATACTTCCTTGCGGTTCCGCGATAGGAAGACCTACCCCAATTGCCGCGGCAATTGGTTCTTCCACTTGAATTACTTCCCGTGCGCCCGCGCGTAATGCTGAATCTTTAACTGCCCTTTTTTCAACCTCGGTAATCCCTGATGGAACAGCAATTACTATTCTTGGTCGAACAAAAACTCTTTTAGGATAAGCTTTCTTTATAAAGTACCGTAACATTGCTTCGGTAACATCAAAATCAGCTATAACCCCATCTTTCATCGGTCGTATAGCAATAATACTTCCAGGTGTTTTACCAAGTATACGCTTAGCTTCTTCTCCTACAGCTAAAACGTCACCGGTATTTTTATAGATTGCTACTACGGAAGGTTCGCAAAGGACAATACCTTCGCCTTTTACGTTAACAAGTGTGGTAGAAGTTCCCAAGTCAATCCCTATATCGCTTGAAAAACTACCTAGAAAATTACTTAAGCCCTTTATAATTAAATTTATTATTTTCATCATGCTATACTTACAGCATCAATTTATGATTTCTTAAATTAATACCTAAAAAAATCATAACAAAAGCTTAAAGGGTTGTCAATTCATTTTATTTAAATATCGCGCCGGTTGAAGCTGATGTCGCCATTTTTGAATAACGGTATAGATATCCTGATTTTACTTTTGGCGGTAAAATTTTAATTTCCTTCTTCCTTTTTTTAAGTTCGTTATCACTTATTATCCACTCTATTTTTCTTTTTCCAATATCAATTAAAATATCATCACCATTTTTTAAATATGCTAATAACCCGCCACTCGCTGCTTCAGGAGAAATATGCCCAATACAAGGACCACGGGTACCTCCTGAAAAACGGCCGTCGGTAATTAATGCTACGTGTTTATGCAGACCCATTCCAACAATCGCTGAAGTCGGCGACAACATTTCCCGCATACCCGGACCGCCGCTTGGCCCTTCATATCGGATTACAATAACGCTGCCTTTTTTAACTTTTTTATTTAAAATATCCTTCATAGAATCTTCTTCAGAATCAAATACTACCGCCTTACCTTTAAATCTCATCATAGCCGCGTCTACTGCTGATTGTTTAACTACACAACCTTGTAGAGCTAAATTTCCGTAAAGAATAGCGATGCCTCCTTCCTTATGGTAAGGTTTGTTTAATGGCCTTATTACATCTTCATCATAAATTGTCGCTTCAGCAGTTATTTCTTTGATTTTCTTGCCGGAAACTGTAATTGTATCATTGATTTTGCTTCCTAATCTTTTTAATACCGCGGGTATTCCTCCGGCATAATCTAAATCTTCCATAAAATAATCGCCCCCAGGCCTTAAATTAGATATGTGAGGAGTAGTCTTGCTAATTTTATCAAAATCTGACAAATTCAAATCCACACCTGCCTCGTGTGCTATCGCCATAAGATGCAAAACGGTGTTAGTTGAACCGCCTAACGCCATATCAACTCTAACAGCATTTTCTAACGACTGTCTAGTGACTAAATCTCTGGCATTAATTTTTTTATTGATTAAATTAATTATTCTTTGTCCGCTTTCATATCCTATCCGTAATTTTCTATTTAATACTGCCGGTGTTGTAGCGCAATACGGCAAAGAAAGCCCTAGCGACTCAGTAATGCATGACATCGTATTAGCGGTATAAAGTCCCTGACAAGAACCGCACGAAGGACAAGCCTCTCTCTCCAAAATTTTGCGTTCTTCCTCTTTAATTTGACCAGCTTTAAATCTACCGACAGCTTCAAAAGTGTCTCTTACTAATGAAAGGCGTTTTTTACCAAATCGCCCAGAAATCATTGGTCCATTAGTGACAACAATTGTGGGAATATTTATCCTCAACGCGCCCATTATCATACCTGGGGTAATTTTATCGCAGTTAGTTAAAAGAACTAATCCGTCTAAACAATGCGCGCCGGCAATTGTTTCTATAATATCAGCAATTAACTCTCGAGATGGTAAAGAATATTTCATCCCAACATGCCCCATGGCTATGCCATCACAGATTCCCCCAACGCCAAAAATAAATGGCGTACCACCGCCGTTCTCAATGCCGCGTTCAATATAACGTTCTAAAGAACGCATATTTATATGACCGGGAATAATATCCGTAAAAGCCGATGCTATTCCTATAAAAGGTCTATCAATATGAGATTGATGAAGTCCTGTACCATATAGAAGAGCTCTATTAGGCATTCTTTCTATACCTTTTTTTATTTTATCTGATCTCATTTTTTCCTCCTAATGATCCGCCTTAGGCGGAGAATTTCCCGACTTCCTTGATATTCTATCAAGGTGTTTTGGGATCCCGATACTTCGTATCGGGAAGCCCTGTACCATGTCCCAATTTATCGAGACTCTGGTGCGTGACAATACTTAATTTAGAAATTTTTTGTAATTAAACATATAATTATTATTGTATATTTTATTTTGATTATTTTGTAACAGGCGGATACATGGATCCACCCCTACAATCCTGTTTCAGGAAATGTTCTTTTGTTTTTTCCACAACAACCGGTTTTACATATTTTTCAACTAACTCTTTTGTATTCGCGATATTCAATTGGTCAAACATAAAATCGAATTCTTTTTCCATTGCTTTTGAAATTTTATTTTTCAGATCTCCAGATAAAGAAACTATTTCTTTTTTAAATGGACCTAAAGCTTTTTTTCTGGTCTTATATATAAATTGATCATTCGTTTGATTTGGTTTTCTTTCATTTTCACAATTTTCATGCAACCATTCATAAATTTTTTCTTTCAGGGGAATTGGTAAATATTCATAAACTATGTTTTGAAATTGCGTCGCGAGATGAATTTCCGCGCATCCATTTTCGGGAAAATGACTAAAGGCTTCATTTGGTAAAGTTGAGGCGCCATGTTGAACACACCCAGCTAAATTATATTTTTCTTGCGCTAACATAGAAAGATTATTTAATGTCTTAAAATCAAGTTTTGCTTTCGCGATTGAGCCATCAGGCAACACCACACCGCCATGAGTCGTTCCAGTTTGTATGCTCATTTTACAAATACCGGGTAATGGTCCAATTTCTTTTAAATAACACTGCATAAAAGCGATTAGTTCTTGGGGTACCGAATTTTTCCCACCAACTTCACCTATTTCACCGCCAATAGATATTTCTATATCTTGCGGCTGAATTTGACGAATAAATTTCGTAAAATAAGCGCATAGATGACAATTAAGTTCTTGCTGTTGTTCAATAGTTTCTTTAGATACATCAACTAACGTTGAAGAATCAATATCTATATTATAAAAATGCGCGTCGACCGCTTCTTGAATAAGATTCTTTAATTGAACTATTTCTTTATCTTTATTTTCTAAGTAGTTTGAAGCATTAACTTGAAAATGATCGCCTTGAATAAATATAGGACAGTGATAGGATTCTTTCATCGCTGCTAGTAATATTAGGGATGAGTATTCTAAAGGACATTGGGCAGTATAACCTATCTCACTCTTAGCTAGTTCAAAAATAAAAGAAGCCGCGTTTATTTTTTTTGCTGAGCGAAATACAGCTTTTGCTAAATCGTAGGTTAAAGTACGTAAATTTATTGCCGGAACAGTGAATTGATTGAATTTGTTTTTTCCGCGAGCTTTGTACAATTCGCCAATAGAAGAAGGAATAATACCGTATTTTTGTGTAATTATATAAACGATCCAATAACACAGACGCTTAATAGATGATGAGTCGCTTAAAATAATAGTAGCAGCGAGTTTATCGATAACTTTCTTTTTAAAAATATCTGAATCATGAATGATAACAGTATCATTTTTTATCTCGTAAACGTCATTATGTAGTAATTCGTTTTCAGTTTTAAAAAACATTTATTTTTATATTAATTTTGGCTTTGAAAATCAATTATTGCCACGTGATCTCGCTTCGCTCGAAACGTGGCTTTCCCGATACGAAATGTCGGGATCCCGAAACATCTTAATACTAATTAAGGCAGTCGGGAAATTCGACTAAACGTTTTTTCTTCGCCTTTGGCTTAAAAAAACGTAAGTCTCATTAAGTAAGAATCTTTATCAACTTATAATAATCGTTTACTTTAATATCTTTCGGTTTAACTATGTTTTTTAACGGCAGGGTAATAAGTTTATCATTATTTAATCCGACATACTTATTCTTTTCACCTTTTTTCATCAGTTCAACAGCAAAACTGCCGTATCGCGCGGCTAAGATTCGGTCAAAAGCTGTAGGCCTGCCGCCCCTCTGAATATGGCCTAATACAACTTCTCTCGTTTGAAGACTGGTGATATCTGTAACTTGCTTGGCTATATCAGCCGCTTTAGCTTTACCTTCAGCAACAATAATTATCCAGCTGATTTTACCTCGTATATTACCTTCAGTAATTTCTTCACAGATTTTTTCTATATTATAATCCGCTTCAGGAATTAAAACTTCTTCGCAACCGCCTGCTAGAGCGACATTTAAAGCTATATATCCACACTCTCGCCCCATAACTTCAACGATAAATATTCGTTCTAAGGAAGTAGATGTATCCCTAATTTTATCCAGCGCGTCTAATGCCACATTTACAGCTGTATCAGCGCCAATAGTCATATCTACCCCATATACATCATTATCAATCGTTGCCGGAATACCTATTATAGGAATAGAACATTTTTCCGATAATACATAGGCTCCGGATAAAGAACCGTTGCCGCCAATAACTATTAGACCGTCAAGATTGTTATCTTTTATTGTTTTTAAGGCCATATTTCGACCTTCTTCTGTTCTAAATTTTATGGATCTCGAAGTTTTTAGGATGGTTCCGCCTAAATTAATGATTCCTGAAACTGACCGCCGGTCAAATAGCTTTACTTCACCGTTAATTAATCCTTCATACCCATGAAATATACCGACAACTTCAATATTATGGAAAGCCGCGGTTCTTACGACTGCTCTTATCGCGGCATTCACACCCGCGCAATCTCTAGTTAATAATCCTATTTTTTTCATATCAATTCTTAATCGTAGGGACAGGGCTTGCCCTGTCCCTACGATATAATATTCTATGTTCCTATTTGCCAGCTGGAAAGATACTTTTTCTGTTCTTCTGTTAAAGTATCAATTCCTATTCCCATAACTTTTAACTTAAGAGTCGCTACCGCTTCATCGATAGATACAGGTACCGTATAGACCTTCTTTTCTAAGCTAGAGTGATTCTTAGAGATATACTCACAAGATAAAGCTTGATTAGCAAAACTTAAATCCATAACTTCCGCAGGATGCCCTTCCGCGCAGGCTAAATTAACTAGCCGACCTTCTCCTAAAACATTTATTTTTTTCTTAGAATTTTTTAGAGTGTATTCATCAACTAATGGTCTTACCTCTCTAACTTCTAAAGAAAGACCCTTTAACCCTTCTAGGTTTATCTCAACATTAAAATGTCCAGAGTTAGCTAACAATACACCGTCTTTCATTAAAGGAAAATGGTGTGTATCAATAACATTAATATCTCCTGTCGCGGAAATAATAATATCACCCAGTTTAGAAGCCTCTACCATTGGCATAACTCTAAACCCATCCATGACAGCTTCTAATGCCTTAAAGGGATCAACTTCTGTAACAATAACATTAGCACCCAACCCGGAGGCTTTTTGAGCAATTCCTCTCGAACACCAACCGTATCCGCAAACAACAAAAGTTGTGCCGGCAATTAGTTTATTTGTTGCTCGAATGATTCCATCTAAAGATGATTGCCCAGTTCCGTATCTGTTATCAAATAGATGTTTAGTCTGCGCGTCATTTACGGCAATTATTGGGTATAACAGTCTATTTTCTTTTTCTAAGGCTTTTAATCGTATAACCCCTGTGGTTGTTTCTTCAGTACTTGCCCATGGTAAAGTAATACTACGATTACCTTCACTATAGCTTTTATGTATGGTCGCGATTACGTCAGCGCCATCATCTAAAGTGATTTTTGGGTCAGTATCAAGCACTTGCTGAATATGATTATAATAAGATTCATTATCTTCGCCTCGTATCGCGAAAACATTTATTCCGTAATCAAATACTAATGAAGCAGCAACATCATCTTGTGTTGATAACGGGTTAGAGGCGCATATACTTACATTAGCGCCTGCTGCTTTTAAAGCAATCATTAACCCCGCGCTTTCTGTAGTTACATGTAAACATGCTCCCACAGATATATTATTAAGCGGTTTTTCTTTGGCAAACCTTTCTTTAATAAGAGTAAGCACCGGCATTCTGCCAAGAGCCCATTCAATTCGTTTTTTTCCGGCAGTTTTTAATCCTTCATTTTTTATATCAAATTGTACATTTGAATTAGTAACATTAGATTGCATTTTTTACTCCTTAACTAAGACCATAACGTTTGAAATGTTAACGATCATAAGTTATATGGCCAAATTTCCTGACTTAATTAATCACATGGCGTACTTTCGCGCCTGAATTATTTACAGGCACATTTTTTATCACACACAGCGTCCCAATTAAAAAATTTCCGTAAGTCGTTAACTTTATCGGTGTTTTCCCAAGAAAAACCGTTTTCTTCTCTACCAAAATGACCGTAAGCCGCGGTATTCAAATAAACTGGACGGAAAAGCTTTAAATGATCGGTTATACCTTTAGGCGTTAATGGGAAAACTTCTCTTACCGCCTGCTCTAATTTACTTTCGTCAACTTTATGAGTATTAGAAGTTTTAACCATAACACCTACAGGATCAGCAACTCCGATACAATAGGCAAGTTGGATTTCACATTCATCAGCCAATTCTGCCGCTACAATATTTTTAGCGATATACCTTGCCATATAAGTCGCTGACCTATCAACTTTAGAAGGATCTTTACCGCTGAAACATCCGCCGCCATGACGCGCCCAACCGCCGTAAGTATCAACCATTATTTTTCGTCCAGTGACGCCTGTATCTGCGATAGGACCTCCTACTTCAAATCTTCCCGTCGCGTTAATAAAAAATTTAGTATTGTTATCTACCATTTCCTGCGGCAATATGTGATCCACTACTAACTTCTTTATATCTTCCCGTAATTTTTCAGTTGCTACGGCAGGAGAATGATGAGCTCCAATTATTACCGCATCTATTCTTTTCGGCGTACCATTTTCATATTCGATCGTAACCTGCGATTTACCGTCAGGTCTTAAATAATCAACTATTTTTTCTTTCCGTATTTGAGCTAATCGTCTAGCAAGTTTATGTGAAAGCATAATTGGTAAAGGCATCAGTTCTTTTGTTTGTCGACAGGCATATCCAAACATAAGACCTTGATCTCCTGCTCCGCCAACATCTACTCCCATAGCGATATCTGGTGATTGCTCCTGGATCGCGGTAATAACTCCGCAACTACCATAATCAAATCCCATAAGAGGATCATCATAACCTATTTTTTTTATCAAACTTCTTACAATTTTAGGTATTTCAACATAACAAGAGGTAGTTATTTCTCCTGCCACAAAAATTACTCCTCGTGATATTAATGCTTCACAAGCAACTCGCCCCATAGGGTCTTTGGCGTAAATAGCATCGACCACAATATCAGAGACCTGGTCACATACTTTATCAGGATGCCCCTCTGTTACGGATTCAGATGTAAAAAAATACCTCATTTTCGCCCTCCTCTTCTGTTACCGGGTTCCGCCAAAAATTTCAAGTTCCAAACACCAAATCCCAAATAAATCCCAATATCCAATGATCAAAATTCCAAGTGATATAAAAACCCTAAAGTTTTGGTCATTTGAATTTGAAAATTATTTGTAATTTGGTGCTTGGAATTTGTGATTTTTATACACATTTTGACATTCTCCCGTTACTGGCTTTCACCGTCACCAATAGATACACTAATATTATTATCACTGCGTTCCTTAACAGCCCTCGATTCTATACCCGTTTTTGTTTCTGCTACAGCATCGGTTTCTGCTACAACATCTGTTCTTGCTACAGCATCTGTTCCTGCTAATTCAATAAAATCTTCCAACTTTGGTAAATCTTTTAAAACATTTAATCCAAAATACTCTAAAAATTTCTTTGCCGTAACATAAAAAAACGGTCTTCCGATTACTTCTTTTCTTCCCCCAAGTTTTATTAAGCCTAAATTAAGCAGGTGTTTTGTTACACCATCAACATTTACTCCGCGGATTATTTCAATTTCCGAGCGAGTAATAGGCTGTTTATACGCTATAATTGCTAATGTTTCCAATGCGGCAATAGAAAGTTTATGTTTATTTATCTCTCTATACATCTTTTTTATCCAAGTTTCATTATCGGGAGAAGAACACATTTGGTATCCTCCAGCTACTTGGACAATACAGATTCCACAATCGCGTTGGCTATATTCTGCAATTAGTTCTTGAACCGCCATTTCTATTTCTTTCCTTTCAGCCTCGATAGTCTGTATGAGCTCATCAACTTTCATAGGTTTTTCATTTATGAAAAATAATGATTCAATAATTGATTTTACTTTTTTCTTTGTTAAAAAATTTTCTTCCATATCTATATACTATATCAAAAAAACTATATTTTTAAATTAATTTCTTTGCCGATAAATCTCATTCAGCAAATCTTCTACTTTTTCAACTCCCGGATTAGCGCCTATGGCTTTTTTAATCATATCCTCTATTTCTTTATTGCTATATTGTAGTCTCCGTAATACTTCTTTAGCTTCTACTAACACCTCTTCTTTTATTGATATCGGTCTTTGCGAAGTTTCTTCTTTCAGGAGAACAAATCGACCTACTTTACCTTGTAACTGAGCGACAATTTGTTTAGCTCGTTGAGTTCCTATCCCCGCAAGCGTTTTTAAAAAACTAATATCGCCTTCTTCAATGGCTTGGGCAATATGTGATATCGGTTTATCAAACGCCCGTAGAGCCGCTTTGGGTCCAATACCGGATACTTTTATGAATTTCTCAAAAAACTCTTTTTCGAGATCGTCTATAAACCCAATTAATACGGGAATAGCCCGATTATTTTCTATATTTAAATAATGGTATATTACTAGTTCTAAATATGGATTATCTTGATTTAAACGGTTATAGACACTGGACGATATACCAATTTCATAAAACAAGCCGCTAACCTCAAGTATAACCCTGTTTTTTTCTTTCTTTATCAGTTTACCTTTAATACGATAAATCATTGTTACCTTAATTATCCAAAGCCAAATATTCAACGAATAAGCAATCTCATTTCCCCGAAGCTTTAGCGAAGGAGAATAACTTTTCTACTTTTTGATAATGAGAAAACGCGACAACTAAAGAAAAAGCATCAGCCGTATGTATGGATTTAAATTTTTTTCCTAATACATTTTCTGCCATTTTCTTTACTTGTTCAGAATTACCACTACCTTTACCCAAAAATGATTTTCTTGCCCGTGTAGAAGAATATTCATAAAATCCTATTCCTTTTTGAAATGATAGTAACGCAACTATTCCACGCACTTGTGATAATACGCCTAAAGTGGTGGGATGACGATGATGAGAATAAAGTGTTTCAACAATAATCGCGTTGATATTGTATTCCCTAGTTTTATCTTCCAATTTATCAAAGATACACCCTAATTTTTGAGGAAGCAATTGTTTTTTTGAAAGAGTAATTTCTCCTTCCTCCAGTAAATTGACATCTAATTTATTTACGTCACAAACACAATATCCGCAAACCTGAATCCCAACATCCACGCTTAAGACAACCATTTTAAACGAATTTTAAATTCTAAATATTATTTCAAATTTATCATTTATCAATTAGCATTTTAAATTTTTAGATATCAACTTTTTTAAATGCTAATTTTAAAATGTTAATTGGTAAATTTAAAATTCCTTATTCTATTTCCTGTGCTATTTCTTCTAGAACATCATCAGGAATATCAAAATTAGAGTAGACCACTTGAACATCATCATGGTCTTCTAACGCTTCAACCAGAGAAAGCACTTGTTTTGCCTGATTTCTCGTAACTTTTAGCGTAGAATTTGGCAACTTAGTTAATTCCGATGATTCCCATTTAATGCCTTTATTACTAAGCGCGGTTTTCACAGTTTCAAAATACTTAGGTTCACAATAAATTTCATAATTTTTGTCGCCTGATTTTATATCTTCAGCGCCAGCATCAACGCTTATTGAAAATAACTCTTCTTCCGCTATTTGAGATTTATCAACTAGCAAATATCCTTTAGCAGTAAAAATCCAAGCTACACTTCCGCTTCCTGCCAGATTACCGCCTTTCTTAGAAAATATATTTCGGATTTCAGCAGAAGCTCTATTTTTATTATCTGTAAGGGCTTCTACCATTATCGCGACACCGCCTGGACCATACCCCTCAAATAAACAACTTTCATAACTTACACCGGGAAGTTCCCCTGTTCCTTTTTTTATTCCTTTGTCAACGTTATCTTGAGGCATATTAGCCTCTCTTGCTCTACTAATAGCTGTTCGTAATCTAGCGTTCATATCAGGATTTCCGCCGCCTTCTCGTGCGGCTACAGTAATTTCTCGTATTAATTTAGTAAAAACGCGACCTCTTTTCGCGTCAGCAGCGCCCTTTTTATGTTTGATACTTGCCCACTTTGAATGACCACTCATATTTAACCTCCTTCACTCCAAAAAACCAACAGCTTTTTTCGCTAACTTATCGGCTTCTTGATTTTTTTCTCTTCTTACATGTTCAATTTCAAATCTATTAAATTTTGAAATAATTGTTTTTGCTAAAATGAAAAGAGAAACGATATTATTGTTCTTTACCTTATAATTGCCTTTTATCTGTTCACATAATAACTGACTATCTGAATAAACTTTACAATTTGTTTCACCTAAAGACATCGCGTCTACGAGAGAAAAAATTAACGCCATGTATTCAGCAAAATTATTTGTTTGTACTCCTAACGCGACACTTCCTTTTTTTAAAGTTTTACCGTCTTTATAGATTAAATACCCTACACCTGTTTTTCCAGGATTGCCAGAACAAGCACCATCCACATAAATTTCTATCATCCTTCAATATCCTCAGGAATATACAAAATCCGAACACAGCTATCACAGAAGATTAAATCCTTATACATTTTTATCTCATTTATTGTTTTATGATTTGTTCTCAAAAAACAAGCGCCGCAACTATCATGATTAACTGGCGCCAACGCTAATCCCGACCGGGAATTTAGTAATCTTTCATATTTAGAAAGAATCGCCTTATCAACGTCTCTACTTATTTTGCCGCGTTTATCTTGGGCGATTTTAAGTTGAATTTCTATTTCTTTTTGTTCGTTTAATATTTCGTTTTCTTTTTCCTTGCTTTCCTTTTCATATTGAGCAACTTTTTCACGCTGTTTTTTTAATTGTGCTTGAGCTTGTTCAATTTTTTCTAGAACAGTTAAGACTGCGTCCTCTAAAACAGAAATATCCGCTTTTAACGATGATATTTCCGAAAGCTTTGCCTGATATTCTTTATTAGTTTTTAATTGATAAAGTTGCGTATTAGATTTACTTATAGCGGCTTCCTTAGTAGCTAAATCTAATTCTTTTTCTTTTTTATTAATTTGTGTCTCTTTTGCACTGATTTCAAACTCTTCTAATATCTTCGCTTTTTCTTGAAATTCATTTTTTATTTTGCTTAAAATGATAGGATTATCTATATCTTTTTTCCTCGTAAGCGCGTATATCTGAGAATCAATTTTCTGCAACTCGACTAATTTAATAATTTCTTGTTTCAGATCAATTCTCATTATAATTTTTCAATTCCCGATTACTAACTTTATTTAGTGCTTAGTTCATATATTAATATTTTCTTATTACTCTACTACGAACTATCAATGGGCACAGCCCGATTCGAACGGGCGACTTCTACGATGTGAACGTAGCGCTCTAACCAACTGAGCTATGTGCCCAAAGCTTCGCTAGAAATTTGACTCCCAAATTTCCAATCTCTACTATCTAATCACTAAACACTAAACACTAACAACTAAACACTATTCATGGGCCCGCAGGGACTCGAACCCCGGACCAATTGATTATGAGTCAACTGCTCTAACCAACTGAGCTACGGGCCCTTAAAATCATAAAATTATAACAGGCAGGGTGCAGTATATCAAGTCTTTTTTATATGCTTCAATTCAACGAATTACCCAATAATAAATGTTTCGGTAACATTTCTTATTTATTTCACTTGGTGTCCTTTTCCACTCTTCTATCGTATTATATCTTAAATATTTCTAAATTGAGATCAAAAAATTTAGGTTTTTATACAGCCTTAATTTGGTAAAATACTTCTTTTTTAAGAAGGAGTATTTTAT